>Ga0114922_10000632_pt1 | contig 33919 bp, 22 predicted proteins | sample AartaG_FD_100975 | JGI IMG/M metagenome (GOLD analysis project Ga0114922, IMG submission 100975) | Deep subsurface microbial communities from Aarhus Bay to uncover new lineages of life (NeLLi) - Aarhus_00045 metaG | ecosystem: Environmental > Aquatic > Marine > Oceanic > Sediment | place... | reverse complement strand
CCCCTGCCGGTCAAGCCGGCAGGGGGCGGTACTGCTTGGGCACGCAGGTGTGTCGTTACACGGAAACGCTAAACAGATACTACGCCCATGGCTACAAACTATCGCCCTTCGGGCTGAAAAGGCGAGCCCGAAAGAGACACCTGGCCGCCGCAAGGTTCCTGCAGGCGGGTCTGCAGGCCGAGGGAATATCTCTTGCCGTCACCTGAATTGCTCGTCCCCTTCGGTCTTCACACGCTAAACACATACTGCCGCGGCTTTCGCCTGTGCGTTGGGCTTTCATCCTTCGCCGCCTTGGGGCTTGAGAGCGCACGGGCCTCTTGGCACGTTTCCTTCCACAACAACAGAATCCGCAAATACTTCTGCCGGAAGAATGTGGGTAATGACAAGGGCTGGCACCCGTGCCTAAAAACTACCGCCGTTCGGGCTGGAGAGGCAAGACTGAGCCAGATACCTGCCAGCCGGGGAAACGACTGTTGCGGTTACCTTAATTGCTCGTACTCTTCTGTCTCTGCACACCAAACAGGCGCAAAAAAACGCCCCCGATTTCGGGGGCGTATGTCTGTCAACGTCCGTCGTATGCGGCGCTACCGCCGTTTTCTCCGCCGAACCGCAATGCCGGCCAGACCGACGCCAAGTATTGTGATCGTCAGCGGCTCGGGGATCACGTATTCCCCGGAAACGACCGGCTGGATAGTAATGTCGCTGCCTCCTGCGAACGACTCGCTAAAATCGTCGATGCCGGGCGGTTCTTCGAACCAGATTAGGTCAAAGATCTTACCTTTGTCGTCAAACCAGTCGTCGGCCCAAGTTCCAGTGATGTCGGAGAAGTTGCCCCAGGCAATGAGGTCGATTCCGCCCGCCATCACGGTTATTGAATCGATGGTCGCCGACAGCAGCACGTCTCCGTCGCCGCTATCGGTCGTCAGGGCGATCGAGCCACCTGCAAAACTACCGTAAACATAACCGAACATCGATGACATGTCCGAGGTGAGATACGTTGTCAGACTGTATTCCACGTCAAATATTACGGTTGCGCCCGGTATCCCGACGTAACCGACTTCAATAGGCCTGACCTCTGAAAGGGTGAGAATCTGGAGGTCGGCGTCGTAGGAGGTGTGAACGACGGTAGCCGAAATGTGTTCGATCGGTGTTGCCTGTGCCCCGCAAGCAATAATGGCGGAAAGCAGACATCCAATCAGCACTGACCGGATTGCTCTCATATGGAACCTCTCCTTGTGGGAAGCCACTTCGTGTTCCAAAAGCCTACAGACCTTTTCCACGGGGAGTGGAAACAGTTTTTTCCCAAAGACCACATATTCTTAGTATTCTGCTGCAAATCTCGTGCCAATTCCCGCGGTTTTGTGCATGATCTCATCGCAGGGAAAACGTATACCATTAAAGGACAATACCTTATAGCGCAAAAGAAACTTCCTTCAGATTCCGGCGCCGGGTAAGCTGCGCCTGCCTACGGTGACAAAACTGAACACAAGAAACAGAAAAACTGGCTTTGGGAAGGCCTAAGTGCTTTTGACCCAATACCTTAAGCGTTGTGTTGCGTTTTTTGAACGCATGTCCAAAAAATGCTACGCGTTGCCGTGTCCCGTATTACTGTTCCAGTGCCGCTTATGACAGTGCCATTGTACGCGTTTAGCGTAGGCACCGGAGGCGGTGATCGCGCCACGTTGCGGACGCGCCGACAGCGCGTGACGCCTCATATCGTCCTCGTCCTCGTCGTCGCGCCGCCTTCTTAGGCGGCCGTTCTGCCGCCCCCTGCGGGGGCTCTGGGGTTGGGGGGCGATCGTTTTCCACGGGCTGACGCCCGTGGCTACAGACTATCGCCCTTCGGGCTGAAGAGGCAAGCCCGGAACAGATTCCGTCTGTGCACGCTAAACACATACCTGCCATTGCGCACTGTTTGCCGGAACAAAGAATCGCGTCGCTCAGGCATGACCTGAACGACGCGATAGTATCAATTCGAAGTGCCGACTTGTTTAGCGTTTGCGTTTGAGCGCCATACCCGCCAGCCCCATCGCCAGCAGGCAAACAACCGTCGGCTCGGGGACCGGTGGTTCCTCCTGCCCAGCGTCCGGATTGAGGCTGATATTGCCATCGCCCGCAAAAGGTACCTGGAGGTTGTCCAAGATTACGGGCTTGTCGATGTTGAATATTATTTCGTGGCAGGTGCCCGTTGGGCCGAAGTCCGCCATGAGCGTGCCCGCCTCGACGGTAAATAGCCCCGAAGCGTGCAAGACTCCGATGTTGTCGCCGATCTCTATGAGGTTCAAACTGACCATCGCCCCGTCAAGAAGCACCGTGTCGCTCGAATCTTTCAGCAACAGCTCCCCACCGATGAACAACCCAAGCACCTGCCCGTCATCAGAGTAGTCCCCCTGCAGGCTCATCTGCATGAAGAAGCTGCAGTCTGGCAGGACAGTCGGTACAGGCTGCCCCTCGTAGTCAACAGTCAACGGCTGGATGCCGTCGAGCAGGAGTACACCAATGCCAGAGTCTCCGCCCGAGGGTGCGAAAGACGTCGGAACCATCGAAGCCGAAATAGAAGTGATCGGTGTTGCTCCTGCGGCTACCGCCAGCAGACCAACAATCATTATCCCGATAATGCACTTTACTTTCATAGTTCTATCCCCGTGCAGCCCCCGAAACAGGCCGTCCAGTGCCACTTTTTGCCACAATGCCCATATGAAAGGACGAAATTTGTCTCTTTCAGCACCACGCTGGGTGCTTTACATGCCTACAACTCACTTGCAAATCTTATGCCAAACAAGAGAAAAGGCCGTGCAAATCTGCGCACCTCGCCGTATAACAACTTTTGTGTCAATCACTTACGAAAAGGCTCGAAAAAGCGAGGATGCGCAGGGCAGACCGTTGAGGAACCGGCTGTGATGCCAAAAATAGACACGCCCACAGGCAAAACCAGACCTTGTTGCCCCTTAACCGCTTGCACATGAATGACTTACGCGCATGTTGCGTTTTTTGAACGCCTTGTCTAAAAAACTACACGTTTTTCACGGTTTTCGGCCCTCGCCGAGCTCAACGCCCGTCATCGGCGGATGAGCGTTGAAAAAGAGCACCCCAACCGATAGAATTCATATCATGGGCTCGCCCACGAAAAAAGTGCTTGTCATCATCCTCACGCTCGCCGCGTCTGTGGCCGCTATATGCATTGCGCTGCACCTCGCCCGCGAAGACCGGTCGGATCTCCTGGGTGCCGAGTTTCGCGACCCGGAGCTCAAGATCACTTTCCGCCTGCCGGCAAAATGGCGGACCGCCGAGCCGCCGCCCAAAGTGCGCGATCTGTTCTCGAAAACGGGCCGCCGCCTCGTAGCATATTTCAAAGGGCCAGGGCAGGGCGATTCGTGCAGCCTCGTTACCGTTGCCTCCGAAAAGAAGCTGTTCGGCGTCCGCGCCGAAATCCTCCGGTCGGAGCGCAGCTTGAAGAAGAAAGAGCTGCAGGATGACTTCAACAGCTTTAATGGCGTGCCGGCGTGGATCAACCAGTACGGCATAGGAGACCCGCCCTTCGTGCTGCGAAATACGCGGGTGATCTTCGACCGGGGCGACACGAAAGTAATGTTGCTCTTTTCTCTGACCGCAAAGAGCATGCGGCAGCAGGAGGAGGCAATCGGCGAGAGCGTGGGTACAGTCACGCTGGATTAGAGGGCTTGTGGGCTATGGCTATGAAGCCGTTGGCCACGAGGTTTGCCGGCGGGCGACTCCGGATCAGCGCTCCCCGCGACTCGTTGAGGCACAGCAGTTTGTGCATTTGCATGCCGGCCGCTGAGATGGTCCCCCGCAGTTCGCGGGCAGTATAACTGTGGAGGTACATCCGCGACACGCCGCGATAGCCGTCTATGCTCAGGTCTCCCGCCTCGCAGCGCCCCACCAAAGCGCCCAGGTAGCTCTTGAGCAACCGCCACAGCCCTTCGGGGTTCCAGAGGTTGTGCATCCTGTTGTGAGCGTGCATCACAAAGGTTCCACCGGGCACAAGCACCCGGTGCACTTCGGCGAGGGCTTTGCTCCGGTTGCACCTTTGGCTGACCATCCCGAGCGTGCTGAACATGCAGATCGCGTAATCGAAAGATTCGTCACTGAGTTCCTCGAGGTCGCAGAAATTTGTCCTCACGATGCGCGCTGTGAGCCCCTCGGCCGCGAGCTTCTCGTGAGCTACGGCGATCATGTGCTCGGATAGATCAACACCGGTCACTTCGAATCGGCGGCGCGCGAAATGCAGCAGGTGCCGCCCCGTGCCGCATCCGACGTCGAGCAGCCTGCCGGGCTTGTCGAAGAGCACGTCGAGGACTTGCGTGTCGAATTCGAAAAGCCTCATTCCTCCGAAGTAGCCGTCGTACAGCGCTGCGATGTCGCGCCGCGAAAGATACTCGCGCAACGACGGGGAGATGCCGGCGTCTGCCTGATGCTGGTGAGGAGGCTTGTGCTCTTTCATAAGAAGCACCCTCGCAATGAATAAAGTGCGGCTCTTTTCATTTTGCCTTCTTTATTCGCAGGCCATTTTCAGTATCTCTTCGGCCTGCTCTTTATTCTGCGCGTTCATTCCGATGAGGAATTGTTTGAACTTCGGGCCGAATTCCTTTTTTATCGCCATAAGGTTCGCGGCGCTGCCGCAGCCGATGTACAGTTTCTTGCCGGCCTCTATCGTCTTGTGGTAGATCGGCCACCAATGCGGGTGATCGGTGCCCTCCGCGCCGGCACCGGGTGTCCATTGCAGCATCGTGAGCTTGGGGATCGAGAGCAGGTGATCGTGATGAGGCAACGCACCGGGGCCGTCCCAGTGATACATGCAGTACGATACCCGCTCGCACATTTCCGTGAGCACGGGGACCATGAACTCGCCGAACATGTCGGGCCCGATCATGGCCGAGAAGTCGCACTGGAACTTCGCCATCCTGCCGGGCGCCCACGCCCAGAACACGGACCCGCCGACCTCGTCGCGGATCATATCGTAAAGAACATCGTAGTAATGAAAATATCGGTCGGTGATCCGTCGCAGGCATGCGTGGGCCCACCGGGGGCGTTCGATGAGGTCGACCAGCGTTTGCTCGTTGCCCCGCATCGCCGCGAGGGTGTCCAGCCCCTCTATCAGATCGGGAAATTGCAACAAGAACTTGCCCTTGCCCAGGCGCAGTTGCTCACGGCCCAGCCGCAGCGAGAACCGCCAGTAGAAATTGTCGGGGTCGTACTCGAACCGCGCCTCGTCCGGATCATCGATGAACGGCTCGCACCAGACCGTGCCGTCGCCATCCACCCCTTTGCATCCGAGATAGAGCGCCAGGCAATTGGGCGCCAGGTCGGGAGAGACCGCCGGCACGGCCTCGCCCAGGTACCATGTGTTGACGCAACCACGCGCCGATAAGTTCACGCGATAGTCGAAATTGGCGGCCGAATAGTTCGTGGTCCAGCCTTCCGGCTCGGACATTGTCTCAATCTGCTCGAGCGGCTCGCCGCGCGGCGCGGTTATCTGGATGGCAGGCCGCCCGATATCGCCGCCGTTCCACCACGTCGTCAAACGCTCCCGCACCTCGTCCATGTCTTCTCGATACAGCAATCCGGCCATGCTTGTCTCCCCAGGATTCTCCTGGCAATGATGCGCTGCCTGCAAGTGCACACGCTCACGCGGTTGTGAGCCGGTGATTATATCAACAGGCAAACAATGGTGCAAGTGTGTTTTCGCGTGCCGCTGGGGGAAACCTTTCTGGATGAAAGGTATGTGTTTAGCGTTGACGCGCAGGTTCTCCGCACGCGGAAGACCAGAGATGAACGGAATGCCCCACAACAATCGAACAGGAAATCAAATCGGCATGGGCGATGTAGGGGCGCGGGTTCGCAGCACATTGCGGCGGCCCATGGGCCGTCGCGATGTGACCGAATTCCCCGCCCTCTGTATTCGTGTGTAGAAGCAGAACGACAGCAGACGAAAGCATAGAAACAAAGATGGCAGCAAAGGCGGAGCCGAAACGCTCCCCGTGATTCGGGGGAGCGCGGATAGAATCCGACGGACCCGGAACTCAGTGAAGGTCACGCCCGTTCCCTTGTAAACAAGATGACCGACCGAAGCGGTCGGCAGAGGGCGGGGAATTCGGTCTCGTCTGCCTGAAGGCAGCCGAGCTGCGAACCCGCGCCCCTACATGGCCGCCCGGCGTTTCCGGGCAACATGCGACAACACATCCGATTCGATCAACTACGGTTATTATGTTCCACGAACGCATGCGTCTTGGAGCCAAACAACGCTAAACACATAGCTCTTTCCAAAGAGTTTCCCTCCCACCATCGTTGCTTGAAAACGCCTCAAACTGCCATGCCTGTGCGGACACGCAGACAGCCGCTGTGATGCCATCTACGCACAACTCCTCAACCGTCAAAACATAAGAAAGACCAAGATGTTTAATTGCACCCACAGGATCCCTTCCTGCTCGGGGAATGCTCACCCGGCTCCGACATGCATGGCACTTCGTTTCGCAGCTTGAAAGCGCCCGCCCCACCGGATATGATAGGGCCGCCGGGTTTGCACTGTAATGATAACTGTTGCGGGAGACTTTTTCCATGAAGATATCCGACTTCCAGAAGACCATCGAGCAAATCTATTTCGAACGCGATTCGGGTCGTGGTCTGCCAGGCACCTTCATGTGGTTCGTCGAGGAGGTAGGCGAGCTCTCAACGGCCTTGATGAAAGGGGATCGCGAGGAGATGAAGGGCGAGTTTGCAGACGTCTTCGCGTGGCTGGTCAGCCTCGCCGGCATAGCGGGCATCGATATGACCGAAGCCGTGCAGAAGTACTCCAACGGCTGCCCACGCTGCCATCGCACCCCGTGCCGGTGCTCGCAGAAATGAGGAAGACTGAAGAGAAGGCGGAAGGCGGAAGGATGAAGGCGGAAAAAGACGGTTTTCGGAACGTTGCTCGTGCGTTCGCCTGTGCACGGACTTCGGACTGACGACTGATGACTGATGACTGCCGACTGATGACTGAATTACGGTGTGCTCTTGCGGACGATGGGATCAAGCCACACGACCGGCAGATAGATCCATCGCGGCCCGCCGGCGCGCGACACCCGCAGTGTGAGTTCCTTGACGCCGGCCAGCCGGACGACCGCCGGCTCGCCCAACTCGCCCGGGAGCATCTCGCCCGAGGCATACAGCCTCCGACCGTCGCCGAGGACCATGAACTCGACACCGGGGTCTGTGGTGGAGCCGGGCATCCGAGACGGCGCCGGAGGCAGCCAGGGTCTGAAGCTCATTCCCTTCGCCCGGCCATCGAGCCGCCAGGTGATGCTCCCCGGCGAGAGCATCGTCAGGCCGCGGTGCTCCTTTTTTTCGGCGTCGACAATTGGAGCGCCGTCGGGGCGTTGGTCGAAGCCGATCGGGCCCCTCTGCGTATTGTAGGCCGCCGGCCTGAGTTCGCTGAGGAGAAACTTGCCGGGAGCTTCGGAGAGCGACGTGAGCGCGGGCACATTCCTGCGCCGATACGCGCCGTCCGCGGCCCGGCGCCGGCGCATGCGGTCGCTGAGCGCCCATTGCGAGTCGAAGAATCCCACCTCCAGAAAGCTCTCCGGGCCGAACGTGCGATCGTCGAAAACCGCATAATCGAACCAGTCGCGATTATTGTAGACAACCCAGTGAAACCAGTTTCCGAAGCGGCTGTTGATTCCGAACATCCCGTTGTAGCCCGTCGATGCCAGCACCACGACGTATCGCCCGGGGTTGAGCGGGTTCGGGAAGCACATCTTGAGGCCCAGATCGTCTCCCTCGTAAGTATTGTGACCGCAGGTGATAGTCCTTCCGTCGATCTTTATCGGCAGATTCTTCATCACTCGCGCCATCAACGGGTTCGTTTCCGGATTGCCCATCAGGATGAGATTGTACTTCGCAATATCGTCGTCGGTGACGTCGGACTCAGGCTTTACCGGGCAGGCGACTTTGGGCTGCCAGCGCCGCACGAGTCGGTCGAGGGCGCCGGTTCGTAGCTCGTCGCCGTTTCCGTGTACCAGCATGAATCGCGAGAGAAAAGCGTCTTCTATCGGCCCCGAAAGCCCCGGCCGCTTCACGATCCCATCAAGCGGCTCCAGCGTCCGCTGCCATCCCTCCGGCCGCGATTCAAACACCAGCAATGGCTCGGGCTTGCCCTTGTAGGCAAGGCTGCCGTCGACCATCACCGCGAGCTGATCGACATTGTGCAGCCCCGAAGGTGTTCTGACGTGAAACCGCGAAACATTCGACGTGGCGATGTTCAGCGCGTCGCCCTCTATCTTCCCTTCCATCCTCGAGAACATCAGCGGGTCGGGGCGCTGCTCGATGACCAGCCAGTAGGCGCCCGGGTATCGCAGCGACGCGGTCTTGTAAATCACGTGCTCAGGCTCGCGAACCCGCCGCTTGCTGAGTAGCCACTTATATCTTTCGCGCGTGAAGGCGGCGGGGAAGCGTCCGTGCGCAAAACCGGGGAACTCCCAATAAATGACCGACTCGTTGCCGGCCTTCTTGAGCGCGCGCATCATCAGCCGCGAGTGCGCGGCCAATACGACCGGATCGTCGCTTCCGTGCAGGCAGTAAACGGGCAGGTTGAGGAGGTTTTCGGCAAGGAACGATGCCGATGTGGCCGCCTTCTGGAAATAGAGCGTTTTCTCCAGGGAGCTTTCCGGATTGAGGTCTTCCGGTTGCTCCCAGGCTCGGAAGTCGGTGTTTCCGGCAACGGGTGCGATCGCGGCGAAGATATCCGGATGATGCGCGGCGATGCTCCATGATCCGGTGCCGCCCATTGATCCGCCCGCAAGATAGACCCTGTCGGCGTCGATGTTGTAGTTGCGCCTCACGTCCCTGATCACGTCTATGACGTCGCGCTCGCCGATGAACTTGAAATCGGTGGGACCGAATCCCCGCGGGGCGGCCGTTATTGCGTCGGGCACTTCCGGTGCCGACCGAATCTCCCAGCGGCCGGCGGCCCCGAAGCCGTGCAGAGACACCACGAGGGGAAAGCGCCGCCGCCCGTCGTACTTCTCGGGCACGTTGATCGAGTAGCCCTGCAGACCGCCCACCGTCGAAACATAGCCGCGGATGAAACGCCCCGTCCGGCGCGCGAACGGGTCGACCCCGGCCGATACCGAGCCCAGATCCTTGCCGATTTGCTGGAGGCCGTCCCAGATGCTCGTGTCGTCGGGAAAATATAACTGGGGCGTTATCTTCAGCAGCGTATAAAGCTGGAAATTGGTCTGGGCGATGGCCGAGTGAAGGGCCGGGCGGAATTTCGGCGGGGCAGCGGCGATTTGCTTCATCGCCGCCGCGTTGAGCTTGTTGGCCAGCTTCACGCACTTGTCATACGAGTGACCGGCGCCCGGCCCTCGAGGTGCCTCGCGACGGCAGATCAGGGCCGTGACAATCACCGCAAGCGCAGCGGCCACGAGGACATACGGCCTCCATTTCTCTGCGTTCGCCATGTCGGCCCTCGGGCTTCAGTCGCGCAGTCATCAGTCGTCAGTCAGCAGTCTTCAGTCCGAGATCCGAAGTCTGCTTTCATCCTTCATCCTTCCGCCTTCCGCCTTCCGCCTTCTATTTGTTTCCTTCGGCCAGGCCCTCGGCGGTGAGGTACTGATAGCTTTGCTCCACGGCTCCCATCATGTCGGTGGCGCAGTCGTCGAGTTCCACGATCACCCATTCGAGCACGTTGGGATCGGCGGCGGCCACGATCCGGTGCATGTCGAGTGCGCCCGCCCCGACGGCCGTTTGCGGCTTGCCCTTCTCGACGGGGCCGTCCTTGATGTGCAGCAGCGGCACGCGGTCGGCCATGCCGGCGACCACCTTCGCGGGGTCGGCCTTGCCCACGGCAACCCAATACACGTCGATCTCGGCAAAGACATTGTCAGCGGCGCGCGAGAACATTATCTCGTGGGGCGTCTTGTCGCCGACCTTGGGGTCAAACTCCCACCAGTGGTTGTGGTAGCCGATCTCCATGCCGAAGGGCTTCACGAGCTCCGCAGCGGCGTTGAGCTGGTCACCGGCGCGTTTGCAGCCGTCCTCGGTCTTGAGGTTATCGCCGCCGATGCCGGTGATGAGGCGCTTGTTGCCGAGGGCCTGCTCCTGCTCAACAAGCTGGTCGACATTCTCTTTCGTGACCAGCGGACCGTGGCTGCTGCACGTAACCATCCCGAGGTCCGCCACGACCTTCGCAATCTCCCCGGGAGCGGACCCGTGCAGCCCGGCAAACTCCACCCCCTTGTAACCGATGCCGGCGATCTTCTTCAACGTGCCGATGAAATCCTTGGCACAGGCCTCTCTGACCGTGTAGAGCTGAATAGCGATGGGCTTCATTGCGCACTCCTTGCAAGCAAATATCTAAACTGCCGCCGCGGCAACACTTCCGGGGCGAATCCAAGGTCATATTGTATTTGCCGGGTGGGAATGTTCAAGGTAAATCGGATGAAGACGAGGCATTCGTTGGACCACTCAAACTGCGGGTCGACGTCGGCGAGCGGCAAGAACCAACCTCGCCTTTCCCTCAAAACACCAAAGGAAGGCGACAGGCCCAGAAAAAGCGCTTGATAATCGCTTCCGGGTGTGTCATAATTCGAATAGACTGAGTTTATGCACGATGATACAATAAAGAGGGACCCGAGCACGTCGGAGGCCGACGTTTATCTTTGGGGTCGTGCCTAATGTGGGGTGTACGCCGTCCCTGTACGCGGAATGGACTAAGGACGGTTGTATTGGCTAAGGAATATGCCTGTAAGGTAATCGATCCGCAAAACCCTAAGGGCCCCAAGATCGACGCGGTGTTCCCTCTCGATTTGGCTCGCCGTTATTACAAGTCCTCGCCGGTACGTTACGAGAACCTTCGCGCCGCCAAGTACGTGCTGGAACAAACGCAGCGAATATTCTCAGGCGTCCGGGAGTTCAATGAAGGAGGCTGGTGCTATACGGGACGCCCTACCGAGTGGTGCGTCAAGAACGGCGTAACAGCACCATTTCCGCATGACAAGGTTTTTGCCGTGTACTTAAATCCGAACATGCGGGTTTACGAGTGGCGCACAGAGTACTGCGCTGAAGACGACCCGCTTTGCCCAGTGAACTGGCAGGAAAGGTACAGAGGGCTAGTATGGAGAAGCACTTCCTTGCCGACATGATGGACGGAACGCCAGAGTTCCGACCGGAACCGTGGTACAACCGGGACGGAGACTGCATCGTATACCAAATGGCCGACGAAGCTGTGGTCGCCGACAGGGTTGACGAGTTGCTGACTGTGTACAACTCGGCCCTGGACAATCGCGCGATTGGCTTCCAGATCAAGGGCGTAGCTGCGATCATCAGGAAGTTTGGCCTAGACGGGCTGGCTGTGAAATCCGAAGCCGACGCCCAAGGCGTGAAGAGCATCTCGATCATGGCGCTCCTGTTAGCCGCGTATGAAGAAGGTCCGCGAACACTGGGGCGGCGTCGAGCTTATGCGGCGGCGATGGAATGTCCCTCTGAGAGGCAGACAATACCAGCCGACGAATTGCAGCCAGCATAGCCTCCTTTCATGGAACCTCCGAAGGACGCCCAAGATGGCGGCCTTTCTTGTGTGCTGAGTCTTCCGAGAACACCCGGGGGGATTCGGACACGACCATTCCCAACTGCGTGGCGGCCTTCATGCCCGTGCGGACACCAGGCTTTTCTACCATTCCTCCCAACTTACCTTGATCTGTTCCTCCTCGGGGGTGCTCATCTTCAAACAGCTGGGTGGTATGCCTGAAAACACAAGCCTCGCCTGTTTGGGGCTTTTCGTGGGGAAGAAGGCTATTTTCGCACGGTGGACCCAGTTGTAGCCCGGCTGCTCGTCTATGAAGATCAAATGCCCGGGTTGAGGGACAAGAAAAGCTGGTGCACTTGTTTGGGCAACGCATGGTTCAACGGCTTCTACGGTACTATCTTGCGAAAGCTCGTCCTTCAGATAAGATATGCGGCTTCCCCGCGGATACTCCAGCGACGCGAGCGCGCTTCTCACTGCATCTCGAAGCGGGTCCGGGCCCTCTTGGCCGGAACACCCACAAAGGCCGATGCCGACACATAGGATTGCAGCCACCATGCCCAACGTAACGTTGTACCTGTTCGTGCGTGCTCTCCTTGCCCCGTTTTTCGGTACCCGGCACATTCAGGAAATATCTCAAAACCCACCCGACGCGCTGCAGGGGCGGCCGGCGCGCCGCCCTCCGTTGCCCACGACAACAAGCACGCCAACCGCCCCCGCACACTGACGGCCTTCGGACCGTCAACGCTCTTGGAGTTTCCTCAGCCTCCGCTCGATGTCGCTGCGCACGTCGCCAAAACGCTGTTCCCACGTTCTTTCGAGCATCCGGTTGTAGACCTCCTCCGCAAGGTCGGGTTGCCGGCTTCGTATGTAGCTCTGGGCGAGCCCGCGGTAGCCGTCCGGCTCCTCGGGCCTGAATTTCACTACTCTTTTCCACATGGTTGTGGCGTCGTCGGGGCGGCCCATGTTGGAGTAGATGCGCGCCATGTCTCGGTGGCTCGCGGCTTCGGTGGGCATCGCTTCGATCATGGTCGTATAGGCCCGCATGGCCTGGGCCTCGCGGCCGGTGCGCTTGAGCAGCTCGCCCATCCGGCGGTAGTGCTCGGTGTTTTTCGGGTCGTATCTGGCCCAGTCGCGATGCTGAGCGATCAACTCATCCTGGCGGTTGGGATCGCGCTTGGCTTCGCGCGCGAGGAGTTCGATCACGCGTTTCCGAATGTCGGCGTTGCTCGGCGCGACTTCGAGCGCGGCCTTGTAGTGCCTGATCGCGTCATCGTTCTTACCCTGGTCGCGGAAGATATCGCCGAAGATCATCCGCAGCACGGGCTTTTCTGTCCGCGTCTCTTCGGCCTCGCGCTCATACTCCGCGATGAGCTGGTCCAGTTCGCCCGACTCGCGCAGGGTGGTCTTTAGCTCATCGTAGAGTTGCCTGCGGCGGCCTTCGCGCACCCGCGTCACGGCCGTGAGGAGAGTGTCTACGGCCTTTTTCATCTCGCCCTTGCCCCGATAGCATTTGGCGAGGTAGCTGTAGCAGTCGCGCATGTGACTGTCGTCGGCGCGGTTGCCTCTGCGCGAGTAGTCGTGCATGCGCAGAGAAAGCGTAAGCTTTTCGATTGCGAAATCGTACAGCCCGGCCTCGAAGGCGCTCTTGCCCACCTCGCGACGATTGTAGTAATTCTGCGCCCGATCTCCGGCCAGGCCAGATGCTTCTTCGTAGGCCTTGAGGGCTTCTTCGGTCCGGCCCAGCTTTGCAAGGAAATAGCCTTGCTGGGCCTTGCGGTTGTACCCTTGATCCGATTTGATCCATTCGTTCACGCGATCGAGAGCCTTTTGCCATTCTCCTTGCTTCTTGTGGACCTCAACCGTTCGCTGGAGCACCTGGTTGCGACGCCGGAGGCCAGACGATTCGAGGGCCATCTCGTAGTACTTGAGGGCCATCTCCGGATTGCTCAGTTGACGTTCATAGGTCTCGCCTATCATGGCGTAGATGTGTCCCAACTCTTTCCGGCCTTCGGGCACCGCATCGAGCTTGGCCAGCACCTTGTCGAGCAGGTTGAGCTCCTTTACAGCCCCCACGTAATTGCTGGGCCACCCGCGGTCCGCAAGCCTGGCCTCGCCCAAACGCCGGTCCACCTCCTCGAGCAGCAGCTTGCCCACAAACTCGCGATCGATCTTCTCCTTGTTCCTTTCGCGGAGGATAGCGCTGCATATCCGGCTGAGGAGATCGTAGTGCCGTCCGCGGGAGCCGCTGCCCTGCTTGGCCTTCGTAATGCCCTCCGCCCAGATCTCGACGGCCTTCTGTGAATCGCCGCGTCGGCGGAACTCCTCGCCAAACTCGCGCCAGGCCTGCCTGCTGTCATAACCGGGCCGTGCGTAGCCCACCAGCTTCCGCAGGACCTCTTCGGCGCGGTCCTGCAGATTATGCTGCTCCATGTACCTGCGGGCATGAGCCATCGAGTTCCTGGTATTGCCGCGGGCGTTTCGGCACAGCAGGCCCAATGCCTCAAACACAGCGTCGTGTTCTTTGGCCTTGGAGGCAAAGTCGCGCATCGACTCCGCGGCACGTTTGCGTTCCTCGACCGGCCCGGCCGCCGCCGCGGCACGATAGACCTCGACAACTTCGGCCACGGGGTATTGATTCGATTTCGCCATCAGGTCGGCCTTCGTTCGCAGCGCCCGCGCCGCCAGCCGCCCGCGGCCGTTCTTGATGACCTCGTCAACCAGCTCGAGCGCGCGCGGGTCGTAGACGAGCACCCCCCCTGCTGCGTTCCAGACTCCAGCCGGCGGCGGCTCTTCGGCTTCGAGCACGCGCGGGCGGTGGAAGCGCCCCGCGGGAACCCCTTCTCCCTGCATCCACGCATTCACCTCGTTCGCCGGAGCGTGGTGGAAGATCAATTCCGCCAACTCCAGCATTTTCTCATGACGAGCGAAGGGTCGCGTCGCGTCGATCAGCTCTCGGAACATCTTCTCGCCCTCGTCGCGCCGGCCGAGCACGAGCAGTTCGCGCGCGAACAGGAACCGCGCCCACTCGGGGGCCTTCTCCCCGGCGTCATCGATGGCCTTGCGCAGGAGCGCCAGGACGTCCTCGCCGGAGCGGGCAGCCTTCAGGGTATTCAGCGCGGACTCGAATGCTTTCTGGTCAACGTCTGCGACTCCGCCGATCGCCTTCTCCGCCCACGTCCCCGCGGTTGCCTTGTCTCCGCGCTTCGCATGCACGTCGGCCATGAGCGCCGCGAGCCTGGCCCGGCGCGACGCCTCGTCGCTCTCGCGAATCTCTTCCTCGAGGGCCGCCGTGAACTTGTTGAACCTGCCCTCCTCGGTGATGAGCGGCCAGATCTTGTTGAAGCGATCATAGTTCCGCCGCTGTCTGCCCGACGCCGGGCGGGTGGCCTTTACGTAGGCCATCGCCGCGTCGAGCTTGCGGTCGAGCTTCTCATACTCCCTTGCCAGATTACGCAGGTGGTTGTCCGGATAGCGGGCAAAGCCCAGGAGCTTCTCGTAAACGGCTATCGCCCTGTGCGAGTCGCCGCTGTCGGCAAAACGACGTGCGATCTGTTGCAGATAGCCCTCGTCGTCCGGCAGTGCCTCCAGCCACTTCTGCCAGTACTCCTGTGCCCTGGCGGGCTGTTTCATCGCCCCGGCCAGCTTCGACAGCTCCATCAGGACGGCGGGATCGTCGGGATACTTCACTGCGAGTTTCTCGTATATGGCCACGGCCTCGGCGTACCTGCGCGTGGCGGCGTAGGTAGCCGCAAGCTGCCACTGCATCCGATCATCTTCCTCCCGTGCCCCGGCGATCTTTTCGAGTAGCGAGACCATCTCCTTGAACTTGCCCCGCGCCCGAAGCAGGTCGAGAAACAGCTCCGACCACCGCACATCGCCGGCGAGGTCTTCGTCGCTTGCCCGGGCCGTAACGTCCTTGTCGAACTTGGCCTTCAGCTCGTCATCTTCCGCCGTGATGTCGATGAGTGCTCGCCCGGCACGGTAGAAGTAGTAGGCTTCTTCCTTCTCGACGTCCGGCTCCTTTGCCGCTTCGCTGGGCTCGGCATCGGCCGCCTCGGCGGCTTTCTTGCGCTGCACGGACGCGTCGGTATCTTGCACGATAGCCCACAGCAGGTCGTATGCTTCTTGCGTCTTTTCCTGCGCTGCCTTTGCCGCGGCGATCTGCAGGCGGTGGAAGTATTCCTGTGCGGGCCTCAGCTCTTGCAGTTGGGTGTGCAAGACGATCAGCTCGGCGTACTTCTCGCTTTGTTGCAGCGCGTTCGCGACGTTCTGAAACATCGACTGCGCGTTAGGGTGCTGTGGATACTTCTCGACCGTTTCCAGGAATGCTTTCCTGGCCGCGTCGATGTCGCCGGCATCCAGGAGCGCACGGAAGATGTTGAACATCGCCTGGGACTTTCGGCTATCGGTGTCGGGCAGATCGAGTTCGAGAACACGCCGCCACGTGTTCATCGCCTGCTGAGGATCGATGTTGCGGCGGGCGTAGGCGAGGTTGGCAAGGTAGTCGGCCATCTCCTGGGGCGTCATCTCGAACTCCGGTTCTTCGAACGCCTCCACCAGCCGCGCTGCCTCCTCACGATATCCGTATGACGCCAGGTTCTGCAGCAACTGCAGCCAATTGATCGCTTCCCGGCGGTCCTTCGGCTTGGCCGCAAGAAGCTTTGTTATGGCGGCCATAGGATTGTAGGAGGAGCGGTAATCTCTGTGGGCCTGCAGAAGCTGCTGCAGCACCTCCGTATCCTCGGGGTATGCCTCGTGAAGCTTTTTGGAGACGGCTCCGAGAGCCACGGCCCATTGGTCGTCGCGCGCGAACTGGAAATACCCCAGCATTGCCTGCTTGCGCCTGCCGGCGTCTTCCTGCCCGGCGATGATCTTCTCGGCTTCCTTGGTTGCGGCTTCGGGTCCGCGTTCTTGGGCAATGCTCTGGAGGAAGTTGCGGAATTCATACCGGGAGATGTTCTTCTTGAACCTTTCGCGCCACTCGACAATCGCCTTGTCCAGCTCGCCGCGGTTCTGGTAGTACTGCGCAAGCTGAGAGCCGATATCGTTGCCGAGTTCGCGCGCCTTGAGATAGGCCTCCTCCGCCTCGTCGGCAAACTCGCTGCGGTTCCGAAGGAACTGCGCCGCCTGATGCCAGGCATAGCCATTGGTGGGAGCTTCTTCGAGGAGCTTGAGCCATAGCTCGCGGCCCTTGTACGGTTCGCCCCTGTTGGCGTAGGACCGCGCCAACTGGTTGGCCCAGTTGATTCGCTGGCCGCTGTCTTTTGGAGACAGCTCGAAGAGCTTCTCGAGGTACTCCTGCCGCTCGTTGTGGAGGCCGGCCGAGCCCATTATGTTGTACAGGCTCTGATACAACGCGAACAACTCCTGGTTGAGTGTTTCCTTGTCTGCATTGTTGTCGCGAATGATCTTCTCGGCCTCTTTGGTAGCCTTTGTGAGGGCGCCCGGTTCACCCGCGACGGTCTTCAGCCAGCCGCGATACAGCAGCAGATAGACGTCGTCGGGCTTTGCCGCGATCACCTTCTCAGCGGCCCGGGCCGCCTCCTTAAACATGCCCGCGTTCTCGAGGGACAGCGCCAGGACGAAGTTGGCGTTGGCCGTCTTGGTTGCTTCGGCGGCCTTTCTCGCCTTGTCTACGCTCGGCAGCGGATACACGGCCACGAGCATATCGGGAGGCGGGGCGAACTCAAAGTCCCCCTCCAGTTCACCGAGTTGCACGGTGTCGTAGATCTCTTTACTGGTCAGTTTCCCCTCTTTGTCGTAGTGCAGCGACCGGGTGGGAATTGCCCTTTCCCCCACTGTCCTTATCTCATCGTAGACAGTGTGCGAGCTCAGTTTGAACTCATCCTCGGGCTTCTCCCGCCTATACCATTCCGCCTTGGTGACCACCTTGCGAGCGGTGTCGACGAACACACGCCTCTTGCTACTTTCCTTCTCGTCGGCAAGGACAACAATGTCGCCCTCCCGCGATTCGATCTTCAGAGGACCCCGCTCAATGAGGAACTCGTCGACCGTGTATCCCGTCATTCCGGGCAGCGCCGAGCTCAGGCGGTTGGTGTCCGACCAGTTGATCTTACGCGCGCGGGCGTAATTCTTAGTGTCGTCGCACCGGTAATAAAGCTCGCCGTCGCTGAGGTCGCGCGACGTCACTTTGCCATCGGCGCGATACATGCGGCTGAACTTCTTTCCGATGACGGTTACGATCTGCTCCCGCACGGACCTCACCTTGCCGTCTTTGTCGTAGGAGGTGGTGGTTCTGCGCAGATGAAAATCGGCCGGGCCCTTTGCGAAGCACTCGACCACCTTGCGCACTTCGGGGTCGACCTCCGGCGGCTCCGGCTTCTCCGGCTTGGGCCGCACCTGCCGGATATACATCGGCTGATAGAGCGTCCCGCCGCGGTTGTAGCGGCGGTCGCCTCGCCTGGATCTGCTCCCCCCGAAGCCGGGCGCGGACTTAGCCAAGGCTCGTTTCGACTCTCGCTGTGAGCTATAAACGAGACGTCCATTACGGTAGTAGGCATTGCTTTCCGCCAACTGCGCGAAAGGGGCCCGGGAAGCCATTGGGCGCATCGACGACGCTGAGTCATAGGCCACCAACTCCCTCCTCTTACTGACGGGCGTTTTCCCCCACCAGGCCTTGCTCTCGGGTATGCCAAACTCGTCCAACCTGCCCTTTCTATTCCCCCCTTCGAAATACCGAGATTCTCCATTCATCGGGAAGGCGCTGTCGTAGCCATTTCTGGGCCCGCCCCAGCCCTTCAGGTCTTTCCGCACACTGATCATATCGAGGACGTTGATCTCGCTGCCGGCGGCCTGTTCCATCTGTGGCATGCCTTCACGGGGTTTCGCCGGCCCGCCCGCCCACTGCTCCATGCTGAAGCGGCGGTCGATGCCGAAGCGCTTGTAGTCTTCCTCCGTCTCCAGAACGAGGAACGATGTATAGGGCGACATCAACTTGTATTTGAGGCTCAGATCTATCACCTCGCCGGCCAACTCCTGCTCGCCCCGCCCGATGCGGTGGAGCATGTCGTCCATTGCCCGGCGTGCCCACAGCCTCGGCACGAATGTGTTCGGGCCTTTCTCTGCGGGCAACGAGATCTCTATCGCGCGTCGATAAGTATGGCCGCCGCCGAAGCCGGTCACGGTCAGCGCCCCCTCGCCAGCTTCCTTGTAGCGGCCCGCAACGATCACCTGCCCGCCAACGCGCAGGTTGGGCAGCGACCGAGGATACACGTCGAGCACGTCGACGCCGTCGAAGGCCAGCGTCAGGTCGGTGATCATCGGGGTGAAGCTGTCGCTTACCATCTCGGCGACGATATCCTCGACGGGCCGGGCGCTGGATACGAGCTTGGCCACTCCGTCGAACTGCCGGGCAAAGCCTTCGATGAACGCCTGGTCGTATTCGCTGCCGACGGCGAAGGTCGATACCGTCACTTTATCGCCGGCCAGCCCGAAAGCCACCTCGGCCTGCTCCAGCAGCCGCACCGGCTCGGTCTCGCCGAGGGTTGCCACGCCGTCGCCGATGTACAATATTCTTGCCTCGCCGCCGTCGTCATCGACCTCGGCCTGGGCGATGGCGTCGGCCGCGGCCGAGATCGCCTTGCCCAGATCGCCGGCGCCCAGGGGGTCGATCTTGTTGAGCTTCTCCGCCGCGAGCCGGCGAAACTCCACGAGATTGTCGACGAACTCGGGGAACATCAACTGCGGTTCCACGTCGTACAGGAGGACGTTGAACCGGTCTTTCTCCCCGAGGAAGTTGAGGTAGGTGGTCGCGATGCGTTTGGCGGTCTCAAAATTGTCGCCCGCCATCGACGCCGACGTGTCGATCATGAGCAGCACGTTGGTCGTCGGCCCTTCCGCGTCGCTGTCGAACGCGATGGGCAGGCTGCGGGGCGACACGAACGCGAGGAAATAGCCGCCCTCGTCGTCGCGCCAGTGCGGCACCGTGTAGAGCTCTGACTCCAGCCCGGTCACGATGTACGATACGACGAAATTTCGCGTCGGCGTGTAGTCGGTCGCGGAGAACACCGCCCGCCCGCTGTGCTCGTCTGCCTCGATGCGGCACGCGTGCGTGGGGCTGTTGAATCCGGTGATCGCGGGCGTAGAGGAGGCGTCGACCTCGATGTGCAGGCTCGACAGCGGGTTCTTTGTGAGCTTCTCCGACTTGAGCGGATAGCTGTAGCGCACCACGTCGCCGTCGCGCGGCAGGATTTGCGTGTAGCCGATGAAAACGCGCTTGGTGCTGTGCGGCTCAATGGGGAAAACACGGGCCTTGAACTGGTTGCCGCCCATCCACTCGAGCAGGGCGGGGTCGCGCTTGCGGCGGACGATGCTCTCGTAAACCTCGCGTGCCCGCATCCGCTCGACGATCTCGCCCTCCATCAGCGTGTCGCCTATGTACATCGCGAAGCGCGAGATCGATGCACCCGCGGGCAGCGGATAGTAAAACGTGCCCTCCATGCGCCTGCCCGTGTGATTCGCAAACACCTCGTCGACCAGCGTGTAGGCGATCTGGTCGCGGATCGTTACCTTGACCGTGTGCGACTTCACCGACAGCGGCACGTCGTTGCCGTCGATTGTCACCATCAGCCGGCCGAGGGTTTCGTCGGCGGGCATCTGCTCGAATTTCGCCAGCCACTCGGCGAGGTCCGGCCCGGCTTTGGTGACCCCGGCCTGCGTGACCACGCACGAGCTGCCCGCCCGGACCTCGTACTTCTGCCCGTGAGCCGACAGCTCCACCGCCCCTTGCGACACGGCCACGGTTGTCCGGCCCGGCTCGACGTTCACCTCGAACGCCGTACCCTTAACGGCGATGCTGCCCAGGGGCGTGTCGACGATGAGCGGCGCCCCCGTCGGTACGCTGAAATGCGCCTCGCCGGCCAGAACAAGCACGTGATTCTTCGTGATGAACTGGACCGCGCTCGACGTGTTCATCGAGACGACCACATTGTCGGGGGTGCCGACGCGTGCGCAGGCGAACGGGTCTTCGCCCACGCGTATGAAATCATTCGGCGCTACGGCGCTGTCTTTTTGCGCAAGCGCCCACCGTGCACGCAGCGAGGGCCGAATGCCGACGGCGCCGCGGCGGACGTCGACGCGGGCGATTCCCTTCTCCTCTAATTTCTGCTTTGCAGGTGGCTGTGCCAGCGGGCGCTGCTGAACCGGCGCCGAGTCGCGAGACAGCTCCGGTCGCGGCCATTTGATAATCGAAAGCACCCCAACCACACCCGCGACAACCATCAGCATCGCGGCGACGTTCCAAAACTTGATGAGCTTCGATCCACGTTCCATCTTGGTCCTCCTTGCTTTGGCCGCGGCGGCGTGCTCGGCCACCTGCGACGCAATTTCTCTGGAATCTACCGCTGCGCCGGCGTAGGCTTCATCGAGAAGCTCGATCGTGCGGCGCAATTCTTCAACGTGCCGTGAGCACGCGGGGCATTCTTTCAGATGTGCCTCCAGCTTTTCCTTGATGGAGAGCTCAAGGAGGCCATCGATGTGCCCCGCGAAATATTCCCGTGCCTGTGAGCAGTTCATGCCAATACCTCTTTACAGGAGCGGCCGGAGCTTGAGCCGCAGCATTTCGTGCGCCTCGGCCATGCGGCTGCTGACTCCCGACATCGACATTCCCAACATCTGCGCGATCTCCTTGTAGGGCAGGCCCTCGAGGTGCCGCAGATACACTACAACGCGGTACTTCTCGGGTAGCTCGCCGACCGCCAGCCTCACGCGGTCGCGGCGCTCGGATTGCTCGGCGTCTTGCGACGGATCGTTGCTGCCTTCAATTCCCTCTGCGGGCAAATCCAGACGCGGGCCGCCGCGCGCCGACTTGCGCAGCCAGTCACGGCACGCATTCCGGGTGATACCCCACAGCCACGGCTTGAACTTGGCGGGATCGTTTATGTCGTCCATGTGGGCGTATGCCCTGCAAAACGCTTCCTGCGCCAGGTCTTCTGCCATGTCGATGCGCGACGTCCACGAGAGTGCCAGCGAGTGCACCAGCGGCCAGTAGCGGGCCACCAGTTGCGCAAAGGCCTCGCCCTCGCCACGGCGGCTCCGCTCCAAAAGTTCGCCGTCGGGCAATGTGTTCATTAATTCAGGTCCGGACCCTTTCCTCATAGTTAGTCGCTTTACGAGTGTGTTTTTCCGGGAATATTTTCATATTCTCCCAAAAGTGAGGGGGACGCCTCCGGTGCATTACCGTCGCCTACAGCATGCCGGGACAATGGGACAATAGGACCATGGGACCATGGGACCATGGGACAGTGGGAGACCACGACGGCTGGACCGGTCTCGTTCATGTCCGCGGCATCTTATATTCTCATCCATGTTCAGCCGTCCCTATGGGACTAACGACTGGGGGTGCGGCCCGGCCACCCAGCGTTGAGTCCGTGTTTAGCGTCGTTCGGCTAATCATGCCGAGTTGCCCAAAAGCGGGCCGCGCAGAGAACGCCTGTAAATTCGCATGGGCGCGGTAGGGGCGGCGCTTCGCAGCTCGGTCGGCCCTTTGCGGCCGGGCGAGACCGAATTGCCCGCCCTCTGTATGAACGATGATGTGAAGCAATAGCACATCGGACCATATATACAATGATGCCAACCTAACTCGAACACAAACATGAGTCTGAATCCGCCGGAGGGCGGGCAATTCGGTCACATCGTGGGGGCCTGTAGGCCACCACGATGTGCTGCGAAGCGCCGCCCCTACATGGCCCATGCGAATGTTTTGGCCCACGCGAGGGTTGTCGGGCGTTTTGTTCATCTTCGGTTTTCCGCCTGCCAGGCACGTGTGCGCCGACGGTGAACACGTACAGCGTTGAAACGCTGGGCTATATTCAGTCAGTCCCTACGGGACGAAGAAAACGTCCGTGACCGAAGAAGGATGCCCGGCTCCGGACTTCGGACGTAGGACTTGCGACTTCGGACTTTGGGCCTTGGACTTTGGACCTTGGACTGTAGACTGAAGACTGTAGACTGAAGACTGCCCGGGCTACGGGTTTGTTCGCCCCGAGCGTACCTCTTCCTTTATCCTCTGGATGTGGCCGCGGCCCAAGCCCTTGACCTCACACCCGAGCTCGAAATATCGGCGTATCTTATCGTCGTCGAGGATACCGAAACAGTCTATCACGGCAACGGGCGCCCCCGCCCATTTCACGACCTCCTCGGGGTCGAGATCAAGATACGCCTTGTGGCGGACGGCCAGGATTATCGCTTCGGCGCCCTTAAGGGTGGCCGGCAGATCCTTCTGCACGCGGAGGTCGGACAGCCCCTCCTGGTTGCGGAAGAAGCGCCCCAGCGAACGCCCGGGCGCGGGGTAGGTGTCTTGCTTTTCCATCTCGTACCAGTGCTCCACGTAAGGGTCGTGGACGCGCATCTCCGCACCCATTTCGGTGAGCTTGCGGACGACCAGCTCCGAGCCGCTGTATCGGGTGTCGCCCACGTCTTCCCGGTAGCTCGCGCCGCACAGCGCCACGGTCGAACTGGCAATGTATCGGCCCATGTTGCGGAGGGCGTCGCGGGTGAGCTCGGGCACGTGCAGCGACCGGGTGTCGTTGATGTCGATCGCCGTGGGCGTGATCCGGAAGAGATCGTCTTCGAAGCCGAGGATGTGCTTGTATGCCCACTGCCCCAGGCCGCCGTCCTTGGGCAGGCAGTAGCCGCCTATGCCCGGGCCGGGGAAGATGATGTTGCTGTGGGTGGGCCGCACCTTGATCGCCTTGATCACCTTGATCAGGTCCACGCCGTTGCGCTCGGAAAACAAGCTCCATTCGTTGAGGAAGGCGAGGATCGTGGCGCGGTAGGAATTCTCGATGATCTTGGTCGTCTCCGATTCGATGGGCCGATCCATGACCGTGAGGGGATATTCGTCGGTATTGAGGACCTCGGAGAGGAATTTGACTACGCGGCCCCGCGCTTCGGGGTTGCAGCCGGAGCACACCCGCCAGAAGTCGCGGATCGAACGGACGTATTCCTTGCCCGGCATCACGCGCTCGAAGCTGTGCGCGAGCACCGGCTCAGAGTCTATGCCACGCACCTGGAAGGCCTTTTTCATGATGGGGTAAGCGACGAACTCGGTTGTGCCGGGCGCGACGGTGGTCTCGATGAGCACGAGGCACTCGGCCGGGATCTTTTCGCCGATGGTGCGCATCGTTGCTTCCAGGGCGGTCATCTCGGTCCAGCCGTTGCGCAGGTTGCCCAGCTCGTGCTTGCTGTAGTCGCACTGCACGTCTACCACCACGCAATCGGCCAGCTTGAGGCAGTCGCTGTTGTACGTGGCGGTGAGGGTTTTTTTGTCGAGCACGCAGCGGGCAATCATCGGCTCTACCTCGGGGTCTTCGGCCTTTACGGGGGCCTCGCCGCGGCGCAGCAGCGGGATCTTCCAGAAGCTGCGCGTGCTGGGACGCTGGCATCCGATCACGAACTTGCTGGGCTTGCCCGCGTCGTCGGTCGTATCGGCGACGATTGCGGCCATGACCGCCCCCACGAATCCCACGCCCATGACGACAACGACTTCCTTGCCTTCGCTGCGGGCGCCGCGGGCGAGGGTTTCCACGCGTTCGAACTCAGCGGCGTATTCTTCTTTTTCCGGGATGGTGAACTTTTCGCCTGCGGGGCTGACCGAATATTCTGCCATGACCTCTCCTTTGCGGGAACGGATTTGCTTGAGCCCTGCCCGGAGCTCTTGGTACGACCTTTAAGTATAGCATTTTCCGCGCCGATTTCAAATGTGAGTTCTGATTAAAAAAGGCTTAGGGTGTGACAACGAAATATGGTTTTTGGCTGGTGAGCGACACCTCGATTCGTCCTCGTCCTCGTCGTCGTCCCGCCTCTTGGCGGACATCGCCGTCGAATGAATCTGCCGCCCCCCGCGGGGGCTCTGGGGTTGGGGGGCAATCGTTTTCCACGGGCTCACGCCCGTGGCTACAGACTATCGCCCTTCGGGCTAGGAAAACGCCAAACACGGGCATTTCGGGCACGAGAAGCACAATACCCAATGACTCAAAAGACACAAAGGAAAGGCGCAAAGAGGAAAAGAGGATGACTGGTGTCTATTCGCGGGCAGGGGTGAAACCGGGACGGTCTCCGCAGAGATATGAACAACATTCGTCCCCGGATCTCTTGAGGCCGCGGCGCCGGTCAAATGGCCGCGGGCGTTTCGATGGGGATTTCGATTTCGGGGCGGCCTTTCTCAGGGGGTTTTTCGCGGTCCGGCGCCGGGCGGCCGGCTTCTTCCATGACCTGCGTTGCTACGTAGACGTCGGTGTCTGTTTTGAGGGCGAGGGCAATTGCGTCGCTGGGCCGGGCGTCGATCTCCACGATCTTGTCGCCTACGGCGATCTCGATGCGGGCATGGAACGTGCCGTCTTTCAATTCAGTCACGGTCACTTTGCGCGGTTTGCCGCCGAGCTTATCTATGACGTCCGCGAGCAGGTCGTGGGTCATGGGGCGGGGTGTTTCGACGTCGTTCACGTAGCGCCAGATGGCGGCCGCCTCGTTCTCGCCTACGAAAATCGGCAGGAATTTTGTTTTGTCTAGCGTAATGAGGATCACGGCGGGGGCATCCGACCCCGGTGCAGATGCAATGCCGTGCACTTCGATCTGCACGGCCGCGGGCGCGGCGTCGTCCTTCTCGGGAGCGGCTTTGTGGGCCTCTTCCGCGCCCGACGCCGCGGGAAGTACGGCCAGGGCGATGACCACGAGGGCTATGTGTGTTCTTGACATGTTCCGTCCTCCTGTTCGGCCCCCGTAAGCTTGTGCTCGCTATGTGGGGCCTCCGCTTTTTGCGCAGCGGCCGGCCCGTGAGCCGATCACTTGGCGAGGGTCATTGCGAAAATATGGATCTTCTTATTCGTCGGCAGCGTGATACCGCCGAGATTCTTCGCCGGATCAAGGACGATCTTCTGTATGTAGAGCTTGCACTGCGCCGTTTCGTTCTCGCCGGAAACACGCTCGTAGGAGGCAACCTGCACCTCGCCGAACGCTGGTTTCCCGCACCAGTCCGAAATCTTGAACGCTGCATCGGCCTTCTGCTCGGCATAGCCGAGGATGAGCTTCGACTTCTGGTCACCGCCGGTGGCAGCGGCGAGCACATACAGAGCCGAGTACTTGCCGTCGGCAACCTTGAGCGTTTGCCCGGCGGCGGTCAAGACGTTTTTTCCGGCCTTGGTGAAGTCGGGCAGGTCAAAAGGCGGCGAGCCCGGTTTCAGGCTCTTGCCGTCTTGAGGAAGCTTGCCCGCCGGGTAAGCATTGCCGTACCCGTCGAGGCCCTCGGCCCCGCCGGTTGCGCTCGCGTTGAAGGATGCGGAAATATCGATGGGCACGTAGGCCACTCTCAGGCTTGCGGCTTTGGGCGCGCGTTTTCTTGGGGCCGGTGCAACGGCCGGCTCATCCTTTTTCTCGACCGATCCCACGGCCGGTGCAGGGGATTTGGCGGGCTTGTCTTCTGCCGCGGGTTGAATGACGGCCTCCCGCTTGGTCTCCGGGATTGTGCCCGTCGGGTTACAGCCCGTTGTCATGATCGCCAGGATCACTGCCACAACACACCACGCGTGTTTTTCTTTGCGCATTTTCATGTTTCCTTTGTTGTCAGGTGCCACAGGTGAAGTCCGAGTATCCGGCCGGCGGCCGGTTCACAGCTCTGCGGCTTCACGGCGGAGGGCCTTGATCTTTTTTCTTTCTATCTCATCATTACAAAGTTGGAGGGCTTTTTCAAGGTTCTTCAGGGCATCGCTTTTCACTTCTCTCTTGCCCTGTTTGCACCATAGCAGGTAGGCTCGGCCGAGCCTGCGGCGGGCTTCGAAGCTCTTGGGGCCGAGGTTAACGGCCTTGTTCAGGATGCCCACGGCCCGCTCGTACCTGCCCTTGCCCAGGTAGATATCGGCGGCCTGAAAGTAGATCTTGAGGTCGTCGGCCTTTGGGCCGTGCTGGACTATCGCGCGGAGCTCGTCGGCGCGGCCCGCCCGCTTGAGGATGCCACTGAGCCACTGGGTGAGAGTGGCCTTGTGCGCGGGGTGCTCCCTGATCATTTCGGCATAGAGCGATTCGATCCATTGGCGGATCTCGTCGTGCTTTTCCTTGTCGGCGACGTCAAAATAGTCCCCGAAGTAGATTTTGTCGAACAGCCATTTCATTCGCGCGGCGTAATTCGACGTGTCTTTGTTCTGGCAGTACGTTTCCATTGCGCTTCTGAGGGCGTCGTACGCCTCGGCCCACCGCTTCTCGAGAATGAAAAAATGGGCGAGCTGACAGTAATAAGATACGTTGCACGGGTCGTCCTCGAGCATCTTCAGGTAGGTCGCTATGCTGCGGTGCTCCATTTCACCGGCTACTTTGAGTGTCTGGCCGGGGGGGGCCTCCACGGTCCCCTTCCAGGGGATGTAGTTGGTCTTCTGAATCACGATCTCGTGCGTGCCGGGGATGGTCTCGACGGTGATCGGCGAACGACCCACCTTGGCGCCGTCGAGCATGACTTCTGCGTCGGGCGGCTCCGACGTGATCTCAATGAAAGCCGGCTTGATGGGCTTTAGCCTGGCGGAAATGTTCCGACGCTGCCCGGCCATTTCGACCACTTGGCTGTAAGGTTCGTAGCCCGAAAGCACCAGCCGGACGGAGTACGTGCCGCTTTCGCAAGAGATCTCGACGGGGGTGACGTTTGCGTACTCGTTGTTCACGAAGGCCATAGCTCCGGGCGGGGTTGACTTGATCGTAAGGTATGCCTCGGGTTGGAGATCGGCTATGGGCGGGGGGCTCGAAGGTTCGGCGAATTGCTTCGCAAAGAACCCCGCGGCGGTTCCGATAGCAAGCATGACGGCCACCACCGCTGCCGCGATGAGCCTGCGCGAGATCATGGTCCCGCTGCCGACGCCTTTATCTTGCCACAGCGTGACCACCCTGATGGTGCAGTTGCCCGCCGAGATCACGTCGCCGTCCTTCAAGAGCCGACTGGTCTTCACCTGCTTTGAGTTGACGAACGTGTGATTCTGGCTACTGTGGTCCTCGAGGCGGATGCCGGCGTCGTCCCACCTCACCGTGCAGTGTTTTCGCGAGATCTCCAGATCGGTCAGGATCAGGTCGTTGCCCGTGCCCCTTCCTATCGAGACCTCGCTGCCCTTTTGCAGGGGTATTATTCGCTTCCTTCCCGAGGGCTCGGTGATTATCAACTGAGCCGCCATTGCAATCGTGGCCTCCTTCGCTACGGGGCGAGGATTCCCTGGGGCTGAGCCTGTTCATCCAGGTCGGTCGTCAGGAGGATTTGATCCAGCGACGCACCGTCTTCCGTATTCCTGAACTCGAGCGTGTGCTCGCCCTTTGTGAGCCTGAACTGGCCGTCCCTGCCCTTAATGTTGACCCACTGCCATCTCTTGTACGTGCCGTCGTCGCCCAAGGTTATCATTGGGCCGTTGTCCATCACAACGCCAAAGCTGTTGCCGCAGCCGTCGAGCCAGTTGACCCTGGCCCACAGCCTGTACTTGTCGGTTTCTTCGATGGTGAAATTGAATGTAATCTTGCCTTTCTTTTCTTCCTGGGGCACTTCCTTCTCTTCCGAGTCGCCATCCTTGCGGGGCTTATCGGGAAGATTCACATACTTGCCGCCGGACGCGTAGGAGATATCGGACATGTTCGGCGGGGTCTCGTCATCCTTTACCACCATCGGTGGTTCCAGTGTTGCGTCTTCGGCCTCCATGATGATCTCGTCGGGCGTGGGCGGATTCTCGAACAGGTTCGCCTGAGAAGATTCCGAGTCGCCGGGGTCTTGCTGGTCGGCCTGGGAATTGTCCTCTCCGCCGCACGACGCAACGAGGATCGGGAGAACGATCAACACAATGATCCCCGCAATCCGCAATGGTCCGGCCGCGTAGTTCTTACGGGCTTGAGCGCGATTCATTCAGTACCCCGCAGGTGTGAAGGGCCAACTCAGAGCGCAACATGTTCTTCCTTCCGCCCCTTTAGAACTATACCACAAATATGTGGAAGAATCAACCATTCGATGGCGCGGGGACTTGTAACAAATCGTAAAACCTCCGGCATGAAGGCAGAACCGAGGAGCAGGGACGGAAAGGGTGCATTAAGATGTTATGGTTCCTGTGGATGGCACGGCAATCCGGACCCACCCTTGAGCCCAAAGGGCGATAGTCTGTAGCCACGGGCGTCAGCCCGTGGAGAACGGCAGCCCCCACCGCAGAGCCCCCGCAGGGGGCGGCAGAAAAACTCGAGGACGACGACGAGGACGACGAGGACGAGCGGAAATGGCGCACACTAACCGTTGACACACCCACCCCGCGCCACGCGACCATAAAGCTTGCCTTTTTCAACAACTCGCGGTTATAATACACCCGCCCGCCCTGTCTATATGGGTGAGAAGCGGCGGCCGGCACGGTCCGCCCAACCCCATCAAATGGTGACGCAAATGAACGATCTGGAAGCCCTGGCAGCTTACGATCAACACCGCAACGCCGACGCGTTCCGGCACCTCGTCCTCACCTACCAGGGAATGGTGTACTCGGCCTGCCGCCGCGTCCTCGACAACCCGGCTGACGCCGAGGACGCCGCGCAGGAGGCCTTCCTGCGGCTTGCCAGGAACGCCGGCACCATCCGGACAATCTGAGACGGGAAAGGAAGAGACGATGGCGGAGAAGAACGTTGAAGGCGCGGGCGACGACCGACCCGACGGCGCGGAGAAGAACATTGGGGGCGCGGGGGACGACCGCCACGAACACATTGTGGACGACGAAATTCTCAGGTGCGTTCAGGCGTCCCTGCAGGACGGCACGCCGATTCATGTTCTCGCTCGCACGGAGAAAATGGCCAAGCAGCTTGCGCAGACCCTCGCGGACAAGTTCGGCCCGGAAAAGGTGAGCTTTGCCGCCTTCGACGCACCATCTGTGCCGACGACCCCGGTTGTCGTATCTGTGGCAAGCACCATACTGAAGAACCTCGGTGTGGAAGCGGGGCAAGTGCGTGCCGAAGTCGAACGATTCTACCGCGAGAATATCCGCATGGACCCGCAGACGGTCATGCCGGATAAGTTGCTGTACACGCCCAGGGCCCGCGAGGCCGTTGCACATGCCCGCCTCGAGGCCGCAGATCTCGGGCACAATAAGGTCGGCACCGAGCACCTGCTTTTTGGCCTGACGCATGACATGGATCGCGTTTCGGCCATCGTGCTGAAGGATATGGGCGTCACGATCGAGACCGTGAGAGCCGAGTACCGCAAGGTCATTGCCGACGAGGCCGATTGAGTTCGCTGAGCGCCCGCAGACATACCCCGGCTCGGGGACATTCATACGCCGGTAGCCGCAACGTATTCGCCCTCACGTGCGCCAAGCAGAGCTATCGGGCATATGGCCACCCACCCCGCACGGAGACCCCTCCGCCTTCCGCCTCCGCCAAGTCGCCGACGCGCCAGAGCCGCTATGGCGACGGCACGGCTACGGCGGACAAGTCCGCCTTCATCCTTCCGCCTTCTCTTCCTTTGTGTCCTTTGTGTCTTTGTGGTGAGTTCTTTTCCCTCTTCGTTGGAAGTTGGATGTTCGATGTTGGAGGTTCATGCCTTTTTCCGCCTTCATCCTTCCGCCTTCATCCTTCATCCTTCCCATGGCCACCCTCCCCCGCACGGAAACCCCACTTGAATCTGCCCGGCCGAATCATGATAATTACCGTCCAGACCGGGCGCCGGCATGGCCCGCGTCTTTGTCGCTGATCGTTGTGCCGGCCCTACTCCGAAACGCCCCGTCATAGGGACAGAACTACTGCTGCCGCTCATCTTGTATGGAGAAAAACATGAAGTTTTACTGGGTAATACCGTGCTTATGCGCCATATTGATACTGCCGTGCTGCGCAGGCCCCGAGAAGCAAGTAGTTGAACAACGCAGTTTCAGGAAGAACGTGGGCGATGATTACAGGAATTTCTACTCCCGGAGGAATCTGCGAAACGTTGCCATCGGGTTCGGCGCCGCCGGGATTATTGCAAATACCAACGCCGACCAGCAGGTCCAGACCTGGTACCAAAAAGAGGTGAGGGATAATGACACCGACGACGCCTCCGAGATGGCAGAGCTGCTTGGCAACGGCACGTTGGCCATCCCCCTGTGTGTGGGGGCCTTCGTATTGGGAAAAGTATCAGACGCTGAGTCGATCCGGACAGTCGGCGAGTGGGGAGATAGATCCGTGAGGGCATTTCTCGTCGGCGGGCCGTTTGTTGTCGCCTCGCAGATGGCAACAGGCGGTTCGCGGCCAAAGGAGAACCGAGGCTCCGACTGGCGCCCACTCGATGACAACAACGGCGTCTCGGGCCACGCTTTTGTCGGGGCGGTACCGTTTCTCTCGGCAGCGAAAATGACCGAAAATGAAGTACTGGACGCCGGGCTCTATCTAGGCTCAACCCTTTGCGCATGGTCGCGCCTCAACGACAACAAGCATTTCCTCTCGCAATCATTGCTGGGTTGGTGGCTCGCCTACCTGGCCGCCGGGAGCGTCGACAGGACGGAGGGAGAGAAAGACAACGTGACCCTGGTGCCCCTCGCGGGCCAGGACATGGCCGGGTTGGGGGTCATGGTGAGTTTCTAGCGCAGATCACAACCCCTACTCGAGGGTGCGCCAACATAATATGGTTTTTGGTTGGTGTGCGCCATTTCCTCTCGTCCTCGTCGTCAGAACCATCCCGTTTCCCGAGAGGGTGCCGCTAGCGCGGCTACCTCGACGAACGTCTGTACGTGTTTAGCGTGTGAAGCCGACGTTGTATGGCCTTCGCAGGAATCCCCAAAGGGGATGAAACATTGTTAGCCCAAGGCGTGAGCCTTGGGTACACGGGGTAAGAAAAAAAATGCGCCCTGTAGGGGCGCAACTCAAGAGACATAACCGACGCGAAGCCCAGCGGGTTGCGCCCCTACAGGGCGCGCTGCTGTGGCGGACCACGATACCCAAGGCTCACGCCTTGGGCTAACAATGTTACGCCTCTGCGAGGCTCAGGAACCGCACGGCACAACAACCGTCTGGATTGCCTTTGCGAAGGTCGCTAAACACATACGAACGTCTCTCCGCCTTCTCAGGCGGGCTTCGTCGAGCCGCCTTCTGAGGCGGCCGTTGCCATCGATTCACGGGAACCATAATATCTTGTCACAAACCCTACTCGAGCCGTTCGAGCCGCGCGGTGCGGTCGAGCTCTTTGAGGACGAGGAGGAGAGGGCGCAACTGCGACAGCGGCAGCATGTTGGGGCCGTCGCACTTGGCAGCGTCGGGGTTGTCGTGAACTTCCAGAAAGACCGCATCGCAGCCGGCGGCAACGGCCGCCCGGCACAGCACCGGCACAAACTCCCGCGCCCCGCCTGAACTCTTGCCCAGGCCGGCGGGCTGCTGAACGCTGTGTGCCCCGTCGAATACCACGGCGCAGCCTGTCTCGCGCATCACCTGCAGCGAGCGCATATCCACAACCAGGTTGTTGTAGCCGAAAGTGGTGCCGCGCTCCGTCACGAGGATCTGTTCGTTGCCGGTCGATGCCACCTTCTCCACGGCGTTGGCCATCTCCGGCGGCGACATGAACTGCCCCTTCTTGATGTTTACCGGCTTGCCGCATCGGCCGGCCTCGACGAGCAGGTCGGTCTGCCTGCACAGAAAAGCCGGTATCTGTATGGCATCGAGGGCGTCGGCGGCCTCGGAAACCTGGTCCACGGCGTGCACGTCGGAGATGACGGGTATGTCGAAGTCGCGGCCTATCTTGTTGAGGATCGCCAGGCCCGCCTGCATTCCCGGCCCGCGAAAACCTTCGAGCGACGAGCGGTTGGCCTTGTCGTATGACGATTTGAATATGAGCGGCACGCCCGCGTCCGCGGCGATGTTTTTCAGTTGGCCCGCTATACCGCGCGCGGAGTCTTCGCTTTCGATCACGCACGGGCCCGCGATCAGGGCCAGTGGATGATCGCCCCCGACCTTCACACCGTCGATATCAACCACGCGAGTTCGTTTCATGGTAGTCGCTCAGCTATTGGCCGGCGCCTCGACCTGTTCGGCCTCAAAAGATTCACACTCGCCGCTGACGGGCGTATATATTCTTTTCACTCGTTTTCCGATCGAGCAGGTGACTTCGTAGGGGATTGTACCGCGATCGCGGGCGTGCTGCTCGGCTGAGACGCGCGCGTCGCCGTCGGATCCGATGATCGTCACGGGCATACCGACGCAGGCGTTGGGCACGTGGCCTACGTCTACGGTGAGCATGTCCATGCTCACGTTGCCCACCACCGGCGCGTAGCGGCCACCCACGATCACCCGGGCCCGGTTCGACAGCGACCGCTGAAAACCGTCGGCATAGCCGATGGGCAGCGTGGCGATCTTCGTGTGCGTGCGGGTCGTGTGAGTGTGACCATAGCCGATGCCCGTGCCCGGGAGCACGTCGCGCATGTACACGATCTGCGTGCAAACGGTCATTGCCGGGCGAAACTCGACGCGGCCGCGCAGATTGTCGTCGGGATACATTCCGTACAGGCCGATGCCGGGGCGGACCATCTCGTAGTGAGAACTCGGCACATTGAAGATGCCCACGGTGTTGGCCGCGTGCCTGATAGGGCCCAAGAGCCCGAGCTCGCCCAGCCGGCGGCAGAGCCGGTCGAAGTCGTCGAGCTGCTCGCGGCTGGCGGCGGCGTCTTCGGCGAGCGGCAAGTGCGTGGCAACGCCCACAAGATCGAGTTCGTCAGATGCCTTTATACGAGCGGCAAGCTCAATGGCGGCCTCGGGCGGTACGCCCGAGCGAGTCATGCCGGTGTCGACCATCAGGTGGAGCTTCGCGACCACCCCCTGCGTGCGGGCCTCTTCCTCGATAAGGTCGATGACTTCGGGCGGCGATACCGTGATTTGGACATCGTTGGCTACGGCCCCCTCGACCTCATCCTCCGTGATCGGCCCGGTGATCGCGACCGCCACGGCGATGCCGGCGCGGCGCAGCTCAAGCGCCTCATCGAGGTTCGCCACGCCGAAGCAGTCGGCTCCGGCCTCCTCCAGAAGCCCAGCGACCCTCCCGACGCCATGGCCATAGGCATTGGACTTCACCATTGCCATCAGCCGCACGCCGGGGCCGATCCGGCGGCGGATTACTCGGTAATTGTGCAGGATGGCGTCGAGGTCGATCTCCGCCCACAAGCGGGGGCAAATAGACCTGGCTGTGGCAACCGCAGGCTCTGCTGACATCGAGCTTCCGATACATTACGGGCACGGGCTATCTGGGAAACATGTTACGTCCTGTATTTGTTCAGCGTGCACAGACGGAATCTGTTTCGGGCTTGCCTCTTCAGCCCGAAGGGCGATAGTCTGTAGCCACGGGCGTCAGCCCAATGGCATGAAATTAAGGATATCTATACGCGGTAATGGCTATATGGAAATTCATGGAATCTACATGGGCTCCTTTGTATCCTG
>Ga0114922_10000631_pt1 | contig 33961 bp, 24 predicted proteins | sample AartaG_FD_100975 | JGI IMG/M metagenome (GOLD analysis project Ga0114922, IMG submission 100975) | Deep subsurface microbial communities from Aarhus Bay to uncover new lineages of life (NeLLi) - Aarhus_00045 metaG | ecosystem: Environmental > Aquatic > Marine > Oceanic > Sediment | place... | reverse complement strand
TGTTGTGGGCGTCGAGCACCCCGGCAATCCAATTGGGAACTTCTTCGAAACCGAATGCGTTGTGGCACCAAATGGTGGTTGCCCCGTTACGATGTGCCTTGTCGATACCGCGGCGCAGCGGCGACCGGTCCATTCCCTCGCCCATGATACCCGGCCCAATGCTTACTGGTCGGATTAGCTCTTTGATATTCAAGAACATCACGTGGCCATATCCTTTGCCTCCCGAACCGAAATTGTGACGGTGTTCTTCGCCGTGGCCGAACATCACTCCATGTCCGGAGATTTGCTGCAACTGCTGCTGAGTGTACGTATTGGAAATGTAGTTCCGCTCCGCTTTGGCTCGCCTCAAGTAGGAAACGAAGACGAGTTCCAGTCCATCTGCTCGGGAGATTGACTTCAGGTATTGATCGGCCTGAACCCGGCTAAGTGACATCAGATGAAGATGCGTATTGTCATTGCGCCAGCTGTTTGTTGCCGCATGGTGGAATCGGACAAGCGGCAGGGTGACCTCGGCGGAGGTTTGGTCCGTCAGGTCAATCGTTTTTTGTGCCAGCTCAGTTTCCAGGCCGGAGAACGCCTCGATTCTCAACAGCTCCCTTGGCACAGATACGGTGGTTGATTTGAGCATGATGTACCAGTCCTTGCTCGGGTGTTGTTGGCGCAGACCCGTGCCGCGATTGAAAAGACCCTCCAGCACCTCTATGTGGCCGTCGGACGTTGTGATTCGCACCAGGCCTGGCAGCGATTCTTTTGTCGCTGCATCGATCAGGTTCAGTGTCAGCCGACAGCGGGAGCTTTCCGTGGACTGGTCTGACGCAGACACTTTGTAGAGTGCACCTTGGTCTGCATCTTCCGGCCGGAGCAAACGCGTATACGAAGACAACGTGTTCTCGTGCGCCAAGAGCGACTCGTTGTTCAGGCCTATAATCACAACTGATAAGATTACCGCCAATAGTCCTCCAATGGCACCACCATTTACGCTCGAAGCTTTATACTTTGATCTGATGTTCATTGTGTTCTCTTGTCAATCTATATACACTACTTGACATACCCTGTATCCAACCGGTCGTAGCTCCAACTCGGCTCTTGCGGTGGATAGGTACGCGAAATGGTACGTGCCGTCTTGAGGTAGTCTTCGATCTTCTCGATCACATCGGGATGCTTTTCGATGACGTTATCTTTCTCTCCAATGTCTGCTTCCAGATCGTAAAGCTCTAATGGTAAACGAGGTTTGTTACGCACCGCTTTCCACTTGTCCCAACGAACGGCCTGTGACCACGCTGGCGTACCCCCTTTGCCCTGGGGGATCTTCTCCCAGTAAAGGAATCTGTCAGGCTGTTCTTGAGTCAGTCCCAGTAGGCGCGGCATCACGGAGATGCCGTCGATACCGGCAAGCGTCTTCGCGCCGGCCAGCTCCGCCAATGTAGGCATCACATCCCAGAAAGCCCAGAGAAAATCGTCAGTAGCACCTGGCGCGACTTTCCCGGGCCATCGAACGATCATGGGCACGCGAATGCCCCCTTCGTAAAAGTTTCCCTTGCCACCACGAAGCGGGCCGTTGCCTTGGAAGAAGTCGGGCTCGCCCGGACGCGCCAGCCGATAGCCACCGTTGTCGCTGGTGAAGAAGACGATTGTATTGTCGTCGATTTTTAGTTCCTTCAGCAAGTCGAAAATGCGCCCCACATCGCGGTCCATCCGCGTAATCATCGCGGCCAAAGTCGCCCGCGGAGCAGGTTGATCGGCATAGTGTCGTCGGTTGTCGATATAGGGAGTTGGTTCGGGGAACTTACCCTCGTACTCCTTGAGAGAATCCTTTGGCACCAGAAGTTCGAAGTGTGGAATCGTGAACGGCACATACAGGAAAAAAGGCCCTTCTCTGTGACGTCGAATGAAGTCCAGTGACTCCTTGACAATGAGATCGTGTGAATACTGTTGCCTCTGTTCATTTTCATTTTCAGTAAGAATGTACTTCTTATCGTTTCGCCAGAGGAACCAGGGATAGAAAAAGTGGGCATGGACCTGATGCAAGTATCCGTAGAACTCGTCGAAGCCCTGTTTGTACGGAACGCCTGTGGTGCCATGGTCGCCCAGGCCCCACTTGCCGAAAAGTCCAGTGGTGTAGCCCGCCTCCTTGAGCACTTCAGCGACTGTGATGTCTTCCGGCAATAATGGCGCGCCTCCACCGTTGACCCTAACAGAAGTGTGGCCAGTATGCTTTCCTGTCATGAGCACGCTCCTTGATGGTGCGCAAACACAGTGACCCGCATAGACTTGTGTGAACTTCGTTCCCTCGGTAGCCATTCGATCCAGGTTTGGTGTTCGTATTTCCTTCTGGCCATAGCAGCCAAGATGACCATAACCTAAATCGTCGGCCATGATGAAGATGATGTTCGGCTTGTCAGGCGATACTTCACCTGTTGTCGAGTTTATGCTCCCAGTACATCCTGGTAGTATAATCGAGGTTGTGCCTAAGCTTATGGCTCGGACAAACTCACGACGGCTCATCACTCTCCAAAACTCTGCTGTTTGTTCCATAGTATAGTCCTTCTAGCCTTGTTTCGAGATCCATGTCAACATATATTGTTTACCGCGAAACTCTATCTTTTGCCAACTTTACAGCAAACATCAGAATTACCGGCTGTGGGCAGAGAAGTAAGATATAACACGAATCCTTTGTTCGGGGGTTCGAATGTTTCTTTTTGGCCGGATGGCTTGAGTCGCCCACTGGTTACGACCTTGCTTTGTTTCGTGTTATACCACTCATAGTAATACAATGCACCGCCTCTTAAACCTGATACCGTGAAAAGTACGTCTTCTGGCTGGTATACAACATACTGATACCCTGGTTTGGCAAGACAAAAACCTGTTGATGCTAAATTCGTAGTAGGGCTAACGTTTGCCAGGTCCAATTTCTTCGCGTACTCAACTGTTTTTTTTACATTATGACGTATACATTCCCATTCAGGACCTTCTGCTTCAGGACTTTCAAATGGTTTATCATAAAGATTGAAATGATACCCCCTTGTAAAAGCGCTCTAAATATATTCAACATCATGACTACCCGGTGCAACATGGTCCATATCCACGATTCCCGGTTTGCCGCTATTATTAACAGGTGGATCCTTTCTTCTATAACGCCCTGATTGCCAACTACCGGCAACTGCGAAGCAATCTGCAGAACTATTAACAACTACCTCCCTTCCCATCTGTTTCCAACCACCGCTACTGGTTCTTCCCCCGGCAGACATCAAAATAAGGTGTTGTTTAGCCTTGGTATTTTCATAGCGCTTTATGAACTTAATCAATCCATATTGCCATTCTGGTGACTCAAGTTCGTTTGCAATCTCATAAAGCACATTGTCGAGGTGATTAACTGTATCAATGACCTTCTTGACGTATTCTTTCTGCAATTGTAGAATCCGTTTATCTTGGGTGTAGAAGAATTCAATTCCATTTCCATTGCCATCATAATCGACGTGAATGCCATCAATGTTATTTTGTTTGTTAAATACATTTCCATCCCATAAAGTTTGTTTCGGATCTCCGCATGCTTCACCATCTAAAAATCCATAAACTTCAAAGAGCATGATAGACACATATATCCCATACCTCTGCAAGTCCTCACATCTTTTGAGCATTCGTTGGAAGAACACTTCGTCAAATTGGAGTAAATCGAACTTGTCTTTTCCATCCTTTGCCTTACCATATCCTTTTACCCGCTTATAGGGCATAGGAAAGGCAATGGCTTTATTTTTCGGTGCCATTGCTCCACTGCCAGTGCTCCATATCACCCAATTACGTAGGTAGTTAAAATCATGGGCCTTTAGAAATCCCAAATACCTATCCCAGCCCAAGGTCCTTTCTTTGTATCTGATAAACTCTTTGTTGAACGAATTATCCTGAAGATCCACAAATATCTGATGTCCCCCAAGATAAATTGCCTTGCCCGATCCGTCGGTAAAATACTGTGGATTCTTTGGGTGGACACTCAGCACATCTGCTGCCAACGGCTTGGCTATCGCGATGACCGCAGTACAAAGCACAACAAAAAATTGGCAGAAAGTTCGTATTCTCATCCAATATTTACCTATTGAGCTGAAACAGCATTAGATGTATCAAAGGATTTTCGTATGAATTTGTTTGTATACTTTAACATATTATTTAGACAATTTAAAAACAAGAATAATGAATATTGGGCCTTAAGAAAAGAAATCGAAAAGGAAAGATGTAAAATTCCTGCTGGTTTATTTGGCTGTCTGGAATTAGTAGTAAAACATAGACCGAGAGGCGAAGATGAAACGGTACAGCAAATGTAAAGAGTGGAAAGACGAGAGTGAGTTTCATAAGAATCGTAGTCTCAAGGACGGGTTGAGGTTGTGGTGCAAAAAGTGCATCTGCAACTATGCTCGAAAACACTACTGGGGAAACTCGAAGCCCTTGAAAAGATATATATACTTAAGAAAGTATATGAAAAGTTCAATCAGCCTGGTTTCAACCTATTAATCATAAGGTTAATCATAGCAATCTGAACCATCGTTTCACTGCTGTCTGTCAAAGACTCATATTCCTTGCTCAAACGGCGGTACTTACCCAGCCACGAGAAAGTTCGTTCGACCACCCATCGCCGAGGCAGAACCACAAATCCCTTCACATCATCACATCGTTTGACAATCTGCAAAATCCAATAGCCAAAATCCGCTACCCAATCAATGAGCTTGCCGGCATAGCCGCCATCGGCCCAGATCAACGTCAAACGACTGAACCGGCCAGCCAGCCCATCAGGGGCCAGTTTACGCAAAACAAGTTTCGCGCCATCGCGATCTTGAATATTAGCGGCATGAACCACCACGGCCATCACCAAACCCAGCTTATCTACCACCAAATGGCGTTTTCGACCCGATATCTTCTTTCCCGCATCATAGCCTCTACCCGATCTGCTAATGCCCTTAAAAACCGCATCAAACAGGCGAGCTTCCCGGCCCATAAGGACTTTGAGAGTTATGACTTCAGTGCCATGGCTTCGCTAAACAAACAGAAGGTTCTGGGGCTCTCTCAAGGTCAATGGATTGATAGAAGAGAAAACTGTTGCTTCATTGGCAGTCCCGGCACTGGAAAGACCCACCTGGCGATTGCTTTAGGCTTGGCAGCTTGCAGGCAGGGAAGAAGAGTACGCTTCTTTACGACCGCATCGCTGGTGAATCGCTTAGAGGAATTACAAAAGCAATATCAACTGGAACGATTCCTGAGTCAACTGGACAGAGCCGAGCTTTTGATATGTGATGAACTTGGTTATTTTACCTTCAGCCGGACCGGGGCAGAATTATTGTTCCAGGTATTTGCTGATCGCTACGAGAGGGGAAGTCTGCTGATTACCAGTAATCTGGCATTCAGTGAATGGGTACAGGTCTTCCAGGGAGAGAGGATGACCGCTGCGTTGCTGGATCGCCTGACTCACCATTGTCATATCTTTGAGATGAACGGCGAAAGCTACAGGTTCAAACAATCAGTAGCAAAGAGTAAGAACAAGAAAAAGTAGAATTGTACTTGTACGCCTCCACTTGGAGGCTTATTATATAATCAGGGTGTGGCCGATTTGCGTACCGACCCGTGGCTATTTTGCATGCCGATTACCACATAATAGACTCTCTCTTTTCCCATAAGCACAACTCAACCCTCGTATGCACCTACATATTCAGGTGAAATGCACCAACAGCCTGCTGCGCCAGTTACACCGGCCCCATCAGGTGGTAGACATACGGGTGTGCCTTGTGCGCCGCAGGCGCCGATCGCTTCTCCTTTGCCACAAAACCTCCTACTTTTCCTGATTTTATCCCATGCTATTAAAGTGTTAATAGTCCATCCCGGCAATTACCGCTATCCCATTAATATGGGTGGAGTACGTTGAATACGACTTCATGAATTAAGTATTATGTCCCCAGAATTCGAGAATCAACACTTCCACTGGATTCCGCCTTATAAACATCTCCTCGTTTATTCCAATTTTGAATTTTATAGATCTCTGCGTAATTGGGGGAAGTCCTCAAACCAAATTCCTCATAGATATTATTGGATTGCTTTTTCTCGTTACTTTTAGAACTTTTCGACAGACCTCTTTCCCGCATAACCCTTTAACCTAACATACTAATCCAAAATCTATGTTACCTGCACATGTGCCTTATCACTGGCTGGAGGGCCGATTCGAAGCCCCTCATCTTCAGCGGAAGTTTTTAGCGAGCTCCAATAGACTTCACCTTCAGGTGGATTCCACAAAGCGGTGGGATGAACCACATCAGCGGCTTTCCCCTGCCTGTGCATACTTTTCAATGTCCAAGTCGCTTTATTTGCATCATCTCTCATAGCATTACCACCTTTATCAGGATCATAGTAGTCTATATAGCCTTGTGCTCCTGCTGCTGTGATATGACCCTTGGTAGCCTCGCTATTCATGAATGTTGTAAATTGTTTGAACGTTCTGCCAGCGGTAGCGATATGAACTTGCTCTGCTTCTGTACGGTATCCCCAGAACATTTTTGTGTTATAGCCTTTTGCCTTCATTCTTCCACATACATTATCAATCTTTCCCACAAACGATGCATCCATATTTGTTTTTTTGCCCGCCCCCCCTTTGGTAGGACCGGGCATCACACATGCGGCCCAAGTTGGCGCTACATCTTCTGTCTCCTCTCCGGTGTTGCCTCCTCCCTCTTGACGTAATCCAGTTAGCCAATCCCAAGCACCAGTTATTGCACTGCCAATGATAGCTGACAATCCTGAGACATAATCCCAAACTCCTTTTTCACCACTCTCCTCACCAGATAATGCTTTTTCTGCTGGAATAACTATCGTCTCTTCAGCATTAAATCCTCTGATTTTTCGTCCAGAACTCGTTGTCCAGATTTGAACCTTATCTGCATTTGCCATCATCAAAGCTGCTTGAGTCACGTTAAATTTTTCAGCAATTTCCCTTATGCTCTCACCAGTCTTAACGGTATAGGATTGTTCATTTTCTGGCTGACGCTGGAGCTTTACTCCCGCCGCATCTTGCTGCACTAAGTGGGTTAGCTCGTGAGCCAGAAGACGGCGTCCATCTGTTGTGCCAGGGGCGTACTCACCTCTGCCAAACACAACATCACGACCAGTCGTGAATGCACGTGCGTTGATCGATCCTGCTGCTTTTGCGGCATGATTGTCAGCATGCACCCGCACTCCGCTGAAGTTGTGACCAATGCGAGCTTCAAAAAATAATCGTTCGGATTTTGGTAATTGCTGTCCACCACCCCGAAGGTTTGAAATATGTGCTGTCGAATCAGACCCGACTTCTCCTGCTCCACCCGTCCGCATTTTGCCCTGAAGGATTTCTTCCTCTTCCTCGGGAGGCTCTTCCTGCCGTTGCACCAATGGCGTGATTTGATCGGCCAGCGGCTTGGTCTGGAGTGTTTCTTCCTCTTCTTCGCCTTCTGGCTGGCATTGAAGTTTAGGCTCTGGCATGGCCATCACCTGATCAGCAACGCGGTCTGCCTCCTGCTCGTATTTGTCGTTCGGTTGGCCGATGGTGAGCTTGGCCTGCGCACCGGTGGAGCGAAGGATGCGGCAAATCTCCGCCTGCTGAGCCTGTTGCGCAGGACCCATCGGGTAGTGGACATACGGGCGTGCCTTGCGCGTCGTGGGCGCCGATCGCTTTTCTTTCGATGCAAATGTCTTCATCTTCTTACCTCACTTGATTTATGGGGGCATGTCTGGAACAAAAGCAGAATGTTCAAATCACCCTCATTCATACACACAATGAATGCTCCACGAGTTCAACGTACCGATATCCCTTTATTAATAGCTAAGCTATCTCCCATAAATCAGACACACGGATAAGCAATAAGTTCCATCATCTCATATTCAATTCATGCTAGTCTCGACATGGGGCTAGTATAATTGTTCAAATATCGTTACAAGATAAGCTTGTCCCCTTTTTCAAGGATAGTAATAGTACATAGGGATATATATAAGGTCACTCATATAACATCAGGAAAGCCGAAGTATCCGCCAATCTTCTAAATTCCGAGGTCTTATTATTCCTCGACTGTAGCCATTCCGTGCAGTGAAATCTCCCGTGCTGGGATTTACAGAGACTATTACATCAGTATGAGAGCCATTAGCGTCTATGTCACCCCGTGAAAAAGCCCCCGGTTCAATTTGGATAAACGGTCCATCGCCGTCATATACTTCTTCTGCTGAATGATACTTACCATCAGCTTTAACAGTATTTTTCCCTGCTATGAATAAACTTTCCCCAACGAAAATATTGCAGGTATTCGTTGCCTTTTCATCAGATGATTGAAAAATAGCATACCAATCATTCGGCCACTGGTTAAAGCCACTAATCAGTTTCTGTAAATCGCTATTACTCCTTTTTATAGTGCGAAAACTGTTATTATCAAATCCACCGAGATTCGCAATTACCATCCTCTTTCTTATTCCGATTTGGCTGCTTGCCAGATCATCCCAATCATCCCATGAGTTAAATTGATCAGGTTTCTTGTGGTATGGTTTCAAACTGTCATTCTTAGAAAAATACCAAGACCAGGTTTTGTTCCTGAAATTAACATAAGAATCCATTACTAAAGAATTGCCAGCGAGACTATCGGCCTCATCACCTACCTGAGGGTGTGGTGGCATCAACCAACTTTGTTCAGTTAAAAAATCCGTTTCAGGAAGATTATCTATAAGCCGTCTATAGTACTTGCCGCCTTCTTCCAATTTCAACTTGTCCAACGTGTCCTGCAGATCTACTGGATCCAAATGCTTAAGTATTGTAACGACCTCTTGAGCATTTTCTTCTGTGACAAACCAATCAGTGCCACTATAGCTCAAGTTCTCTATAATTTTACTGAATTGTGAGGAAATCTTCCTTCTTATTATGGCAGTGTCTTCAGTAAACACCTTTTGGAGTATCTTCCCGCCCATAGAATTTCTCATGGGTCGGGCAGGAGAACATTTAATTCTTTCTTGTTGCACAACATGTGTTAACTCATGGGCTAAAAGCTTCTTACTTTCGGTACTATCCGGTTGATACTGAGCATCACCCAAGACGACATCCTTATCAACAGTAAAAGCCGCTGCACCAAGCTTAGTTGCTAATCTATTTTCATCAGAGCCAGTATGAATACGCACATTGCTGAAATCATGCCTGAAGCGAGGCTCGAAGAAGTTACGGATGGCGGGATCAAGCGCCTGGCCACCAGCTTTCATTCTGTTGATTCGGGATTCAAGGTTTGAGGTGACCGTGTGTGTTTCACCGGTCTTTGACTTGCCCTGAAGTTCCTCCTCTTCTTCGGGAGGCTCCTCCTGCCTTTGCAATAATGGTGTTATCTGATTGGCCAGCGGTTTAGTCTGGAGCGTTTCTTCCTCTTCTTCAGGTTCGGACTGGCGTTGAAGTTTAGGCTCTGGCATTCGCATTACTTGGTCGGCGACGCGGTCCGCCTCCTGCTCGTATTTGTCGTTTGGCTGGCCGACGGTGAGTTTGGCCTGCGCGCCTGTGGAGCGGAGGATGCGGCGAATCTCCGCCCGCTGCGCCAATTGCACGGGCCCTATCGGATGGTGAACATATGGACGTGCCTTGCGCACTGCAGGCGCCGATCGCTTATCCTTTGTCGCAAAGGTCTTCATCTACTCACCAACAACCCTTTCGAAAACATATCCGGAGCAAAAGCAGAATATTTGAACCACCCTTATTCATACACATAATGGATGCCCCACGAATTCAACATGTCGATATCCCTTGGGAGAACAATGTTTGCTAATATTAGAAACCTTCATCTGAATAAATGAACTCTGCCCCCTTGTATCCTCTCTTACCCGTAACCGCCGATATTTATCGTACGATTTCATATACCTTCTACTACAGCACTCCGTTTCACCTATTTTACCAACCACAACTCGACCTCATCTGAAATGTCCTTAATCTTTATCCAGGTTGGTGCAACCGGTTGCCCCTTACGCAAATGCAATTGTCCCAGTAAACCGACGCAGTTCCATTCAGGCCGCTTCTCGCGTGATACATATTCTCTCGACTCGTCATAATCAGGATTCAATTTTGGGCGTTGCTCTGTAACAAGTTCCCTTGTCCCCACGAGAACCGGTTGGCCATCCTCATCCAAAACTTCTATCTCTTCTTCGTAGGTCTCCATAACAGGAATCCGATGTCTGCCGATTACGTTTTTCCCCTCCGCATCATATAAATCAACTTCCTCAAATACAGGCTCTTCTATTTCCCGAGTTACCGTCTCGGTGCTCTTTTTTTGGCGGTACTTTTTCTTCTCAAAAACAACCTCTGTTTGGGTTACCTCTTCCTCAATCGTTTTCTTCTCGATTTTCTGGCGTTCTTTTTTCATTTTTTCCAGCTTAGGAGCCATAATTTCTTCCTGATGCTTCTCCATGATCAATTTGCCAAATTCATCTCGAAGATACTTTTTCGGCCATTCTTTATAACTATTGCCCACGATTGCAGAGCTACTAGTTACAATACCTATTGGAATTTCTCCTTTCTTTGATGGCCTGATATTCCCATTTTTTGCTAACGTCACTGATGTGCCAGAAGAAACGGAAGAGGCACTGACGGATTCGAAGTACTCGGCATAGTCGGCCTCGGGTACGTGCCACCCTCCCTCACTGTAACAACGACCTCGCACATCCAGAAAGTCAGTGCCGGGATCATTTGTTCCGATCCCGACATGTCCCTCGTGGGATATGATGAAACTCGGTTCTCCGTTCCGTTCATCAGCTCTGAATAAGCTGCTATAGCTATAGTACCTCGCCCCAGTTAGTGTGTTGGGACTTACTCTTGTTGTATGTAAAAGCGTATCATTGGTAACCGTATCGACAATGCTTGGCCATACAATAAGACGACCTCTACCTTGGGAGACTTCTATACATATAAGATCGCCTGTTCCGAATTCTGACAAAAATCGGGTCCCCACGCCTTGTACTATAGAAGAACCTTCTTCAACGGATACCCTACCTGTTTTCCAGACACCACCTATGCCCTTGACCGTCAGCATTGAAAGCTTGTTTGTGGTACCGATTCCAATCCTACCCTGGAAAAAAGAATCTAGTCGATTCTCAGGTTTACCACCCCCACCAAAACCAATCTGTGCTATCAATTCTCCGCCGCCCCGGTAGAATCTATGGCCAATACTATTGGGATATTTACTACCTGCCCCGTAAGTATTGTGAAATACTTCCGTTCCGATAGCGTGACTGACGGAATCATCGTCGTTGTTGCTTTCCTGCCACAATCGAATTTTTCCATCTCTATGGTTGTTTTCACCGATAACAATGGAACCTTTAATATTAGCTATCCCTTTTACATAGAGTAGGTTGTGTATGTTATCAGATGAGCCGTCATCAATGTTCAATTGACCCGTCATGGTATCGCCGGACTTGTCAACGAATCCATCTTTTAACGAACCGGCATTCGTGTTTCGGTCATAGGGAATGGTTGTTGCGTCTAACATACACAATAGTGCATTCAATACGTCTCTTACTGTGCTGCTACCATCAACCGGAAATAAACGTTTACGGATGGAATATATAACATTACTGCAGCTTGGAAGTTGATACGCAATATCTGAGTTATCAAACTCCGTCAATAATAGATCAATGGCGGATTGAACTGTAGTTGGACCATTGTATGGTGGAAAAAACCGGGCCACAAATACATCAGACTGCCCGGCACTATTGATCTCTACACCTGCAATATTGATATTACCTCGATGAATACCGGCGATAATCAGACTATTATTGGGTCCCGCTGCAAGTCGAGTTGACATGTCTGCTCCAGTGCCTCCAATCGATTCCGAGAACAAATGTTCTCCTTCGGGATTGAACAAGGCAAGAAAAGCATCAGTCTCGCCTTGACTCACCAAATCACGCCCACCGAAATTCACCTGGCCCGCAAAATAGCCAACCAGCGCTACTGTGCCATCGGTGGTAATCGCAACGGCATGTCCGAAATCAGATTTAGTACCGGGGAAGGAGCGTGACCATATATGTTCTCCATTACCAGATAATTTCGCGATATAAACATCATACCCATCCTTACTTGTAAGTACATCATTTACATCACCGAAGGTAATTTCTTTTTGAAAGTAGCCTGTCAAATAGATGTTTTTTTCCTCATCCAACACCAACCCCCGTCCATAGTCCGAACGTGTCCCGCCATACCGCTGCGCCCAAAGACAACTCCCATCAGAACCAAACTTGGCAACAAAAATGTCTGACTTTCCCTGACTATTAAGTTCCCCCGCGTCCCCCCCAAAGTCGATGGTCCCCTGAAAAAAGCCCGTCAGTACAATGTTATTATCGGAGTCGACGCCTACATTATGGCCTACATCGTACTCTTCACCACCATAATTATTCGCCCACTCAACCTGACCATCATCACGTCCAAGCTTAGCAAGAAAAATATCAGCTTTGCCTACACTATGAAGGACAGGTTCTTCTTTTCCATAAGTCATTGTTCCCTGAAAAAATCCGGAAACAATGACATTATCATCGCTATCTATTGCTGCTGTATATCCAAAACTAGTTTCCTGCCCGCGAAAACCGGATTCCCACAAAATTCCACCTTCAACAGAAAATTTTGCAAGAAAAATACCGTTACCATAGTGTTTCGCCTGCTCTAAATAAGTAAGGACACCAACTAAAATAATATTTTGGCTGCTATCAACAATTACTGATTGCCCGGAAAACTGAGTATTACTTATTTCGAATTTAGTAGACCAAATGTGTTCGCCAGTAGGTTTCAGTTTGACAAGAAAAATGGCTGAATCACTTTCACTGGTAAGATCGCTACCCCCAAAATTGATTGTCCCGGAAAATGTGCCAGTGAGCACAACATTTCCGTCAGAGTCAACCGCCACTCCTCTTATATAGTCGGCGTTACCACCACCAAAGTTTTTAACCCAATCAGCCTTTATGGAATATCCCTCGGTAATATCATTCCAACTTCTTTCATCAATCACCTCTCCCCATCGATCAGCCTCCTTCTTGTAATCATAGGGGGTGTGTTTTGCATCCAGCAGACACAACACGGCGTCCCATACCGCCTTGATTTTGGGGTTTGTTTCACCCGCCTCAATTACAATATTTTCTTCAATCAGTTTTTTAAATGTAGGCACATCATAATCCGTTGTTTCACAAAGTGGGAGTTCGTATCGTATATCACTCGCTTCCAGATTATTGACCAACTGATCGATGGCGTTCTGCACGTTGTCAGGCAAATTAGCGCTCGTTTCGTTGATATCTTCCCATCGTTTGGCCGTGAGTGTTGGGTCATAGGGAATGTGCTTGGCTCTCAGCTTGCAAAGTAAGGTATCCAGAACATCACTGACAGTGATGTGTCCGTCATTATCGAAATCCAGCCCTAGCTCTGAGAGTAGGGATTTTACTGTTACTGAGGGGGAGTCACAATTGGGATCATCGTAAGGAAGATGTTTGGCTTTTAGATTGCACAGCAAGGCATCCAAAACCTCCTTGACGGTGTAATACCCATCTGTCCCCAAATCCAGTGATACTGCAAGATCAGTCGCCAAGTGACTGTGCACCGCGTTTTCTCCAGAAACAGGGCACCCCGGCTCATAAGCCACTTGATCCGCCGTAATCAGATTGGCATAAAAGAAAACTGGCGGATGATCCAAGTCTTGGGCTGGATTGTCCGGATCGACCAGTGTCGCCTTGACTTCAAATTTAGGCCAGGGGGCAGGGGGATTTATTGCGATGTTACCCGGAGTCCACTCGCATTCGGCGATACCATCGGTATTGGTTTTTACGCCAGTTGCTGGGCTGCTCAAGGAACCACCACCATCTTCAATCTGAAAACGCACCGTTGCCCCTTCCACCGGCCATTCACCATTTGCCACAGCAACCCGTAAAGGTTGCGGTAAAGGCTTTAAAGGGTCCCCTGGTACCACTTCCTGGCCATCACCACCAGCCATGAACATCCGGGTCATCTCGGTCAGCGGCGGGAAAGCATATTTGCGGTCCGCCTCGGGATTGGGTTGCAGCACGCCGCCTTTCACTGTTCCTAACGTCAGGTAATGATGCTCAATGCCATGCGGGAGTTCGTTTTCAATCAGCTTGCTCTTCTCGGGATCCAACGGATCATGCTCGGCCTCACGCACATCGGCCAGCCAGTAATCACCGGCAACGAATTTCTTACCATCGAGCACCATATCGAGATTAATCGATGAAAGATTAATATGGAGTGAAGAAGAATCGATTTTTACATACCCCAGGGCATTGGAGTCTTTTCTGGTAGATAACACGATACCCCTGTCCATACCCCCTGTAAGGGGGGTTTTTGAACTGAGGTTCAATGTACAATATCCATCCCAGCGGCGGACAAATGTCTGCATCCCGCTCGAACCGGGTATTGTCGGAACAGAATATGGACTCGATGGCTCCTTTATCTCCTTAAGCATACCCCGAGCAGGTTGCCAAGGGGACTCTCCGAAATGCACGCCGAGGTGCTTTTCGCTGGTCATGTCGAAAAAATCGTAAACCCATTTATCGCTGATAAATCCGGCAGGCATCTCCTTTTTTGTCGGTAGGGCTTCGAACTGCTCTGCACCGTTCTCGCTGGACCACTTCAGCGTGATTTCAGTTGGAGCATCTGCATCACCTTTGACATCGTGCACTTCGACACGGAATAGATAGTTTCCGGTCTTCGACCCCACGTCCAACTGAGCCGCGCAGGGATCGCAGGGATCAGGTTCAATGGTTTTTTGATGCAGCTTGAGGCTGAGTTCCGCATCGCCTTTGGATGGATTCCTGGCCGATTGCTCGGGGTCATTGTTTGCCGGGTTAACCGAGTCGTATGGGCACCATTTGACCTGTGCCATCATCTGCTTACGTGTGCAGGTGTCGGCGCCGTGCAGACCCTTGTCGCCCAGGCGTTCATCCATCAGATGGGTAACGGTGCGCTCCCAGACATCGGCGTAAATAATATAGTTGTCTGCCAAACTTGGCGCTCTGGGCAAAGCCGGTGGTGAGGGGAAATCCAGTTGCTTGTCGTAGTCAAAGGTTTCTGGAGGCGGGGTATCCGTAGGATATTCCAACGGATCAGGCTTTGCCTCCGCTTGGTAGCCATCCACATAGACATGGCCCGGTTGAATTGTCAGAGGATCACTATCTGAAGCTTTTATGACTTTTAATGCCCGGTGGCGTGGCGTGCCACCCATACTCCATGCTTTGTTGCCAACAACATCCTTGAGTGCATAGTTCAGACGCTCCTTGAGGATTTCAACCAGTTCGTTCCAATCGGCGTCAGTGAGCATGCGCCCCTGTTGCTGATAGACTCCAGAATAGCGTTTTTGTGGTTGATGACTGTCCCTGGAAATCTCGGTTTTCATAATTTCCCTCCGTTATTTGACTATTCTTCTGAAATTGGATGCTCAGGCGGCACGCGTAACAGGCGCGTGTCCTGAATCAGCACCGGTTCAATACCGACGGGAAGAAACTCCCGCATCTTGTCCAGCACGGCCTCCGCTTTGAGGCTGTAACACTTATGATGATAAGCACCCATCTCACCGCCATCCTCGGCGCCGAAACGAATGGCATCCGAGGTTACTGGATTCAGCACGCCGTAACCCGACTCGCCAAACACAGCCATCCGATGTTCATGCGTTCCACCATTGCAATAATCAAATTTGATGAATACAGGTGTTTCCCGGGTATTGGTGTCGGTGCGTCCTGTGTGGACATTCAGCGCACTTCCAATTAAACCTTCCGGAATCCGTGAATAACGTACACAACCGGACTCGGGCTCATTTCCAGCACCATCAGTTACATTACCGGTAAATATGCAGTCGCTGGCCTGCAGATGTTTGCAGTCAGCTTTATCCATTACAGTGCAGTACTCTAAGCGGGTCAGACCTTTGGCAACGGTAAGGTTGCCAAAAAGGCAATCCGTTGCTTCAAGCGATGGCATAACGTTGCCCTTGCCATCATACGACAGCTCTGTATTCAATATCAGTGATGGTGCTACCGAGCGAATCAACACCAATTTCCCGCCAGTCACGGTGACATCAGCATTAAAAATCAGATCTTCCAGAGAGTAGCCTCCGTCAGTCGGCGGCGTTAACGATAGATTACCGGTAGAATCGCCTGTGATATGCACAGGCCTGTTTCTCCTGCCTCGGTGATAATACCCCATCTCACCTTGGTCGCTGGCACCTTCATAGATGGATTTCGATGTTTGGGGAGAAAGTACGGCGCGTGATGCAAGGCTGGACTGACCGGAGATAAACTGAGGGTGCTCGGTAACAGGTTGAGTGTCATCTTGCAGATTACTTTTGATAAACATCTTCTTTCTGTCTGAACTAATTTGGGCATTTTCTGGAATACGTGAATATGCGATTTCACCTGTAATTTCGGTGCCTTCTATTCCCATAAAGATACAGTCGATAGCCTCAAGCGTGTTCAGGTACGCCATTACCAATACAGTACAACTGTCCAGTTTGACTCGGCCTTTGGATGACAGCTCATCAAAGAGGCAATCAGTGGCAGTTAGTACAAACTCGTCAGTGGAAAATGTATTGACACTCACTTCCTTGACTTTGGAACCAAACAACTCCAATTTTCCGCCTTCAGGGATTTCCAATTCACTTTGGAAATTGATCCCTTCGATTCGGCACTGTTTTTTTTCGAGAGTGACTTTATCTGTAATTTCGATGATACGATCCGTCCTGTTTGAATAAATCAGCACGCCGGACTCATGCTTTACTTCGATAAAATTTTCTTGCAGAGCCTCATCCCACGTCCTGATTAATGGATCAAATGGAAACAATCCTGTCGGTGGCGGCGTATAGGCCAGCAGGCGTTTATGATGGTAATGCCCTTTGCCTGAATTTGGTGTGCGGATATCCACCGTCCTGCGCGAAACGTCATCAAAGCTACCAGGAAAGCACGGAACGCCATGGAGATTCGCCTGCCGCCATGTTTGTTTGACACCGCCGAAACTCGAAATCCGTGCAGCAGGATTCGTGGACAGTGCATCCACAGCCCGTGAAGGCCGACGCAGGTCCACCATCGCCGCGGGCAGTGTAGGATGCCGCGTCGCCTCGGATGGGACTGTCATATCAATATCCAGTGTGGCGTCCCATGCCTTTGCAGGTATCAGTGGCATGCCAATGCGCGGTGTCATGGCCACCCGTTTCCAGCCCTCCTGGATTTCCACTTCCATCTGCCCAACCGCTTCGGCAATCTCTTCCGCGCATTTGAGTGTGCCCTTGCGTTGTCGCCATGAGACAGCATGGGCAATCTCGGCATGTTTACCCCTGGAGTCCGGGGAGACGATATTCGCGGCCAGCAATTGGGCAAAATAGGGAAGCAGCCAATCCTGTGAGGATTCCGGCAATGCATCTCTTAGCTGTTGTTCCAGCGTTGCATGGATCAGATCCAGAAGATGGCCGTGGGCATCCAGGTATTTCGCAAGGTCTTCAGTTCCCGAACCTCCACCAGCCTGCCGTGCCTTCTTGTCGCGGGTACGGTAAACCTCCGGCAACAATTGATAGAACTGCTCGCCGAGCCGGGAATCGAATGCATATCTCATGGCTGGTATTCCTCGTGAGTCACTGTAAGCATTGAAGGATTTTTATCTGCATTTGTGTCCAGGTAGACGACCGTGCTCTCATTAGCGGCTTTGATAACCTGCAAAGCCTTCTTTTCTTTTGATTCGTCCTGTTCCGAGGGCTGCTCAAAGATTTCGCAATTTGAATTCTCCACGCCCTTGACCCCCTCAACGACCTTGTAGACCTCACTGAGGTAGAGGGGCTCCCTAAGCTTTCTGTTCTTCAAAGTGAAATGATCCACCAGGGCGGAGGCAACCGCCTTCTCCACCTCTTCAGCGATAAACTCATCGGTTTTAACTCTTACGGTTATTGAGAGACTGAAGCGCTTTTCGACAAAATGATCGACAGTCACCTGAACGCCCGGCAGCGCTTGCTTCTGGAGGAAGGATCGTATTGCCTCATTGATCTCCGTGGATCGAACACCATCGGCGGGAACAATCACCACCTTCACGCTTTCCGTCCTGCCGCCATGGAGAATCTGGCTAAACGCCTTCGCCTGCCAGACGCTGCTTTGGGCGGCTGCCAAGTGGGAAAAATCTGCAAGTGAGACAGCGCGTTCGAGCGCCAGCAACGTGGACGGAGCATTTTCGCGCAAAGAAGCCATGTCTTCCATATCCCCGCCACCGGCCGCCCGTAGGGGTTGATGTACTTCCTTGACCAGGGGATGTGGCTTAACAGGCTTCTCAAAACCCCCCACCGGGACATTGCCGGCAAGCCCTGAACCGACACGATAACGGACTTGAATATTGTTTTTACCCGACGGCAGACGGCGGCCATGTTTTCCATCACCAAAAAGGATTTTCACATACCCTTCTTCAGTCATGCGAATGGCATAGTGATGATCGCCGGGAACTGAATCCTTCAGTGTCGACACCTGCTCCCAGACTCTCCCGGCCACTTCGACTTCGATCGCTGCGGCAACGCCGGAACTCTTGGTGGCGTCCGGCGTAAATGACACCTGTTCAACTTCTAGCGTGAATTCTTGATTGGACTTCGCCGCGTTGCCGCTGCCCAGGATTTTTTCGGGTTTGCCCTCGCCATGGCCGGCCAGTACGACGTTGCCACGAATAATCAAATCACCTTTGGTAAAACCGGTTGCCGGTGGCTTGGTTGTGACGGTTTTACCATCGATACTTTCAATCTTTGCCGCAACAGGCGCTTTTTCTTCAGACATCAATAAAACATCGCGACCAACCTTTAAACTCTCCGGCACGTCCTCCAGTTCTATCTCCTCTGGGTCAACCTCAGAGTTATTGACCGTGGCCCCTTCGGCAATAAGCTCACCGCGAAAATCGGCATAGACCTTCTTCAACTCTTTATTGCCATCCAGCTTTTCAAAACTTAATGAAAAGGTTTCTGTTTTATCGCTATCGGTAAACCAGTTGATAGTGCTTACTTTCAGTGCTCTGAGTCCATCTGAGAATTTTCCAACTACCCAGTCACCCACTCCGATCTTTGAGCTACCGTTAAACATGTATAGTGGATCGCTGGCTTGGACAACAGCCTTAACTATGGGCTCTTTTGGGATAGCGAGCAGAGGACCCATTCCGACAATATCTTCCGTTAGTCTTTGAAATAATATTGTCGCTTCTTTGCCTTCTGGCATAGTCAGCATTTCTTCTAATTTACCTTTTATAGCATTCGCCTCATCTTCAGTTATTACCGTCGATGGGTCGGCTTTTAATGAATCATTCCACTTAACCAGCTTTTGAAAAGCTGGTTCGCCTACTGGATTATTCTCATCATCGTATTCTTGGGCGTATCCTTCTAGCTTATCCAACATCTCGAATAACTTCTCTGCTGCATCAGCTTCACTCTCTTCTCCCTCCAAAAGCCCGCCAAAGGGCATTCCTTTAATAACAATCTCTTCGGTACTGGGTATTGCCATAACGCCAATGCTAAGCATTAATTCAACGGCTGCTTTTACCAGGTCCAATGGCAACATTGGTGATGGAAATAAAAAACAGCCGATTTTGGGAAGGGAAGCAGGCGGGAGTAAACCACCACCTTGTACTACTTCTCCATCAGCGTCCTTTAATTCTCCAGGAAGTACTTTCTTAAGCGTAAAAATAGGCTCGGGATCTTCTGGTTTAGGAGGCTCTTCAATCTTAGGGGTAACGCCTTCTAGATTTGGAGGAGTGTCATCCACACTCCCTAATAGTACGATCGCCTCATAATCAGCAGGCAATACAGAACCTTCTATAGGCCGTAATTCATATAGGTCTACTCCTTCTTGCGGAAGCGGTCCAGTCACCTCCAGCTGCAAATCCCATTTATCCGCCTCGATAACTTTGGCATGCCTCCATTGGGTGTAACGTGCGCATGATATCGCGTTTTCAATGATATTCTGCTTGGCTACCTGTGATAAGTTGGGCTTACTTATCTGCTCCTTGAGAGCATTTATAGCTCCCTCACCAAGTAAAGTGTTCTCCGTGTTCTCCGCGTTCTCCGTCTTATCAACGACCATTTCTCCGTTTTCGTTGAAGATGCGGATATGCAACTGCTCAGCAACTAGGGCAACGCTTACCAAAGAGCGGCCTTCGTTCACAAGTTCATCAACTACCGACAGTCCGTAGTCTATCTTCCAGCTAATATAAGATTCTGCACTGAGACCGTGGGGTTCCACTGTTCGAATAACATTATCACCATTTAACCAGCACTCGCGTTTCCAGCGTGGTGAGACCTTAAGCCGTGCTTCACCCTTACTCCACTTAGTAGTCCAATCATTCTGTACAGAGCTTGGTTTTAAATGAATGATCTTAGTTTGTTTTTCTATACCTGCTATCGTTGCAGCTTTAGCTCCATCTACATATTTATCTTCGATCTCATCTCTTAACTCACGATAGATCATGGCAACCTGACCGGGAATGACATTGGAATTTGGTTTTGTGTGCCACGAAGTCACTACTGCTCCCGGCACAGCAGCTACAGGGGCAACCAAGTCTTCGAGTTTCGTGTTTTCATATACCCCATGATCAAGATAGGCACCGATCAACTCAATCCTCTGTTGAAACGCTTTGACAATATCCAGAGGGTTACCCGTAATCTCCGCCAGTGAATCAGGGCTTTCCGAAGCAATGTTAGGCAGAATCCAGCCACTGATGTCTGACCAGCCAGATTCAAGCTTAAAGTTGCAGATCTCCGTTGCCTTGGCCTTCAACTCCTTAAGCCAGTTCACCCCAATAACCGGGCCTTTATAGCCCTCAGGAAGAACAATGCCCGAATCCTCCGGATCAAGAACAAGAAAGTCCTTAATCTTGAAGTCCTGGTTGTTGTCAGGCCGAGTATTAAGTTGTAAAGCCCATTGCTCGCCTACCCCCTGAAGATTAATTGCTGGCCCATTTGCAATAGATGAAAATTGCCGTTCTTCAGCAGGTGGTTGAGTGCTTCCATTATTATCAGGAGGCACGGGAGGCACCGCAGGCTCGTCTGACTGGTCCCAACCCTTGGGTCGAAGCTCGTTAAGCGCTGGATCAATCAACAGATCTTCCAGTGTTTCAAAAATGATTTTGTCGCCGCCCGCCGCCGGACTATGCTTGACTTGAAATCCTTTGGCAACAATTCCCGACTTATTTTCCTTAGCTATAAGCACAAGCCGGGTGGAGGCGGATGCAGGTGGTGCCGGATGATAGTCCAGCATCTCAACCAGCCGCCGGACGTTATCCCACTGCGTGGCCGTGCCCAGATATCCCTCATTGGCATAGGCGTTTGTATGTTCGGTAAGGATATGGCAGGCCCGTGCAAACGTTCTTGTGATCTCCCAGGCCCAGTCACGGCGATCCTGATAGTACATCTCCAAAATACGTTCCTGCTTCCGGCTCAAACGCTCCTGCCGCTGGATCAGGATTTCGGTTTCAGCCTTCTCTTCATTTGCCGGTATCTTCTTAGCTGGTTTCAGCCACTCGCACAGCCCCGTATCCGGATCGGCGAATTGCTCTACAAGCTGCTGCCGCAGTATCTCCAGATACTCGGCTGCTTTGCCGTCCACATATCTGAACCGGGTCAGGCCGGCATGGTTCCAGCGTGTGAGATCATTGCGATCGCTCATCCCCGGCGCCCTCCGTGCAGCTTGAGCCGGTAATAGCCCATCCCAGGCTCGTCAGCTTCATTATTGCAGACAGCAACCTCCAGACCATCCAGTGAAATAAAACCGGCCTCTGTGCGATCCGGAGATTGACTGCCAATGCGTTTGAAACGATTCAGGCATACGTGTTCGATTCCATCCAGTGCCATCAATGCCTCAATCACATCGCTGGCATACAGGTCTTCGCCAAACCCAAGCCGCCCGGGTTCGAAAAAACCCTCAGGACCATGACCCAGCTTTTGGGTTATGGCATGGCGCATCTCGGATAGAAAAAAGTTTGGCGCCACCCTGATTGAAATGGACATGTAAATGCCAATATATACTGGGTCTTGTAACACAACTTCTTGGCCGGCCATGCGGAATGCATCGATATAGGACCGCACGATCATGCGCACGCTCGGCAGCGGCGTGACATCCAGATTGGGAGTCGAAAGCCCGACACCCTCATGAAAATTGATGATTTCTTTCTTCAGGTCATGCTGAAAGGTTACATCATCATCCAGTTCATTGTTTCCCCAGGCAATCACGGCCAGACGGACGGTAAACCATGAGCCGCTCCACTCACGCCATGCATGGGCATGCAGAACGATCGGATGCTCGCGCAGACGGACCGCATAATCATCGGTCGTGACCATGCGCTTCTGGGTATGGATTTCCCGCGGGCCTGCCCGCTTTGCCTGCTCCATGGCATGGGGATTGATACGCCAGTAGTCCTCAAGCGCTTTTAAGGCGGCATTGCCCGGCAATGTGCCCTTAATTTGATCCTTAGCTTGGGCCGCAGCCACGGCATCGTAACCAATGAAATTCAAAAGCCAGCGAACCGTTTCCGGTCGACTCGCCGTCTCCAGATATGCTTCGGCAGCAATCCTATCGGCCATATCGGATAGATGGTCCAGTATAGTAGCCATAACCTCTATCAGGACGACTTCGAGATCAGCCGGCGTCCAGCGTTTACGCTCTGGAAAACGCGCTGCAAGCTCCTCAAGCATAAACATGCGGAAACCATCGTAATCACGGACCCGCCAGTCGAAATCATCGCCCACCTCGGCCAGAGGCGCCGGCAAATGCACCTCGCGAACGCCGCAATCCGGGCAGGTTCCGCGGAAATGCAATTCAACTGGTGGTGAATCAGCCATCATTGCCTCCTGGAGAGCCGAGTGTGAATGTATGCGATTCCTGCCTGTTGATAAAAGCAAGAATGTATGAAATACAGATTATAAGTTTCTCATCTTCACTACTGACTTCGACTTCAAGTGTCCTAGGGTCCACCTCGCCGTGCAATGCCTCTGCGAGGGACGCGTTCAAAAGCTTGACTGTTGTATTACGCAGAGCGATATTATTGGGTTCGAAAATCAGCCTGAGCACACCAACACCGAATTCAGGACGGAATACCCGCTCTTTCGGACCGGTAAACAATACCTGCTCAATCTGCTCACGTACGTGTTCGGCACGGGAACTGGTCTTTGGTCCATCCTTACCGACAGTAAACGGGAATTTCAGATACTCCGATTTGCTCAAGCCCGACACACACGCCTCCTCATATGGTCTTCACCGTTGTAGAGAGAGTGCTCATCTCTCCCTGGGGTATGGGTGGCGAGGTTGGCCCACCTACGACCGGCGCCACGGTATGAATATGGGTAGCAAACATGCCAAGGAAGCTTTGCCCCTTAATCACAGGTTCTCCTCCTTCATCACCGAGATGTACTTGACTACCCTTGATAACTATTTTCGGTGCTTCTGCTGTAATTCCTGCTGCGGCCATTTCAATAATGTTGCCATTCGAGTCTTCAACTTTTGTTCCGGAACTGTTCATAGTCATGATGTTTCCATTCGCATCTTCGACAATAATTTCATTATTTTCTGCATCCATTCTTAAAACTGCACCGGATGTATCTCTTAAAGATATTGTTCCATTTTTATCTATTAGCATCTCAGCATCTGCCGGATGAAATAAGCGAAACTGCTCCTCACCTTCTTCATCATCAAACTGCAGAATATGTCCGGACTTTGTTTGAAGAAGACGGGTAGTGGGCTCTTCTTTGGCCGCGTCGTCGGGCGGATCACCTTCCTGCTGCCAGAAGGTGCCAACCCAAATCGGGCGGTGGATATCACCCTCCTCAAACTCCACCCAGACCTGGGCATCGACTTCCGGCACCATAAACATGCCCTCCTGGGTGATTCCGCCATAAGGTAAACAGGGCAGTGCCCAATCGGATTCCTGATCGGCCAGCACCGAGGGAATAAGGAGTTTGAGACGGCCGCGTTTTTGCGGATCCTTGTTATCGGTCACAATACCCCGGCACTTGCCATAACGTTTTTCATCGATATACGTCGCTAAGCGAATCAACGTTTCTTCCATAGTCACCTCACAGCCGCAAGCGAGTCTTCGCTTTCCGGTTCGGTGTTTTGTCCCGTCGCATTGCGTAACAATTTGAAGGATTGGCGATAGCCACTCTGATCGAATGCGTGCGAAACAGTATCCACGTAATACAAACCGCTATAGGTCTCGCCAACGCCATAGACGCCAACTAGCTTGTGTGTCAGTAGAACATGGCCATATAGAGATCCGTCCAGTTCTCCTTCGGCCTTGATTTTCCATGCATTTTCATTGGCCTTGGCCTGGGCCCTTGACGTGGCTTCTTCCATTGAACCGCCGGCAGGCCGCCGCATTTGCCAAACAAAAGGTACAAGGCCAGAATTCTCACTCGTCGTGGCGTTCTTGCCCAACAGGGTGAGGTCCGGCTTTAACGTTTCCCGCTCCATTTCCGTTCCGGTTTCCGGCGCTCGCATAACGCCCACTTCATCCGGTCGGTGCCCGTCATGTGTGACCGAAAAACGTATGCAGTTGGTTCTCGGCCCTGCATACACCATTATTGATGGCTGGGGATCTTCATCCAGTTGCGGCGACTTAATGTAAAGCTTTCCCTCACGGGCATAGCACTCATACCCGTTCGCCTCGGCCCGATCCCGCAGCAATTGAATATGGGTGCTGTCCTGATTAAGAGTGATATTGCTCAGCCCATCCTCGGCTTCTACGCTTAAGTCGTTTTCCTCGGCTATCTCTCGCGCAATTTCTCCATCGGTCTTGGGCTCATCTTCCCTGGACCGTGTCTTCCGGGAGTGCTCGCGATCAAGAAGCATGGTCTCGTCCTGGCAGATGACGATCACCTTCGCCTCCCCCATCTGTTCTGGAGTGTCCGCTTTGATAGTTTTAACAAAACCGCGCATGATTTCTTCGCCGTAGTCGCCGAAGTCGGCCTCTATCTTGAATTTGTTCCAGGCCTCAAAGATACCGGCGTCCTGAACCAACCATGTACAGTCGTTCAAACGAATCGTGTCGAATGTCAATGTGCACACGGAAGAAGCCTTTCTACACATCTCTACTTTAACGTCAACCAGATAAGGATAGAGGTCGGTAATTTCATTCCCACTCACCGTTATCTTGTAAGTCGCCGGCCGCCTGAACTCCTGATCGGTGCTCATCGTTCGCCTCCAGATTCTGCCGAACGGGGGATCAGAATCGTTTCACCAATGTACTTTGTTAGCATCAGCTCCGCCCCGAAAATAATCTGCGGATTGGCGTCCAGGATGCGCCACCATCTGCGTGTGTTGTTGTAAAAGTGTAGGGAAAGAAGATCCAACCGGTCCCCTTCTTTTACCGTGTACTCCAGCACGCCTGCCGCCGGACCAATCTTTCGCGGACGAATACCGCCAAACACCGGCTCTTTGCCGTTCTCACCGGCAAAGTGCTTGATATTTTCATACCTTGACCTCTTTTCAATCACTACTCACTCCTTGAGTACAATGAATGTTTCAACATCTCTAGCCTCCAGAGCCTTGATAGCCCTGCAACGCTCCCGACGCTTTCTGGGCGGATGTAAACACTCGTTTCATTTCGGGTGTATAAAACGGATTATCGCTCTGAATGATTTGCAGAGTCAGCGTGGCTTCGGCCCGGTAGGGTAGGAGGCTCGGCAGATAGGCCTTTACATCGAACTGCACCTGGGTCATCAACACGGGCAAAACCTGATCGCCCCAGTGGAATTCCAGAATGGAGGGATACGGCTGCGACTGACAAACCGATCCTTGGTCACCGAGCGCCGCCAGGGTAATCGCGCCGTCAGGTGTCTGCAGCTTTGGCTCAAGCATGTAGTACAGGATGTCCAGCTCAGGCTGGACTCCCTTTGTCTGTGCGTCTTTATCACCTGCATTCATGCGGTCCGTGGCATCCAGTAGAATCTTCAAGGTGAAGCTTTCTGCTTTAACGGTAGCGCCCTGGGTTACTCGGGGTACTTCGCTAGGGTCACGAAAGTCACGGCCACCTGTGGTCGCCTGGCCTTCGCCGAATTTGATTTCCACCGATCGTGTGCGCGTGATGCTAGATGGATTGAATTCAAAATGTAGCTCAACCGGGTTGTCCGTATTGGTATATTCAAGCAAAAAGCCCCGCACGACCTTCAGATTTGAAAAGTTACCACTGGAGACCGGGTTTTCGTTCATGGTCCTTTTCCAATTGTCGAAGAAATTTGTTCGGCGACAACGTGTGCGATTTCCTGATCCGTCGCGTTTTGCGAGACCTGGACAGGACTGATGGAGAGCCTGTCCAATGTACGTTTTTCGGTGGGATGGAATTCGGCCATAGCTTCTCCCACCAGGCGCGCAATTGTAGAGGCCCGATGCTCAAAACCTGCCGGTAGTTGCATTCGCAAGCGCTCAATATGCAACATTAATCGCCTCCTCCGGCAGGTATTGGGCGAGCTTACCAAGACTGGCAGTCATCATCTCGCCCCCTTCCTTTGCCAGCTCAGTCCACACCGCGCTTGCAACATGGGTAAGTTTGATTGCCGAAGATTCGCCCGCAGCGAGAAAGGCCGCATGCAATGCCGCGTTTTTGATCTGGCCGCCAGTCAGGCTCAACTCCTTGCCAAGCAACACCGGGTCTACATCTCTATCGCACGGTGCGCCGCTAGGTATGTGCAGGCGCCATAATTCACCCCTTGCCGCCGCATCCGGCCGGGGAAACTCAATCACCATCTGGAATCTGCGCGCAAATGCTGGATCGAGATGTTGCCGCAGATTACTGGTCAGAATGCATGGTCCCTGATGCCGCTCGATGCGGGAAAGAAGGTGGCTGACTTCCATGTTGGCGTAACGGTCGCGGGCCTCTTTAACCTCACCGCGCTTGCCGAACAAGCTGTCAGCCTCATCAAACAACAACACTATGTCCCTGCCATGTGCCGCATCGAACAGGGCATTCAGGTTCTTTTCCGTTTCGCCGATATACTTGCTTACCAGCAGGCCGAGATCGACCCGGAACAGTGGCTGTCCAAAGGCATTAGCCAACACTTCCGCGGCAAAGGTCTTGCCCGTACCGGAAGGACCAGAAAACAGTCCCACGGGGCCACCAGTCGCTCGCCCTTGCCAGTCGATGACTACTTGTCGCCGATGGGTGACCCATAACATGAACTCCCGAAGACTTTGAATGCAATGCAAAGGCAGCACCAAATCGTCCCAGGTGCCTGTCGCAGGAGTCTCAATAGCGCCAGGCAGGGTGTATAGACCCGGGTTTGACCAGCCCAGCAATCCGGAACATGCCCGGGAGGAGGGATGAATAGGATGATAGATACCGGCTGAATGGCGTTCGATGAGGTTGTTCTTCATTAAGGGAGAACCATTGTTCAGGCGTTGGCTGAACGCTGCTGACTCATCGGCCCTTATGACAAACATCTCGCGGATCAGTGCCGGGGTCGGGTATGTGGAGGTGATGCCCGGCTGCAACTCCTGATACATCCATCCCAGCCGCGGCTCCGCTTCGGGCGCAAGACTGCAGGCGAGGATATCCTGATCCAGCTGGTTCAGGCTGCATTCCTTTACGAGCATTCGCCAGGGAGGCTGTCGCCGCAATTTCTGGACTTCCTGTTGCAGCGTTCCAAGGCGTTGCCCCATCTCCTCCGGAATATCCGCTCCCCTCCTGACTGCGGCAAGGCTCATGCCGAGCAGGTCGATACGCTCCCATTCCGGGATAAGTGAAGCACAGCTGTTCATGGACCCGCCTCATATACAGTGACAAGCAAAGGATTGCTCCGGAGCGTGACAGTTGAACCATCCGGCCGTTCCCAAGCCCTTTCGGCATAAAGAGTGGCCTGCCCCTTGTCCTGAATTGGAAGATCAATATCGGCCGCCAGACGTGGATCAAAATTTTCCGGATCAACGGCGTCGGTTTTAATTGTCTCGTTTTGCGATGAGCCGGATTTCTTCCACCCAGTGCTGGGGTTCCAGGATTCCCAGACAAGTTCAACTTGATTCGATGGCGTACCGGCAACAAGAACTTTCAGTGGCAATAACTCGGACGGAGGCAGTTGTGATTTGGGCATTAAAAGGGTATAAGCAAGGTTACTGTTTGCCTCATCAACAAAGCAGATATGGGGAGACCAGTCCGGTTTTCTGACATCCACGGTAACCTTGGGCACCACTGGCGCGGACGTCTCAATGCCGAATCCGCCAACAGGCAGCAGCTTACGATCCATGTTGGCCTGGACCCTTGTCCCGATCTTACCAACCAGCGGGCTTCTCTCAACCGTCACCGCCAGTGGGATTGGCAGCAAGGCCATTTCATAGGCAATAGACAGTCGGTAGGCCGTATCGCCCTGCGTGGACCAGACATGATTGAGCTTATCCAGATCTAATTGATGAGGAACGATCTGTAGCTGAGCGATTTCATCGTTGTTCCCACCATTCACCGAGATCATCGGCTGTTCATGCAAAACGCGCATCACTTCGCCAATAAGCCGCAGGTCATTCTCACCGGGGCTTGGAGTGCCATTTTGCGCACCCACGGCCGTAATCAGGCAATACAGCCGCACATAACACGGGTCCTCAACTAATCCATCCGAGGGATAGCCATCGTACTGAACCTTATAGAAAAACAGGTTTAAATAATTCTTGTCCTTCTTCTTCATGTCATCAAATGTATCTTTCGGATGCCCGATCTTGATCTGGTCAACCTCCAGGCCAACTATCTCTTTTTGGAGAAGTGTGCGAAGCTCGTTTGCTGCAATAGACAAGGAACTAGCCGCAACCATCACAGCCTCCTCAGGTATTGACGGCTGGCCAGGTCGATGAATGACGTTACCGGGGCCTGTTTGGTGGCCGGTTGCGCCGCCGCTTCGATAATGACGTCAATCTGGCCGATCTGCACTTTTGGTGCTTCATGCGTTTTTTCCGGAGACCTGAGCGGTGACTCTAAACGAAAGGTGTCGGCAGCCTTTGGTATCGAATCTAGCTGAAACGGTGTAGCGGGGACAGAGCGAAGTGCTTCTGGAGTTGCCGAAGACCTCAAAGGTCTGGAAATTTGCTGTACAGAACTGCTGGGTTTTGAAGGTACGGAACCAGGAGGATTTGAAGATATGGAAGCGGGAGAATTGGCTTGCGTCGATTCTTGCTTGCCTACGGATTGTAAAATCGGAGAAAGCTTTTCGTCTGACGATGTATGCAAATCCTTAGCTAGCGATTGGGGGGATACAAGTTGATCATCGCCAACAGTGACTTTTGCATTGTCCTGCTTTTGAAGTCGACGATTATCTTCCAGATTTGACGGCAACTTAAAATTTGCTTGTTTATCAACGCCTGGGGGTACACGGTTTGGTTGTGTGCCATCAACCAAGCCTTGCTGTGATTCATTCCATCCAACAGAGTCAGCCGTTACACCCACCGAGTTTTTAATTGATCTTTCAGTATAACGATTTTCATCAACGGCAATTGTCCCCGAAAGCTCTTCTCGAGCTGGAGTATTTTCTTCAGTGGCCGATAATTGCGATTCATGTTTTTCCGATAGCCTGGCATTTTCTTTTCCCTGATGTACGGTGTTTGCATTGTTTGCAACTACATTTTTCCCAGGCATTTCCTCAATATTTCCCGAAAAACTAATTGAGTCCGACACTCGATGAGCAACTATTTTATTATTTTCGGAATAAGTATCAAGTTCCGGAGCGTTACCAGTATGGATGGTCAGGTGACTTTCTTCTCTGGGAATAGTTGAACGCTTTTCCTCAGGACCGGGATTCGTTGCACGCATTTCTTCGGGCACGGAAAGCGGACGTACCTGCTCAGAATTTCTTGCCTTACCTTGAATATCCTGTTCAATCGGATTGTCCAACTGGAATAAGCCGGGAGCATCGTACCTCGTCGATTCGCTCGCACTTTTCTCATTAGGTAATGACCTGCTCAAGTGGCTGGTTTGAGCCGGCGTGTCTGCAGGTTGCTCCTTGGGCTCGGGAGTATCCCTGTTCAACTCACGAGTCCCCCATCCGATAGCTGCCGATGGACTAACGGGAAATTCACCCACGGACTTGCGGGGACGTGCATCGGCGATAACGGAACGAAGCAGGCTCATACCAATTACTCCTGTTAAGCCATCATGCCGGCCGATCGGTTGATCAGGCCCAGGTACAGGCGGCGCTTAACTTGCGGTAAATCCAGGATGGCCTGCTCACTCCAATGATAGTGGCTGGCCAGCGTGTGCACCTCATTATAAAAATAGTGTTCGTTGATGCCGGCCAGGTCATAATGATCCAGTTCGGCATGTTGTTCCCGCCCGCACTCCGGACAAGTTACATGCAGTTGAATGCAAACGGAGGGAGAGGCTTCATCCAGAGCCTCGTCAATAGCGTCAATATCCGACTCGCTGAGGTTTTTAATAAAATCTTTGCCGGGCGGACTTCCATTCACTGATAGGATGCAATTTTGCAAAAGCTGCTGCATGGCTTCCTCTTCGGAGCTATTTCCAATACGCTGCTGATCCGCCCCCGTTGGTACCCGGACATCAATTTCCCACTCCTTAATTCGTAAAGTTACGATTGGGAAATCCCTTCCGGCTTCCTTCACCGGCAGATCACATCTGCGAACCTCTACGTCGAATAGAGAATCACAGTGAGCGCAACCGACCTTCAGCCACATCTGCTCACCATCGAGTATGGCGGCCAGGCGCAACATCAAATATTGACGGTCAGCCACGCACAAATCTGCTACACGAACGGCATCTACTGGCTGTCTCCCGATGCTGTCCAGAACAGAAGCGAGCACGGTTGTCACATAGCCGGGCCGATCGAGGCCTTTTCCGAATTCGATTAGCGCTTGCTCTATCTTCCCGGTCAGAGGAAGAAATCTAACCTGGCGTTCAACGGATCCGTTAATCGCCAAGCCGCCGGGAATAACAACGTCTATGCCCGTAACATTCATTAAGATTCTGCGGGTTCAGCAACCGCCTCATCACGGTCCCAACCCTCATGCTCCAGCTTGATCGTCTGAATGCCGACGGTGTTGGTGGTGCCTGCGTCGAAATCCGGCAGGGCCTGATACTCCGATACCCAGGCACGTTTAACTTGGTAGCTGATTGCAACTGTCCCCTGAAGGTTCAGCACGTTGATGACGATGTCCTTGCGGAAATTGACCAGAGACATGGCGGCATTACCGTCGATATTGTTCACAAGATTGGCCCATTGCTCAAAAACGGGATCATGCGTCAAGCCCTGTTCCAGTGTGATGGCCTCGTATTTTGTACCCCCCGGCAGCTTGCGCACATGAGTCGGATCGCCGCCGGTGCGCCAATCCACCGCCTCGGTAGTCTTTTTCAATGCAGTCATCTTTTTCAAGCCAGCCACAGGTTGGCCATCAATAAGTATCTGGAATTTGAAGGTTCGATAGGGATCGTGGCGATGCGCATTCGCCGGAAATAATGGTGCAGCCATTTTATCTCTCCTTTATTGCTGGTTTACTTTCTGCTGAATTCGAACGATGACGAACTCGGCCGGTTTGAGAGGCGCGAAGCCGACGATAACAATGACCTGACCGGCATCGATGTCGGTCTGTGTCATCGTATCGCCCAATCCGCATCGGACGAAATAGGCATCCGAGGCCTTCTCACCCTGGAAGGCGCCGACACGGAACAGACTATTCATGAAACCGTCTATATTGCCTCGCAGGGCTGCCCACAGGCGATGGTCGTTGGGCTCGAATACAGTCCACTGGATGCCGTTGTAAATGCTCTGCTCGATCATGATTGCGGTACGCCGCACCGGCACATAGCGCCACTCAGGATCAGCTTTAGTTGCGAGCGTTCGAGCGCCCCAGATCACGCGGCCGCCTCCGGGCATGTTTCTGAAACAATTTACACCCAAAGGATTAAGCTGATCCTGCTCACCATCTTCGATGATATATTTTAGACCGGCGGTACCGATCAACCCAGCCTCCATGCCAGCCGGTGCCTTCCAGACGCCCCGCTTTGCATCAATTCTTGACCACATGCCTGCTGCGAAAGAGGATGGAGCAACATCCACGGTCTTGTCGGCAGTGGGATTCTTTTCAGCATGATAGAAAGGATTGGCCACTTTTACCCAAGGGTAATAGAGCACAGAATATGTTGAAGATGGCAAGGCCAATCCAGTCACGGTCGCCGCCTGGTCAAGTTCGGGCTCTGGTGGAGGATCAATGATTACTATCCGGTTTTTCATCTTTTGGCAATGAGCGAGCGTGGCGCTGATAATCGGATTACCCGACCCATCCTCGGCCCAGTGTTCACCCGGTACGAGGACTATGCTGACATCACGGACTTTCCGCAGGACGCTGTCGTAAAAGTCCGTGAAATCATTGGCAGTCGCAGGTATTTCTTTGCCACCAGCCAACTTGACGCCTTTCTTCTGAGGACCAAGATTATGAATGGGAATCACCTTCGCAGTGCCTTGCTCTACCTGACGCCCGGGGACGGCAATGATGCCAGAAATCTTCAGAAAATCGGCGAGTTGTCCAGCTGTCACCGTCAGACTTGACTGCCTTGAATTCCCGCTACCGGATGACAATACAAATTGGTCCGATTCGTAAACACATTTGAAGTCCTTGTAGGCAGACACTGCGGGATCGCTCGCTTGCACTGCATCCTGAATCGCGCGCGCTATGCTGGCCGCGTCTGCTGCCTTGTCGCCGATCAATTTAATTTCGTCGGACTTATTATCAGTACTGGCCTTCAATTCTATTTTGAAATCGCCGTGATTATCGACGTTCAGCGTGATGCTCATAGGTTGTGTTAAATGCGGGAGCCCGGTTGTCGCGTTGCTGAATATATCTTCCGCGGCGGCGGCATCAAATGCAGTACCTTTCAGCACAGCAGTCTGCGCCGAATTGATACGTAGAGGAGCGGCCAATGGACCATCGTAGACCTCCAGGCTGGCGGCCGAACCGGCTTCGGCTGACGTCAGTTCGAAACGATACAATGTTGTGTCATACTGGCAGTCAAAGGCTTGATGCGGTGCGTCCAGCGCCAGAGCGCGGACAGCATCCTTGATGGCCGTTGCCACAATGTCTCCATCAGTATTGTGGTTGTTGGTAAATGTGAGGGCTGTCGCATCCAGCGTAATCTGCTCCGCTCCAAGACGATTGATATTCAATGTCAAGCGCATCTGGCCGGTAATGGCGCCGGAGAAGTAATCATCATTAGTTGCCAGCTCCCCACCGGTCAGCTCTGCGGGTTGATACTGTTCAACCGACTCGTCAGGATTAGCGGCATCCCCCAGCGAGAGTCGCACATAATTCGAGTCAGCATTAACTCGCGCCAAGGCGTAGTCATCATCACCGGCGCGCATGCTCAAGTCGTTAAATTCCTCGTCAACGACAAATTCACCCTTTTCCTGATGACCGATCTCCAGATCGAAAGTCAGGGAGTCCTGATCCGGCTTGACGATCCTGAAATAGACCTTGTTCCCCCAGACGCCCTTGCTGGAAGCCGAAATGTTCAGAACCGCTGTAGTAGTAGTATCCTGGCCATTGACTGATTTACTTGCAGCTGTGGAACCTTCACCAGCTAGCCGGCATATGAAAGCGGATTTTCCGCCGTTGAGATAAAAGGACTGAACGGTCAAGCCCATGGCGTCTTCTTCCGAAGCGATGTCGCCGTAGATATCATTGTAATCATCAAAACTCTGGATCAACTCGGCCTCTCCGACAGGCCCTTTCGTTGCCTTTCCGACAAAAGCAGCGACCGATGTCGCCACCCCCTCAATCGGCTTGGAACCACTGGGAATTTCTTCGACATAAACACCGGGGTGTAAATAGGTGCTCATTGCATGCCTCCTTTCTGAGCCTGCATATCATCACTAAGTGACACGGCCAAGAATAGCTTAGTGGTAACACGCAGGCAATATACTGTTTTCATGAATTATTATACTTACTCTATAAGTCTGCAAACCAAAATCAACGATCCGCCTAG
>Ga0114922_10000630_pt1 | contig 34036 bp, 35 predicted proteins | sample AartaG_FD_100975 | JGI IMG/M metagenome (GOLD analysis project Ga0114922, IMG submission 100975) | Deep subsurface microbial communities from Aarhus Bay to uncover new lineages of life (NeLLi) - Aarhus_00045 metaG | ecosystem: Environmental > Aquatic > Marine > Oceanic > Sediment | place... | reverse complement strand
TCTTCCTTAATTTCTGTGCCGTATCTTTAAAAAAAATAAAAACTCTCTCTTTTTGTGAATCAAGCAATTTTTTATTAGACTGTATAGCAGATCTAAAAGCTATTATATATCCTTTGTTTTCAATATGATTCTTATATAATTCTAAAATAAAATGATTAAGAAATTCTCTAATATTCTCATTATCTATATTTATTAAATCTATTCTATCAAAAAAGTCTTTCATTGATTCCTCAAAATATTTTCTTATAATATCTTCTTTCCCTTTTGGAAAATATTTATAAATCGTACCTATACTAATCTTAGCTGATTTTGCAACATGATTTGTGCTTGTTTTGTGATATCCCTGTTTTAAGATTAAGTTAAAAAATGTATCATAAATCCGGTTAATTTTTTCTTGTTTATTCCGTGAAAATTTTTTACTTAACATTATAATAATATTAAATGAGCAATTACTCATAAAGTTTATAAGTGAGTAAATACTCACTTACTTAAAAATTAAGTGGTTGTGATAAATAATTGATTCAAGAAGAAATAATTAAATTTTACAAACCTGCTAATCAAAACGATATTGATGTTGTGGAAAGTCTCATATATCCAATATTTTCTAAGAAAATTAAAAAAAATAGGTACTATTGGAATGAAATTCGGTCATTATTTTTATCTGCCATGAAAAATGCTAATTTAAATTTTTTTAAAAGACAAATTTTTTGGTTTTATGTAAATAGAACCATAACTAGAGGCCTGAAAAAAGGAACACCTCTTATTAAAGTTGAAGAAGCATTTCGAAAATTTATCAGAAAACATGTCGATAATGAAAAAGATCTCAAGGCTAAAGAATTCAAACAGGCTAAAATAAGGTGTGAAAAAGTTAAAAACTACATCGTAGGAAAGAAGATACTTGATCTTGGTGCAGGAAATGGGCTTTTAGCGCTAGAAATAAAAGAACAGCTTGATAAAGAAGTCTTACTTGTTGATATTGTAGATTATAATTATACGAACCTACCATTGATCTTATACAATCCAGAGGGTAAAGTACCGTTATCAGATGGGGAAGTAGATACTACAATTTTATATACTGTTTTACATCATGCGAGCGACCCCGAACATTTATTGGAGGAAGCAACGAGAGTAACTAAACATCGCCTAATTATTAAAGAAGCTTATGTTGAAGAAGATGATATTAGGATGACTAATAGCTTTTTTGATTGGTTTTACAATCGAGTAATTGGGGATGAAGATATCAATGTACCTCTTAATTTCCTTAAGGTGGAAGAATGGAAAAAACTTCTGAAATCATATGGATTTGATGTGATTGAAACCAAATATGTTGGAATTGATGAACCTGTTGTACCAGAACATCAAATATTTATTATCGCTGAAAAACCCAATTAATTAAATACTAAATTATAAATTAATTAACAAAACTTTCCTAAAAATATCATAGATGTTGGAAACTTAATAATTGAGTGAAGTAAACCATAATAATATGATTATTTCTTAAAAGATTTTTGGGAAAATTAATTTAGTATTATTTTCTATTTGTATTTCTAATTCTTTAGAATCAATTTTCTTTAGCTTAGATATTGCATTTAACACATCTCTAATCATTGCAGGAGTGCCGATTTTTCCTGAGTATTTTACTGGCCCATCACTCTCGAGAAGAATGAAATCTTTATCAATTTTTAAAACAGTATTCTTAACTGCTGGTGAATAACTAATTGCAGGTGTAACTGAGAAAAAGTATCCCCTATCTATTCCTAAATTTAAAAATTGTTCAGGTCCAGAATACCAATGAATATTAACATTGGGGATATTATATGAGGGTAGCATGTCAAAAACTATTTTTTCTGCCCCATTAGTATGTAAATTAACAGGTAAATTCAATTCCTGCGCTAATCCAAGCATAATCTTAAAGATATCCTTTTGAAGAGGATATAACTCCTTTTCTTTAACAAAATGATAATCTAAACCAATCTCCCCTATAGCACAAATTTTTGCATTATTTTTTTTAATAATATCCACTACTAAATCTAATTGATTACCAATGTTTTTATTCATCCTCACTTCTTCAGGATGGATTCCTAAAGCAGGATAAATTGTATCATATTTGTCAGATATTTCTAATATCCTTTCTAGGCTAGTAAAACTCATACCAACAGAAATAATCTTTTCTACTCCAACATTTTTCGCTTCTTTAATAATTTTTTCAAGATTAAGATAGAGATTAGCATGACAATGGATATCTATTAACATTTTCAAAACCTCAAGGATTAATGTTAAAATTACTGAGAGAATAAACGGATTACATATTATTTACTTGCTCTCGTACAAGAGCAATTTTTTTTACTAATTCAAACTTTTTTCTCCAATTATAATCAGAAGAATCTAAATCATTTTGTAAAGATTCTAACTCCTTTAGTAATAAATTCTTGAGATCATCTTTGGTAAATTGACCAATGTGTTTTGGAAGAGGTTCAAATTTGGCAGCTCTTTTTATCCTTAAATCTGATATTGCTTTTGCTAATTGCGCCTGAAATCCTTTTGATTGTGTTGGATCAATATCTTCCAAAGTATCAAAAGAATGCTTTAAGCCATTAATAAACGCTTCTAGATCTTCAATATCGACTTTATCTTTTGCCATATGTAATCGTAGGAAATCATTTTCATAAAAATATAAGTTCTAGAAGGAAAGCGAATATTTATTATTGTTTATTTTGCTTTAAAAAGAACAATTGAAGGATATCATTCAAAAAGAAAGCATTCTAAAAAGAACAATTGAAAAAAAAAATTGTATATTTAAAGTTCTTCTGATGATTCACTCTGTTTAATGGTTTTTAAAGCAGCTAATTTATCTTTAAGTCCAATTTTTTGTCTTGTTTTAGGCCGTTTCCCTTGAGATTTTAATTAAAGAATATTTTCATTTTTACATCTCTTATAATTATATTTAAAATCATGTAGACACTAATTAAAGTGTATTATGAAAAAAATAGGGTGTTTTTTTGGTGCCAATCTCAAATAAAGATCTCTTAAAAACATTAAATAATCATAGTAAGAAACAAGTGCCATTAGACACAGCGATTAGGAAATATATCAAACCAGGAAATCGAATTTTTATTGATTCTGGTTGTTCAGAACCAATTGATCTTACAAAAAAATTAATTGAAATGGGACGTCAACTTCCAGATGTTGAGATATTGCATTTTCTTAGTCTCAGCGATTTAGATTATTATGAAACAGCTGGAGGAATAGAAGATTTATTTAGACATAATGCATTTTTTATTGGAAAATCACTGCGAAAATATGTGGAAGTTGGTCAAGCAGATTATACTCCAATGCCTCTTTCAGAAATTCCTAAACTATTCAACTCTGGAAAAATTCACATGGATACAGCCTTAATTCAAGTGAGTCCACCAGACAGATACGGTTTTTGTAGTTATGGAATCAATGTGGATATTGTAAAACCCATAGCTGAATCTGCCGACCAAGTTGTAGCTGAGATAAACCCTAAAATGCCACGTACTTTAGGTGATTCATTCATTCATATGAATGATATTGATGCATATGTACTTAGTGATCACGATATTATTGAATTCACTTATGGTGAGCTCGATGATGTTTCCACTAGAATAGCTAAATTTGTAGCTTCTTTAATTGAAGATGAATCTACTATTCAAATGGGAATTGGTCAGATTCCAAATGCAGTTACTAAAGAATTAAAGGAGAAAAAAGATTTAGGTGTTCATAGTGAGGTATTTTCGGATGGGATAGTTGATCTTGTGGAAGAAGGCGTAATAACATGTAAAAAAAAGACTTTACATAAAGATAAGATCATTTGTTCCTTTGTAATGGGGTCAAAAAGATTATATGATTTTGTTGATGATAATCCTATGGTGGAATTCCATCCTTGTGATTATACTAATGATCCCTATATTATTAGTAAAAATAAAAAACAAGTAGCTATAAATGCAGCTCTAAGTGTCGATTTAACAGGACAAGTAAATTCAGATTCCTTAGGTCACCGATTTTACAGCGGAATTGGCGGTCAAGTTGATTTTGTAAGAGGTGCTGGAAGAGCAATTAATGGAAAGCCAATTATGACCTTGCCTTCTACGGCAACTCTAAAAGATGGAACCATAGTTTCTCGAATAGTTCCTTATCTTCAGCCCGGTTCTGGTGTTGTAATTACAAGAGGAGATATCCATTACGTGGTGACTGAATGGGGTATTGCTTATCTTTATGGAAAAAGTATTAGAGAAAGAGTTCTTGAAATGATTAATATTGCACATCCAGATTTTCGAGAAGAATTATTAGAACATGCAAAAAAATGGAAGTATATATATTCAGATCAAAAGTTGCCAATATCTATAGATGGAAGAATAAGTGTTTATCCAGAAAAGTATGAATTAATAATAAAGCTTCAAAATGGAAAAAAGATAAAAATTCGCCCTGTAAAACCCACAGATGAAAGAATGATTCAAGAACTTCATTATTCCCTGGATGAGCAAGATAGATATTTGAGATTTTTTGCTCCTGTTAAAGATTTTCGCCATAAAAAAATCCAACCAATGGTTAATATTGATTACTCAACAGATATGATTTTGGGAGGAGAATATGGTGAAAATGGAGAAGAAAAAATTATTGCATTAGGAGCATTTTTCAAAACAGTTCAACCTTCTGTTGCAGAGATAGCATTTGTAGTTCATAAGGATTGGAGAGGACTAGGGATTACTAAGTTTTTATTGAATTATTTAGTACAAATTGGCAAAGAGCTTAATTACCGAACATTTACTGGATCAATTCTACTTGAAAATAAACCAATGCTTCATATTATTAATAGTTCAGGATATTTGCTAAACCTGAAAAGAATAGAGGGAGGAGTTACAATATTCGCGTTTGATCTTTCTTAATTAAAGAATATCAAGTATGAATTATATTTTAAAATCCATAAATTCAATTTTACTATTCCTTTATCTATATATACTACATAATTATCATTTTTTCTGTGTTTAAAATTAGAGAAGAATTATTTATCAGTGACTTTCACAGACTTTTTATAAAAAGAGGTTTAACCTCTGAAGTAATAGACTTATTTCAGAAAATTATTTATGATTATTATAAAAATCATAAGAGAAAATTTCCTTTTAGGGAAAATATAACACCCTATAATGTTCTAGTATCAGAAATTATGCTCCAACAAACCCAAACAAGGAGAGTATCAGAAAAATATTTAAAATTTAAAAAAAAATTTCCAGATTTTTTATCATTATCTATAGCTTCGCTTGAAGAAGTTCTTAAGGAATGGAAAGGTTTAGGATATAATAGAAGGGCAATAGCATTAAAAACGATTGCAGATACTGTTGTCAAAAATTTTGAAGGGAAACTACCTGATTCAATAGACATTTTAAAATCTTTTCCACAAATAGGACATAATACAGCATCATCAATTATTACATTTGCTTTTAATAGGTCTACAGCTTTTATTGAAACGAATATAAGAAGGGTTTATATTTACTTTTTCTTTCCTAATAAAAGGAAGATTGATGATAAAGAAATTTTGCCGATCGTTAAAAATTCAGTTGATAATGCTAATCCTCGCGAATGGTATTATGCTCTAATGGACTATGGTGTAATGCTCAAAAAGGCTCATCCAGAACTGAATAAAAAAAGTACTCATTATCGAAAGCAAGCACCTTTTAAAGGATCGACCAGGCAAATTAGAGGAAAGATTCTAGAATTATTAATTAAACAAGGAAAAATGGAGATAAAGAATATTCAAAGAGTATTTGATAGTAACGAACAAAAAAAAATAAATAATATGCTTAATCAATTGGAAAAAGAAGGATTCATTGAGATTACGGATGATACTATTAATATAAAAACATGAAGAGCTTTATTCTAATTTCATCGTCTTCATATATTTAGCTATCTTGATTGCTAATTTTTCTTGTTTCTTCCAATCACCAAATGCAAATCCTTTTGATATTAACTTTGTAATTTCCTTTTTATACAAATCTTTAACTCTATTAACAGGTGCCTTAGCAAAGGGAGTCTGAGGTAAAGGAATAAATGAGTGAGCATGTACTCTTGCACCTTTATTTGACAATTCTCTCATCATAGAAATTGTGAGCAATATATCTTCTTCATTTTCTCCAGGTAAACCGAAAATAAAGTCCACATTAATTTTTAAATTATGTTCTACCGTCAATTTGACAGCATTATATATATCTTCAACTGTATGATCTCTATGACACAGATCTAAGATTCTTTGACTACCGGACTGTGCTCCAATGGTGATATTATCATTATCAGCATATTTTAAGACTAAATCTAGTGAGTTATTAGTAACGTGTTCAGGTCTCACCTCTGATGGAAAAGTCCCTAAAAATAAACGACTCTTTTTTCCTATTATCCCTCTTATTTTTTTAAGCAGATTTTCAAGTTTTGTTAGATTTAACACCTTTCCGTCCAGAGATCCATATGAAAATGCATTGGGGGTGATAAATCTTACATCAGTAAGATCCCCATAATGATTATACAGTATTTGTATATATTTACATATAGATTCAATACTTCTATGTCTTGGTTTTGTCCCTGAAATATAGGGTGTTTGACAAAAATAACACACATAAGGACAACCTCTGGTTATCTCTATTGCCCCAAATCTCTGATTTTTTAAAGGAAATGGAGGATAATCGTCTAAATCAATAGCCACTCTTTTTCCGGTGAAAATATATTCATTAGAATCATTAATAAAAGCAATTCCCTTTAAACTCTCGTAATCAGAACCTAAATCTACTTTCTTCAATAATTCTATTATTGTTTCTTCACCCTCACCTACAACGACAAAATCAAACCCAAGTTTAAGTACTCCTAGGGGATCACCTGTAGCATGTGGACCCCCTGCGATATAAAGAATACTATCTTTGTATTTATTTTTTAATAATGAAATTAAATCATAAATTTCCCATAGTTGAGAAGTGAAAAAGGAAAATCCAACAATTATTGATTTGTGGTTTTTAATTATGTCTTTTAACCCATAAATTAATTCGTCTTTTTTTTTAATAAAGTAAATATTAAAATCATCGAAGTAGCTATCTGTTTCCAATGCCCCGACTAAAGCATTGAAACTATAGATATTATTCTTATAATAATATACAACTAAAGCAGAATCTTTAGACAAATTTTTCATCCTATCAGTTATATCAAAAAAATTCTATTAATCTACAACACTTATAATTTTTCTAAGATGACTCTCCAGTTTAGTATAATACTTAAACTTAAATTAGTGTTACGTGATTTATTACTTAAAATCTAATAAGGAGTTAGGAATATGTTACTCAATCTATGGTTCGCAACCACAGCTGATGAAGTAGGGATTTCTGTTTTTGATTTTTTTTCGATAGGGCATATATGTTTTGGAATAGGACTATTTTTATTTTGGTCATTGTTTTATACAATACCCAAAAAAAAAGGTAGAATTCCAATCTTCTCATTATTGTTTGTTTTTATCCTTACGATTTTATGCGCAGTAGTTTGGGAAATCATTGAACACACATTATTTCTTCAATTAGGTTGGAAATTTGAAAACCGACCTGACAGTTGGGCGAATATGACTACTGATGTTCTTTTATGCGCATTAGGTGGGCTTGGAACATGGTTATTCGCATATCTTACGTTTGAAAAAGAAAAAAGTGCGTTTGCTTATTATACATTCGGAATAATAGGGTTTGGAATCTGGATCAGCATCTTCATAATACTTCGATATTTAACTCTCCAATAATTTAATCTTTTTTTTTAATTATCATTCTAAAAGAAATGCATGAAATAAAAGATTATATAGAGTTTGAAAAAGGTAATATCCCATTAATTTTGTCTGTTCCCCATGGTGGAATATTAGAGTGTGATTCTATTCCTCAAAGAACAAAAGGTGTTTTAGGAATTGATAAAGGGACTATAAAATTAGCTAAAAATTTAATTAAGCAGATTAGTATCAATTTTAAAAACGAAAAATTGAGATTTAAAACACCTTTTTACATTAGTTCAAGGGTACGACGAAGTAAAATTGATTTAAATCGTAGTGAGTATGAAGCATATAATCAAAATTCATTTCTTGCTAGAGAAATTTATAGATTTTACCATGATAAAATTAAGGAATGGGTTTTTAAAAATCTAGAAAAGTATAATCGTTCTTTACTGATAGATATACATGGCTTTGAAAAAGACGCTCGTCCTCCGGGTTTTCGAGATGTTGAAGTAATTTTAGGCACAAATAATCTAGAATCATTTTTTTCTGAACCAATTCAAAAGAGAGATTGGGAAAAAAATATTCGCGGAAAAATAATTCAGAAATTGCTCCTATTAGATATACCAATTGCTCCAGGTCATCCTAGAAGAAAAGAGTATGTGTTAACTGGAGGTTATACAACAACACAATATGGTGCTTCTCGTATTCCAAAAAGTCAAACAATTCAGATTGAATTTTCAGATCGAATACGATTATATGATGAGAATTTGAAAAAAATGGTTATAAAAACTCTCGCTCATGTTTTTTTCGAGGATTTAAATGAACCTAATTATTTGATGAGATAATGAGTTTCACAATTCGATTCATAAACTTACTCTTTTGAATTTTGCAAATACGAGCAACCTTCTTATAATTGAAAGATTCTGCTAATGTATCGAGGTAAGAGAGATTATATAAAATTGAAACGTTTTTATCATTTCTCATAAATAATTTATCTAGTTCTGCTTGAATCTTATTTTCATGAATTTTTAATTTTTTTAATATCCGTTTTTTAATTTCTCTAATTGCTTCTCCAAAATTAAGATCTCGTATACTTGAAATAAGAGAATTTAAAACAAGGGAGTACAAAATAACGGCATTAATATGCTCAGCCTCCTTCAAGTTTTCAAATTTAAGTTGGAGATCTTGATAGATTTCTCTAATATAATTCTCGTCCAAACCTTTAATTTTTTTGAAAAGACTAAGAAATTCTAAATATTTACCATCCAAAAATAAGTCTAAATTTTCGTTAAATAAATCTTTAAATTTCCTTATTATTTGGCCTGAGTTGCTTATTTTCAGAGAAATTTCAGGTGTTCTACCTATAATTATATCTCGACCATCTTTATAAAACTGCTGATTTACAAGGTTATCTGTGCTTTCATGTAATCGTTCTAAAACTATTTTTATATTAAAACACCTAATACCAAAATTTGTCGATTTATCTCAAACACATAATGAAAATGTAATGATTTAATTTTTTGCATTAACTACTTAAATTTTCTAAAACGTGGTTTTAAGGCAAAATAATATACGTATAATATATTATTAGGTACTATTTTCAACTATCTAATATATTCTAGTGGATTATATCCATTTTAAAAAAAAAAGAAATAAAACCTTTTTATATCATTATAACCTTTTAATATTGTTATTTATACAATATATATTTAAAATAAGGCAATAAAAATATAAAAGAAGGTTGAAAATTAAAATGGTTGACGAATCATTATTAAAAAAAATAAAAGCAGCCCAAGATGCTGGAGCGTCCTCCGCATCTGACGCAGACGTAATGCTTATGTACGACTTTGTTAAGCAAATCTCAACAGAAAATGAAGATCTCAAAGAAGAACTTGAGGATATGGACATAGCTATATCCCAGATATTAACTGATATTGATAAAAAGTACTGGCTAACAGTTAAGGAAGGGACTTTGGAATACGGTGAAGGAGATGTCGATAATCCTTCATTTACAATGTCCTCGACGCTTGAAGTCGGTGCAGGAATTCTTATGGGAGAAGTCGACGCTACTTCAGCTTATATGGCCGGCGATATTACAGTAGAAGGTAATCTCCAGGACGCAATGGCTTTCCAAGAAATTATAGAGTTAGCCTTGGAAGCTTACGAGGATCTTGTAGAAGATCTATAAGAAAGGAACAAATAGAAACAACCTAAAAGACTTTCAAAGAATCATTTTCTTTTTTTTTTTATTAATTCAATCTATAAAGTTCAATTTAGAATCTCAATAAATTATACTAACTTTTTTATCTAATTGAAAATTAAGAATTCATGAAATTATGTTAAAGTGGCGCGGCTAGCGGGATTTGAACCCGCTTCACGATGAGCGACGTTTAGTCACGCATTGTCGCAGGAGTGACAGTCCCGAATGCTAGACCGGGCTACACTATAGCCGCAAAGTCATTTTTATTAAATACAGATGAGTATATAAAAGTTTTATTATATAAATTTATATTCTCAGAATAGAAAATATATGAAAATATAAAAATTTTATTCTGAAAAGCTTGTTTTACATCCAATAGAAAGATTTATATTGCTTAAAGGGGATGTAGATTATAAGGAATATTTAGGTATAACAATATAATATATTTGAATTAGTATCAAGTATCTATACTATGCTTAATTCGAAGAGTTTCAATTCGGTTCTTAATAATATAGAAAAACACGATGGAGAATTAATCGTGGTATTAGACAAACTCATCAATTTCGCAGTTGATAAATTCATAAATACTGAAGATTTAAGAGAAGAAATAGAAGATTACAATTATATATACCAAATCATCATTACTGACTTAAATTTTAATTTTTGGTTAAAAGTATCTAATGGTTCAATTATTTATAAAAAAGGAATTAACAGAAGCGCATCATTTACAGTTAAATACACTAAAGAGATACTAATCAAAATTTTAAAGCGCGAAATGTATGGAACTGATGCGTTTATGAAAGGATTAATAAAGGTTGATGGAGATCTCTCTCAAGGTTTAAGATTTATAAAATTATTTCGAATGTTCTTGGTATATTTAAACAATGGTTTTAAAAAACTGAAATAATTTTATTTTACTTACTTTTCTTTTAATGAGCTCAAGAATGAGTTTGTACATTCATTATAGTTAAACAAAAAGATTTTTTAGAAATAATGAATGAAAGTAATTTAACTTACAAGTTTTTTACCCTTAATTTTAGGGCCTGTAATCTAGTCTGGATAGGGTGCCCGGCTTCGGACTGGGATATCGCAGGTTCGAATCCTGCCTGGCCCATTCCCTAATTTTTAAATAATCTAGCAGTAAATAGAGCTCCTTTATGTCTTCCTTCAGATTCTACGAGAATTTGACCGTTATGTAATTCAATTATTTCTTTTGAAATGTATAATCCAAGCCCAGAACCTTCAATATCAACCCCTAAATCCATGCCATATCGTTCAATTTTACCGAATTTTTCAAATAAAATTCCTTTTTCTTTTTGAGGTTTTTCATTAATGACAAAATACAGATATAGCCTTATAAATGATTTTTGTGTAGAGCATTATAAAAAGGGTCAAAAAAGAAATATTTATATACAAAAACTAATATTAGTTATAAAAAAACATCTTAAAATAAAATCAAAGGAAGGGATTTTATTTTATAGAATAGTTTTGCAAACCATTTAAGAAATGAATACTAAATGCCAAGTTTAGAAATAAATGAATTAACCGTTTTAATAATCTTAGCCATTCCAGTGGCATTTTCTCCCTATCTTTTAAAGAAGAGGCGGGATATTATGAAATGGTTTCCAGGTTATTATTGTGTTTTTATGACATTCCTTTCAACAAACCTAGAAGCTTTTATAGCACCTGAGACTTTTAATTTCATGGAACACTTTTTTTCGATGCTAGCAGGAATTTTATTCTGTCTCGCAGCAATTTACGAGTACTACAATAAAGTTTTAAAAGGAAAACAAATCAAATTACCAACCAAAAAGATGGAGCGGTGAGAAAATAAATGTTATTACAAATAGATCCAGCAGATTTGCTTGACGGTGGGCTTAATTTAGTGGGTATGCTTTTCTTTTTTATCGCAGTTTTAATATCTGTGTTTATTTATTATAAAAAAAGGACACCTACAAACGCTATATACGTATTTTCTGTAATTGGAGGTGCTCTATATACTCTAGGGAATCTTCTTGATAAGTGGCAACTATGGAATTCGGATTATGCCGATGCTTTTGGTGAAAGTTTTGCTTTGTTTATGGGAGTAGTTGCTTTATTTTTTGCTGTCATTCCTTTCTTAGAACAAAAACTTGAAAAATCGAGTAACAATATGAAAGGAGTAATTGAGGCCGCATCAAATGCAAGCATAAATGTAGCGAATATTGCTAATGAACTTGCTGCAAGTGCCAGTGAAGTGAACGCAGCATCAGAAGAAATAGCTTCATCAACCCAAGAAATGACAACTAATACTCAAGACGTTATGAGATCAACTAACGAGATTAACAGTGTAATGAGTATTATAACAAACATCTCAGATCAGACTAATTTATTAGCTTTAAATGCCAGTATTGAAGCGGGGAGAGCTGGTGAGCAAGGAAGAGGTTTCGCGGTAGTCGCAGATGAGGTTAGAAAATTAGCTGAGGAATCAAAAGGTGCTGTCCGAGAAACAAACAATAAGATCAAAGAAGTAATTAATAAAATTAATTATTCGTTTAGTGCTATGGAAGGAATTAGTGCTTCTGCAGAAGAACAGACTGCTTCAATGGAAGAAGTAACATCTACGGCCCATAAACTAGGGACATTAGCAGAAGAATTAAAAACCTCATTAACTATTGATGAAAAGTAAAATATATTGAGATGATATATTATACTTTTTTTTTTTTTTCTCTTATTATTTTTACATTCATTTTATATCATGCTGATAAATGCAAATCCTGAACTATTCCGTTATAAAACATAAGGGGCTTATTTATTTTAGATAATCTGATTTTGACATAGTACAAAATTATTTAAATAACAAATAAATTCTAATCATTTTTATTTCATAAAATTCCAGGAATTCTATTTTATTAATTTAGATGGTATTGTTTAATTTATTTTTTATAAATTAAAGATCTTATTGGTTCACTTTTTGTTGTCAAAAATCTTTATTGTTTTAAAGTTTTTTAATCCAAAAAGATTTAAATATATTAATCGTGATTAATTTATTAACACAAAAGGAAAAAATAAGCACAAAAAAATTATTATAAATCAATGATTACAATAAATAATAACTACCAAGAATTAGAGGAAAATTTCCAAATTTATCAATTACGAGGTTTTACTATCTCAGAGATAAATATAGAGGGAAATCTTGAGATTTTTTTCCAAAAAGGAATTGGTATCACACTTACAAGAAAAATTATTGATTTATATAAAAATGACATACTTACTAAAAGACAAGGATATATAAAAGATAATATCGGGAATCTTACTGTGTATATTAACTTCTTTGAAATAAAGCAAAATAGTAAGTTAATTCTTATGTACATTGATAAAACAGAAAATCTAATGAACTATACCAACCTATATTATTTATCAAAAAGAATATACAATAATATAAGTTCTGACACATTGGAAACAGGGTTAAGAAAAATATGTCATAATATAATCACTATTCCCAAAGCCAAAGGATTAATTGGTCTTTTTATTATAGATAAAGCTGGGTTTTTATATTTTTCAAAAGTGAATAAAAATAGACCTAATATGGCAAATAACAATTTCCAAATCGCTGGCTTTATTTCAGCGATATTGATATATGCTCAAGATTTTATTGCTGGTGAAGAATACGGATTAAAACTTGAGGATGTAAATCTTGGGGGTTGTCATTTATTCTTAAAAACTAAGAAAAATGTTATTTTTGCATATATTATTGATAAAAATAAGAGATCTGAAAATATTAAAAGATATATGCAATTAATTGTAGAAGAGTTCTTAGATACATATTATACTTCTCATGTAATAGGGTTTAAAGGGGATTTGAGCCCGTTTCATGAATTTGAAGGTGTGATTGACCAATATTTTAAGATATAAATAGTATCTAAAACAGCCTTTTAAAGCAATTATTTTTAGTAATTTAGAATTACTGTAAGATTTAGAATAGAAATATTAAATTTTACCTAAAATTATAAATAAGCAAACCATTAAATTATATCACAATGACTGTAACTCTAGAAGTCGATTTAGTTCTTGACTCTTTAATCAAAGAATTTGGAGAATCAGGATTATATTTTGTTATAATTACTTCTGAGAATGGTGCTGTCATTAAATCGTATATTAACCAAGAATTTAATAAAACTTCAATAGGGTTAAATATGTCGCAGTTATATGAATTAGCCGAAGAAATTGCCTTGGAAATTGGAGTTCATAACCCTGATTTTAATTTAATTCATGCAAGCAACTATTATATATTTTCAATTAAATTTATGGGTAAAATAATTATAACATTATTGGATGATCAATTAGATTTTTCTCAAATTTTTGATGTTATAAATAAATGTGTTAAAACAAATTAACCAGGAATTATAATCTGTCCATCTTGTTTTGTTTTTAAAGTGTTAATTGATATTAAGCTTATAAAAAGTAATCTAAATATTTATAAAATTTCCAAACTACTTACCAATATTCTATATAAATTATGTAAATAAAAAAAACATTAGTGAATTAAAGTGAAATATGAAAAAAATCAATATTCTGAAGGTTTCTCCATTTGTGCGTTAATAATTGCTGGTGCATTCCTCTATTGGGGGATTTCCTCATTTATTCCATGGGATGCATGGTCATGGTGGGGTTTTATCTCAACGGGTATTGGAATAGCGATTTTAATGAGTCAAATTTATGCAATAACAAATAGAAGTAAATTAAGAAATGTTATTTTGGCAGAATTTCAAGAAAATCCAGAGGCAACCATAGAAGATATTAGTAAAAGTACAGGAATCTCAAGAAAAGATATTCATGCGATCATTTTAGATTTGAAAGCTTCAAGTCAATTAATAGGAAAATTTAATACAACTACTGGGCAGATTAAACACCTATCAATACCAGAGAAAGAAGTTGTTTCAGAAGAACGAACGAAATATTGTTCTAATTGTGGAACGCCTATAACAAAAGAAAATGCGCAATATTGTGCATATTGTGGAGCACAAATATAACTAAAATTCATTCCCTTTTTTTATTTTCAACTATACTGATATTAATAGATCTATATCCTTTTCTATAAAAAATTTTAAAAAAAAAAAAAAGTTAGTTTTAATCTGATTTTTCTTTTAGAAAGAAAACTATAACCAATACAATTAAAAGAAAAATCGATTCCAGCAACAACGTTGGAAAATAATCTCCTAATGGGGTTGTAAATCCTTCAAAAAAGAGTATAAAAATTATTCCTCCAAATTGACCAATCATCATTAACATACCATTCGAACTTGCTTCTGGAACGGGTTTTGTTAAATCTACAGCATATTCTAAGGCTACTGGCCCTGCAGACAAAACTCCATAGCCTAAAAGAAAGCTAAACAAGTATAATAGTATTGGATCGTAGGAAAAAGTGATTATAAATAACGAAATGGTTGCTATTAGAATTGAAATAATAAGTAACATTTTATGCTTTTTATACTTATCAGATAGAGCTGACATTATAACACAACCAACAATTCCACCTATTAGCATTAAACCGCCAAGAAGTCCAGCATCAGTTGCATCAAATCCCCTCGGAAATACAATTAATTCAATGTAGGATGTGATAAAGTTAAAAATACCTAATCCAAAGAAGAATGTTATAAATAATATTAAAAAGTATTTATTCAAAAATAATTGCTTCAAACCCTCGCCCATTAAAACTTTTTCCCTTGAACTTTCACTAGAGGGGGGAGTGGGTGGTTTATTTTTCGCAAAAATAATAAAAAGTGCTCCAGAAATTAAAGCTAATATTCCATATATTAATATCATTATTGGAATATTAACAGCCTCAACAATAAATGGTGTTATTAACACTCCTAACATAATTCCAATAAATTGAGAAATCATAGATAATCCTGTTGCCGAGGTTCTTTCTGATTCTGGAAACCAATTTGCTGAAAGCCTAGTAATACTATTTAAAAGGAAGGGTTGACCAATCGCAATTCCTATCTGAAATATTAACAGCAACATATAATCATTGCCAGCAAAAAATCGTAAAAACCCAAAAATTCCAGCAAGTATAACACCAATTCCTGCCCCAATTCTAAAATCATATTTATCAATTATCCATGAAGCTAAGAATGTAACTGGTATATAAGCAATCATAAATACCAAAGATAAAAAAAGAATTTCTAATTCTGCTACACCATAAAAAACTGCTGCTTCAATTGTTATTGAAGCAAAACTTATCCATAACATTTGTAAGGTAATATTTACAAACATAAAGAGTAAAAGAACTTTCCAACGAGATCTATAAATTTGAATATTCGTTTCAGTCATTAAGCTAACACTTTTATTTTTTGATAATAAAATTTTAATTAATTAAATCAATTTAGACTTAAATAAATATAAATCTATAATTCTTTATCAGAAATTTTAAAGGTAGAACACTCTTTAAAAATTCTGAAATTTAAACATTTTAAGGTTTTAAGTGATATATTTGGGAAAAATATTTACTGTAGGAGTAATCGGGGCCGGTAGAATTGGCAAAATACATATTAAAAATCTATTACGGAAAATCCGCGATGTTAATTTAAAAATCATAGCTGACATAGAAATCAAGGATGAATTGAGGCAATGGGCAGTAGAAATTGGGGCACCTAAACTCACTTCAGACGCATATGAAATTATTAATGATCCTGAAATTGATATAGTTGTGATTTGTTCTTCTACAGACACTCATACGAAATTTATTCAAGATGCTGCCAAGGCGAATAAAAATGTTTTTTGTGAGAAACCTATTGATACAGATATAAAGCGAATTAAAGAGACACTTTCAGTTGTTAAAGAAATGGGTATAAAACTCATGATTGGGTTTAATAGACGTTTTGATCGCAATTTTATGAGGTGCCATGAATCAGTTGCTTCTGGTCAAATTGGTGAACCTCAAATTGTTAAAATTACTTCTCGAGATCCCGTGCCCCCTCCAATAGCCTATATAAAGGTTTCAGGAGGAATTTTTCTTGATATGACCATCCATGATTGGGACATGGCAAGATTCCAAACTGGGAGTGAAGTCGAGGAAATCTATGCAACTGGAGCAGTACTTATTGATCCTGAAATTGGGAAGGCAGGAGATATAGATACTGCTGTGGTCATTTTAAAATTTAAAAGTGGTGCTATAGGAATAATCGATAATACTCGTCAGGCCGTTTATGGGTATGATCAACGTGTGGAAGTATTTGGTTCTAAAGGATGTGTAGTGGCTGATAATGAGGTAACTAACACTGTTCGTATTTATACTGCTGAATATACTAATATTGATAAGATACCATATTTTTTCATGGAACGATATATGGAATCATATTCAAATGAATTGAAGTATTTCTTTGAATGTTTGCGTAAAAATATAGAACCTAAGCCAAACGGGGAAGATGGACTACAAAATGTTCTAATTGCATTAGCTGCTCAGAAATCATATGAAGAGAATCGTCCCATAAAGATTTCTGAAGTAGAAAAATTTTAATATTTTAAATATTTAAATTTATAAATAATTCATGAAAAATTAATAGGTTGAACGCTTATCCCATATGATTTATCTGCCTTTAAAGTGCTCCTAAGGAAGCTATTTCCCAGTAAGAAAAGTGTTTTTACTGTAGATACTACTAGTAATGGAAATGCAGATTCTCTCCAAATAAAAGTTCTGAATTTAATTATACCATTTGTTATTCCCGAACATATTGAAATAGGAGATTTTAGTTTAAAAGAATTTGATTCTAATAGTTTTGATATATCACAATATGGTAAACTTCTCTTAGATGATATACCATTAAATTTTACTAAGGAAAGTTTTAATTTAGATAATATTAAGAATCGTTTATTGATTTATCATATAGGAGAGTCATTTAATATTAATGATGTTTTGGAAGGCAAACTTAGTGGAAGAACTATTGACTTAGGTGATAGTATTAGCGTTTTAATCAAAGTAGATGAGAATTCCTTGAAAATGTTTACTGAAGGTGAACACGTTTTCAAAGTAGAGAGTGATTTTATAACAAATTTAGAGATAATTTTTGAATTAGATGAAAGTAATATGAATATTAAATTTGATCCCGATAATACCTAATAGGGAATATTAATAAATTACTTAATGTTTTATCTCTCTTTTCTTAAATCTTATCCCAATTTCTAACAATTAAATGGGGTTTTTATTATTAATTTTAGATAATCTCAAGAAGGTGTTATAATGGCAGTTACAGAAGTTAAGACCAATATAAGTATCGATACATCTAAGGTTGAATTTATTTGTCCAGTTTGCAAATCAAAGAAATTATTAGAAATTCCTAATTCTGTTATTGTTGAAGCAAAACAATTAACTACAATGTCAATTGCAAGAGGATTGGTATGTGATCATCAGTTCCAAGCATTTGTGGATAAACAGTTCCAGGTACGTGGATATCAAAGAGTCGATTTTGAATTTGAGAATAAGTTAAATCAAGAAAAGAATTCTAATTCTAGGAATCTCAAACAAAATGACAATGAACTTTTTGATAATTTAATTTTGGAGGGTAATTATCTTGAATATAGACCTAAGATACCCAAAAACGATGTAAAAAAGTGCCTAAATAATCAAAATATTGCGTCCCAGAAAAGAAAAATGACCCTTAAGGAAATTTATAATGAATTCTGGGAATTTATTGATGAAGATAATGAAAAATTTAGAGATTTAATAAATAGCGATTCAAGAAGGAATCAAACCTTATTAATTTATTAGATTTACTACAAGTGTGGGATATAAAAATTAGGGAGATTTTTCTTTTAAGGCATTAACTATTCTATTCATACATTCTTTTAATATTGATCGTGGACATCCTATATTTATTCTTTCAAATCCTACTCCCCCGGGACCAAATATTTTACCATCATCTAATGCAACTTTTGCTTTTTTTAACATAAAATCACTAAGTTTTTCATCATCCATTCCCAATCTATTACAATCTAACCAAGCGAGATAAGTTCCTTCAGGCTCAATAAAATCAACGTTAGGGAGTTTTTCATTAACAAATTCCTTTAAAAACTCAAAATTAGCTTCTATATATTTCATTACTTGATCTAACCACTCTTCTCCTTCATTATATGCAGCTATTAATGCAACTATACCAAAAGCATTAGGACTCATCACACTGTTCCTCTTGGATATTGTATTTGAGAATGATTCTCTCATCTTTTCGTCTGGAATAATTATATTAGAAGTTTTTAAGCCAGCAATATTAAAAGTTTTACTTGGTGCTGTACACATAATTGTGTTTTTCTCAAAATCTTCTGATATTGTAGAAAAAAGAGTATGCTTATATCCCGAAAGAATTAAGTCATGATGAATTTCGTCTGAAATTATTAAAACATCATTTTCTAAACATATATCTCCAAGTCTTCTAAGTTCTTTTTCTGTCCATACACGCCCTACAGGGTTATGAGGACTACAGAGAATAAACAGCTTCGTTAGCGGATCTTTAGCTTTTGCTTCAAAATCATCAAAATCAAAAGTATACCTCCTATTCTCATACTGTAATTGATTTGTCAATAGAATACGTCCATTATTTTCTACAGCACTAAAAAATGGATAATATACTGGTGGTTGGATGATTACTTTCTCTCCCACATTAGTAAAAGTTTGAACTATCATATAAATAGCTGGAACAATCCCAGGGCTGAATATTATCCACTCACTATCAATTTTCCAACCATGTCTTCGTTTCATCCAGTTTGAAACAGCATCTAAATATGTAGGAGTTTTATACAAGCTGTATCCAAAAATTTCGTCAGCAGCTCTCCTTTTTAAAGCATCAATCACGGGTTTGGGGCATTGAAAATCCATATCTGCAACCCAAAGTGGTAAAATATCATCAGTTTCAAATTTTTCTTTAAGAAAATGCTTATCCCATTTAACTGAGTTAGTACCAAAACGGTCAATTATTCGATCAAAATTGTATTTCATTTTAAATCTAAACATGTAAATTAAGAGTCTTTTTTAAATGTTTATCAGAAAGAAAAATATAATGCAATGCTAAAAAATAGAGAGTGTGTATGGCTTATTAGCAATAAAAATCAAATTTATCTTATAAAATTATAGAAACAAAAAGAGTAATCTATAAATCCATTCAAGGAAAGAATTTTGGTTAATTGATTGATTTTTTTTTAATATACCCTAGAATCTTCTGGAAATAGCATACTAGGTCTCCATTCAAGACTTTTTATTAAAAATGGAAACAATTTTATCATTAATAAATTACCCTTTTTCGACACAATCCATTGATTTCCTTTCTTTTCAATAAGATTCAGGTTCTGAAAATAATCGATTATTTTTTTGAAAGATTTACGTTTTCGAAAATCATTCCCTTCGTATATATCTATCAAAATTCTTAATTTATATAGGGGTAGCCCAGATTTTTTAATTAATATCTCTTCTAACTGGCTCCTCATTGATAATTTCCTTCCTTCTTTGTACCACTTTTCTATTTCCAACTTATAATTTGATTCTTTTAATTTTCTTGTTTGATCTTCTCTTTTTGTATGTTTATGTGATTCTATTGGATTTTTACTTCCTGGCACTATACTATATGCATATATCATAGGCATTTAAATTACGATAGTTTCGCAAACTAGAAACTTTCATTAGTAACATAGAAATTTTTAAATAAACCAATTTCTTGAATGGTAAATTCAGAGTCTGATTTCAATGAAAATTCCTTTGAAAAACCGCATCTGAACATAGAGAGAATGGGCATCAACATTTCTAATAAATCTAGTTCTAATGTACTTCATTAGATTGAAGTGTAGCTTTATATTTTTTGAATAAATCCTCACTGTTTCCATATTTTTTTCTAAAAAGAGTTAATTTGAGAGAGTCATACTTATGTTTCAGAATTGCAATTAAAATAATACAAATAGCGATAAATATCGTATTAAGTAAAATCAAGGTTGGGAATAAAAAATTAAGATAATAAGTTCTGGCTATGATAAAATCTCTATATGGACAGGGACATCCAGCACACATAAGGCAAGGCAAATCTGGAGGATCAGCAATGAGATAATAAATAGCTGTTAAAATACTCATTAATAAAAATGCACTGAACAGAATACAGAGGCCGTTTAAAGTTTTCCAAGTAATTATTGTTAATTTAAGCCTATTTCTATCCTTCAACTTGGGTTCCTTTTTTTAACCTAATTTGTCAAGAAATAGATAGGGAATGTCGAAATATAATATTTATTATTGGAGATAATTTAAAAATGGCTGAAGCTTCGTTGTAAATTTTTTTTATATTTTTATTAAGTTCTTCATTTGGTTCTGGTATTCTATTAGCTTTGTAGTCGAATCTTAAGTACTTTTCGGCAAATAAACCTGCAAATGGTACTATGAAAAACCAAATTATACCAGATATTGACCAAAAAAGAGGATACAAATGACTAATATAAAAAGTTAAAATATGATAAACATAAAGCGTGAGGATTGAATTTATGGGAGAATATAATAGTGAAGAATTCGATGAAGAACAGAATGATAAAGAAACTGAATTTAATGAAAAAGAGGACATGAATGAGCTTGACTTAGAAAATGAATTTGACCCCCTGGATGAAGATTTGGACTTTGATAAAGATCTTGGTGATACATTTGAATCTGGGGACGAACTAAGAAGCAATGATGAACAATTCGAAGTAAAATTCACGCCGAAAGATGAAAAAGATGCAAAAAAAGCCTCTATACAGGAGAATACTAAAAAAAAGGAAGTTAATTTAAAAGAAAAAGTGCATAGTTTAAAAGATAAGAGAATAAAATCAGATGAGAATGATAGGTTTGAAAATCAACTTAAAAATTTAAGTTTAAAGGAATATATACAAGAACATGATAAAAAAGATTTAGAATTCAAAGAAAATCCAAGTGGGAAATTAAAAGAAAGTAAAGCTTTGGCAGAAAAAATTTGTATTGGTCTTGGAGACGGATGTATCCCCCACTATGGACGTCGTTTCAGAGTTACATTAAATAGATCTCAAGAATCTCAATATGCTCTATATGTTTATGAACTGATGAAAAAGACATTAAACAAGAGACCAGGAATATATGAACCAAAAGACGCAGATGCAATTAAATTTACAATATCAAGGAAAAAAATAATTGAAGGATTAGTTGATACTGATGGTTCCATACATATTCATAAACATAATAAAACTCTACATATAAGTTTTAATATTTTCAAGAACTATACCAAAATTCTCTGAGGTTACATTTTGGTAATCCGGTATTTCAGCATTTGTAAACCTCTCAATTTCTAAGAGAACTTGTTTCTGATCTGGTTTTACATTACTATATTTTTGCATATTTGCCTTATTTTCATTCATAGAATTCCAAACTTCGGTTTTTTATTTATTACTAATTAAAGATATCTTTGAAAGGGAAGATTTGATATTCGTAGTTTTTATCAACGGATTTGATATAAACATCATAGAAAGTGAAAAATGAATTCTGAAACTTACGAAAATCCCTAAATAGCTTTTCAAATTCTTTTAATCCCATTTCTACAGCCTTGCTCCAATATAGTCTACCTCTTGTTTCCCGTTTTAAGTAAAATTTTATCGTTATATCTTCTAGCTTCCGATTAAAAGATACATCAAATCCACTTATATGGTTAATTGCATTTCGATAATCAATGTAATCTTCTTTTTTGGAATGTTGGATTCGTAAGGAACTGCGTGGACTTAGGTAATACCCAAATCCTTTCTCAAAATCATCAAAATCTTCTTTTTGGCATATTTTTTGGAGATTATAAATGGTAACAATGATTGCTTTTAAATAGGGTTCAATGGCTCTTCCTAACCTGCTCACGAATTCATTCAAATAGTCCACAAGTTCATCATCGGAAAGCTTGAATATCTCCTGTTTTTTTGTAAGAATCATCTCCAAAAAACTCACAATAAGGTTCATTGTTGTATCGGTTTTCAGGTTTTCAAGTTGTATCCCGAGTTTATTATAACTCGATAATGTAAATAATTTATCTGGCTGTTGCTGGCGTTCTACATATTTAAGAGCTAATTTAAATGATTCTGCTACCAAATTTCTATTTATTTGCTCTGCTCTATCCAATTCTTCGAGAAATCTTTTTTTTATCAAATCTTCAAACTCATTACTCGTAGAAATGGAAAGTAATTCTTTATGGAAATCTAAAGATTGAAAAATTTGTACAATATTTTTAACTACATCTTCAATTTGTTTTACAATTTTAGGATTTTTCTTAGAAAATTGAGCAGTTACTTTTAAAATTGTCTCTATATATTTTTTAGGGGGCATATCTAATTGGATATATTGTTTAAGTTCTTCACTGAGTTTAAAAGACATCCCTAAAAAATTTATTACATTTTTAAAAAAGGAAAACAATAACTCTTTATTTGTATTTTTTTGCAAATTCTTTTCAAATTCTTCTAAAGATAGTACTTCCCCAAAAATTTTATCCAAATATTTAAGTCCTTCCTTTTCCCAATTATCATTCATTTTATTTATTCAAATTTCTTTCATTAATTTTCAATAAAATCATTTTTTTGAAAAAACTACAAAGATTCTTTATATCTTTCTAAGGATTCTCTTTCACTTCCCAGCTTGCATTTTAATAATTCTTGAGTAAATATTTATTCAAATCTTCATTTAATGGTTGATCTCCTTGGTTAAAGTAAATTTTAGCGACTAGATGTTTAATCCATAATAAAAAGCCAAAAGAATCTTTGTAGATTTCTCTCAATTGGTATAGCGTATATTTATATTCGTTGTTATCAAATTCAATTTTATAAAGATTATTTTTCAATATAGTTTGTGCTGTATCAATCTCCTTATGAGCTTTGAAATGTCTTACTTCCCGAAAATGCGTAAAAATCCATTCTTCAAATAAAAATGAAAGTGAATGATATTGATTAACATATTGAGGGAGATTAAAATAATCCTTTAACCATAGTCGGATTTCTTTTCGATCTTTTGGAGGAAAATACAGCTGCCAAGGAGTTTTTTTTGGGTGAAAATAATTTTTAAATTTATTACTTAATCTATTTTCTAACAAGTCGAAACAACCCATGATCAATCCAATTACATATTTTACTGTTTCATAATTATTTTTAATTTTATTAGTTAAGTTTTCTGCTTCTAATTTAATACGACCTTCAAGTTTCAACAATTCAACAGATTTTCTTAAGATTTCTGAAGTGATTTTTACAAAATTCATTTGCAATTCATTAAAAGGAATAGTATCTTCACTTTTGTATATCTCTCTTAATTGTAGAACGGCCTCATCCATTAACACCTTAGAAGTTATATCCAAATTATCAATTACGAGTATTTCAATTGCATTTAAATCTAAAAAAGCTTTTATTAGAGATCTTGCTGAGTTTTCATTCTTAATTAAAGTATAACTAATTAAATCTTTTAATTCTTGAAAAAATTTTAAATTTGGATTATTAAACCAAATAATGAAGCTAAATTAAAAGTTGATGAAAGGAAAAATATGCGTTATAGACATCATGGTACACTTTATGCCAAAAACTATGAATTTTCAAATATTGAGAATATTGTAGAAGAATTTAATACTTTAAAACAAAATCGTAAAAGATTGAATAGGATTAATGAAATTGCAAAAAAACAGCCGCAAGAAACTAAAAAGAAAATGGAAAAGGAACAAATAATCTCCATTTTAGAAGGAGATTTGAAAGTAAAAGATTTAATATCAATAAACAAACAATTAACTAATCATATTAATCAATTCAAAGAGTTAAATCCCAATGGAAGGATCCATTACCAAGGTGTTTTAAGTGTTCAATTACGGGATTTTTTAATAGAAAAACCAGACCTTAAAAAATATATAATTACGCATTTAAAGGATAAGGGATTATATACGGATGAGAATACCAGACATCAAAAGGTGTATGATTTTAGCGAAAAATACTACCAAAAATATGGTAGAGCTCCGTCTACATTAGAATTTTATCAAACTTTTCTAAATTTTAAAAGTTATGAGTTGAGAGGAAAAATGAATCATATGCGAAAAATAAATCCTGATTATTATCGTAGTTAAATGGGAAGAATTATGCCAAGGGAGAGATGATTCCGGAATCCGTTCAAGGCGAATCCCTTTGAACTTTCCCGAAAATGGACGAAGAGCCCATTTTACTCGATACCTAGATCTTCAGTTTCACCTTTATCAGTAATTCTGATGATTCTAGTGCGTTCCCAGGCTACGCCACCTTGGCTAGGTTGAGAATTTTTACTTTATAAAACATTTAAGTTTTTAAAATATCAAAATTCGTAATTTAAAAAGGAAAAAATATCATATAAAGTTTTTTCATGTATATCGTTTACTTGTTAAAATCAGTATCCTGATTTATTTTAGTAATTTTTCATTAAAATTTATCTAAGAATTGAATCTTGAAGATTTCTTTATTTTATTGCTAAAAGTGATAAATACAAGATAAATTGTTCAGGAGTGCTAATATCTTCTCCAAAGAAAGTCTCTTCTCCATTTATTTTCAAAACTATCACTTCTTTTTATTTAATATTTTATTCTAAAAATATAAAATCATATAATTTTATAGGCATTTAAATAAAAAATACCAAAATCTATTCTCTTGGATTTTTATTATCTCTTATTATTTAACTTTAAAAATTTAAAAAGGAAAAAATATCATTTAAAGTCTTTTTATGAGATTATTTAATTTTACTAAAATTTTCTCGTTTTTTTATATATAAAGATTGACGTAAAACTTATAATGACTGATACAATGGAAAGAGTAACAAGTAGAAAGAATAGAATTTTGTCTTGAAATGGATCATAACAATAGTTATTTACAAAAACATTACCTTCGGAATTAAATTCACTAATACAAATATCATTTCCATTTAAAATGTTTCTTGAAATTATATTGTAATCACTTGAACTCAATATTATCCCATTATCGTTGTAATTTACGGTGTTCATTGTAACGGTGTTATTATCACTCTCATCTTCTAAACATATTCCATTATCGTTGTAATTTACTGTGTTTTCCGAAATAGTATTATTATTACTTATATATAAGTATATCCCACTACCACTATTTTCACATACATTATTCTCCGAAATTGTGCAATTATCTCCATAACTTAAATCTATCCCTTTGATATTGCTATTAAAGGTGTTTCCCGAAACGATAGAATTATCACTTCCAATTAAAAATATCCCATAATATCTGTTGTTATTTGAGGTGCAATTTAAAATGATATTATTAGAACTTCCACCTAAAAATATCCCATAATATCTGTTGTTATTTGTGGTGTTATTTGAAATGATATTATTAGAACCTCCATCTAAATGTATCCCATCATCCTTATTGAAACTTGCGTAATTTCCCGAAATCGTGTTGTCATTACAGCAATATAAATAAATACCAATAGAACTGTATGATGTATTTATATTTGTTATTGATGAATTATTACACTTGATCAATATAACCTGTCCAGCATTAGTAAAATTGTTTGGTCCTAAATTCATTTGATTAGTATAATAATACAAAAATTTTCCATTCACTAAATTTGTAGTATCGATTTCATTAGAAATTAATTCTTCAAGAGAACCTTTTATCCTTAAACCACATTTATTCATTATATTTCTCGAAATATTGTTAGAATAAGTAAAAGATAAATATATCCCATAATAGTTGTTGTTGTTTGCTTTATTTTCTGAAATGGTGGTAAAATCACTATAACCTAAAGATATCCCATATGCGTTATCATTAGCTGTATTTCCCAAAATGGTGTTATTATTACAATTATATAAACATATCCCGCAATTATAATTGAAACTTGCATTATTTCTTGAAATATTATTAGAATTACTAAAACGTAAAGCTATCGCGTCAAACCCGTTTTTATTTACGTTATTTTCTGAAATGGTAGAAAAATTACTATGCACTATATATATCCCATATCTGTTGTTATTAACCATGTTTCCTGAAATGGTGTTATTATTACAATCATATAAACGTATCCCAAGATAGTTATTTGAACAATTATTATCAATTATCATTCCATTACGAACCGTGAATAGACTAATTCCCGCATCGCCATTATAATAATAATCATCACCAGAATTATACACATTACAATTTTCAATCCTAAAATACACGTTGGAATTTTCAATAATGATACAGCTCCCCGAACCTCCACCATCTATTACTAAATCTTCGATGACGTAAGGATAAGAATAAGTCCCTTCACCAGAACAATATCCTGCATTTCTAAAATCTACCCAACCTGAGTTATTAATTATATGAATTTTTACCGAGATTTTTGAGATCTTCAAATTTTTGGTATCAATATTGAAATCATCACTATAGTCTAAGACGTTATTAAAATTTCCAGTATTAAATTTGAGATTCGTCATAATTAAAGTTGAGAAGTTGAAGAAAATTCCCAAAATTATTAAAATTGTTATTTTTGCTTTTGCCTTTGATTTCATGTCATTTATGCTGAGAATATAAGAGGATGTAAAAAAATATTCATAATCAAATATTTAAATATTTTGATTAAAAGATCTAAATGTTAAAATATACAAATAACAAATCTAGAATTGATTCTTAAATCCTTATAGAATTTTTCGTAAGCATATTTAAGAATTGAATCTTGAAGATTTCTTTATTTTATTGCTAAAAGTGATAAATACAAGAGATATTATACCAAGCAGAAACAAAAGGCTATATCCTGAAATGTCTAAAGTGACTTCGCTAGAAGTACGACAATCATTATCTCTAAAGTAGTTTCCTACACAATCTACTTCTGATATACAGATATTATTTCCTATTAAAGTATTTCCCGTAATAAGATTGAAATCACTTTCTATTAGTTCTATCCCTGTTTGGTTGTTTTCATTTGCAATATTTCCTGAAATAATATTGTAATTAGTTTCTATTAATTTTATCCCTGTTTGGTTGTTTTCATTTGCAGTGTTTCCTAAAAGGTCGTTATAATCACTAGCGTATAATTTTATCCCATTTTTACTGTTGATATTTGCAATGTTACCTGAAAGGTTGTTCCGCCAACTATAATCTAATTTAATCCCATTTTTACTGTTAATATTTGCAGTGTTTCCTGAAAGGTCGTTGTCCCAACTACTATATAAAGCTATCCCATCATGAGTATTATTATTGAAGTTGTTTTTCGATATAGTGTTATAAACACACAAAGATAGAAATATTCCAATTCCCTTGTTATTATTTGCTGTGTTTTCCAAGACAGTGTTAAAACTACTAGCATCTAACCAAATCCCGTTCATATTGTTATTTAAATTATTTCCCCGGATCATGGTATAATAACACAAAGATAGAAATATTCCAATTCCCTTGTTATTATTTGCAGTGTTTCCTGAAAGGTCGTTGTACCAACTACTATATAAAGTTATCCCATCATGAGTATTATTATTTGCTGTGTTTCCCGAGATGATGTTATCGTTACTTTCTCTTAAATATATCCCCATCCCGTTGTCAATTAAGTTATTTCGTGAAATATTGTTATAATAACCAGAGTATATATCTATCGCACAAATTTTATTATTATTTACGTCATTTCCTGAAACGGTAATATTATTACAATAGTGTAATGAAATTCCAACAGAAGTGTTAGAAATTTGTAAGTTTGAAATTATTGAATCATTACATTTCACTAATATAACTTGGCCAGCATTCGTAAAATCATTCGATCCTAAATTACCTTCATTAAAGTAGTAATATAATGGTTTTCCATTAACTAAGTTTGTAATATCAATATTAGGGGAACCTATTGTATAAGGTAAACTTGATACAATTAACCCACAATTATTCATTATATTTCCTGAAACAATTGTATCATCAGAATTAAATATATGTATCCCAACCTGATTCTTACTCACAATATTTCCGGAAATTGTATTGTTACAACCAGTTAAATATATCCCACAAATATTGTTATTTATAATATTGTTTAAAATCGTGTTATTATTACAGTTCAGTAAATATATCCCAAGCTCTTCGTTATTATTTGCGTTATTCCCCAAAATCGTGTTATTATTACTGTTCCATAACCAAATCCCATAAAAATTAGAGGAACAATTGTTATTAATTAATTGGGAGTTATTAACATATGATAATTGGATTCCTGCGTAATTATAATCTCCAGAATTATATAAAGTACAATTCTCAATTCTAAAGTAAACGCTGGAATTCTCAATCCAGATACAATTTTCTAATCCACCACCATCAATTATCAAGTCTTCTATAACATAAGGATTGGAGTAAGTACCATTCCCCGTACATATTCCAGCCGCCTCAGCAGCAGTCCAATTATTATCAATATGAATTTTTCCTGATACTTTTGAGGCCTTTAAATTTACATTATCTAAAGTAAATTCGACGCTATTTTTAAAACCATAATTATATGATCCTGCATTAAAATTCAAACTAGCACCAATTATAATTGAGAATATGAATAGAATTCCTAAAGTTATTGAATTTAATTTTAACCTAGTCATTTTAGTTAAATTGGAATTTCTATATTTTATTTTCATCCAGAAGATAAAGTTATTTGCAAATATATATTGGATTCAGATATTTAAATGTTTTGTCTATACTGAAATTATTTTAAGATTAGAATTTGTTACAAAACTCTGGATTTATAATAAAATTGAGAGAATTAAAAATACAAAAAAATCAATAATTACTATTTTAAAATCTCCATTCTTTTTTCCTTTAGTAGTTTCTCACTTGGATCTCTAAGAATTGAATCTTTTAGATTTTTTTATTATTATACTTAGGATAAGTAAGAATGCGGATAGAATGCTAAGTATAGAGAACAAAATATATATTGAGAAGTCCGGAGTAACTACACCGTAGTTACAAGAGCCATTATCTCTAAAAGTGTTTCCTTCGCAATCTTCTTCTACAATGCACTCAATATTTCCCAGTAAGGTATTTCCTGAAATGCTGTTATAATTACTATAATATAAATATATCCCCTCATTGTTGTTATTTGCTGTATTTCTCGAAATAGTGTTATAATCGCTATTAAATAAAAATATCCCAGATTCATTGTTATTATTTGCGATGTTTTCTGAAACCGTATTATGATAACTCAAAGTTACATAAATCCCAGATTCAGTATTACTATTAGCAATGTTTCCCAAAACAGTGTTATAATCACTAACTTCTAAATATATCCCCCAGGAATTATTATTTGCGTTATTTCCTGAAATAGTATTATAGTTACTATAAAAACTTAAGTATATTCCAAAAGAATTATCAAATACGGTATTTTCCAAAACAAAGTTAGAATTACTACCATCTAAATGTATCCCATGAACATTGTCATTACATACTGTGTTTCCCGAAACATTATTGCCAGTACTATTAAATATATATAGCCCATAATTATTATTAACTACGGTATTTTCCAAAACAGTGTTAAAATCACTATTATCTAAATACACTCCATTCAAGTTATCACATACGTTATTTCCCGAAACGATATTATTATAACTATAATATAAACCGATTGCATTAATCTTATTATAGCTTACATCATTTCCTGAAATGCTAATATTATTACAATAGTTTAATGAAATTCCAAGAGAAGCATTAGAAATGTGTAAGTTTGATACTATTGAATAATTGCAATTAACTAATATCACCTGCCCAGCATTAATTAAATCATTTGTTCCCAAATTCAATTTATTATTATAATAATATACCGGTTTTCCATTCACTAGATTAGTAGTATCAATATCATAGGATCTTAGTGATTTTAACGAGCCTGATATGCAAATTCCACATTTATTCATTAGATTGCCCGAAACAATGGTATTTTCACACTCATATAAATTTAGGCCAATTAGATTGTCGTTTATATTATTTCCCGTAATATTGTTATTGTGACAGAAGTTCATACGTATCCCATAAACGGTGTCATTTACTGAATTTCCTGAAATAGTGTTGTTATTACTAATAGAAACATATATCCCATTATAACTTATGATCACACTATTTCCAGAGATTGTATTATTACGTCCTGAATGTAAACGTAACCCTGTATTATCGTTGCTATATACAAAATTGTTTGAAATTGTGTTATTATAACTCTCAAATAATTCTATTCCATAATAATTATTAATCACTTTATTTTCCGAAATGGTGTTATATTGATTAGAATATGAAGTAATCCCAAAATGATCATTGCGATTTGCGATGTTTCCCGAAACATTGTTAAAAGCACCACCATTCAAGTATATTCCATCCCTGTTAGAATTTGCGGTATTTTCTGTAATTGTGTTATTAGCACAACCAGATAAAAATATCCCATAGAAATTGTTTAAACATGTGTTATTAATTATTTGGGAATTTTTAACATATGATAATCGGATTCCTGAATCATCCCAATAACCTCCCGAATTATAGAGAGTGCAATTTTCGATTATAAAGTAAACCTCTGAATTTTCAACCCAAATACAACTTCCTGAACCACTACCATCGATTACTAAATCTTCTATAATATACGGATTGGAATAAGTACCATTCCCCGTACATATTCCATCAAACTTAGCAGCAGACCAATTATCATAAATATGAATTTTTTCCGATATTTTTGAGATTTTCAAATTTAGGTTAATTAAATTAGTATCTTCGTAAAAGTCCGAACTTTTATCAGTTTCTACTTGAGAAAAATTGAAAGTAGTAGTAATTATAGCTGAGAAAGAGAACAAGATCAATACAGTTATTATTTTTTTCTTAAAATTTAGTTTTGATCTCATTAAATTTTCACGGGAAATCATAGAGGTTAGTTTGTATTAAACGATGTTTAGTTTATAATATTTTCGACATAAATCTATAAGTGTTAAAATAAATTAATCAAAGAGTAGGATTTTTGCTCTCTTTTCTTTTGATAATTTTTCACTTGCATATCTAAGGATCAAACGGGAGAGTTTTCCTTTATTTTTCATTAAGTATTTGAAAATTAAATCTGGATTATATTTTGAACATGTTTTTAAGAGCCATCCAATTCCTTTCTGAATGTAATCCTCAGGATATTTAAGCATTTTCTCAACAAATTCATAAACATACCCATCGTTAAATTCTTTTTTAATCATAATAATCTTAAGTAAAATTACCAGTGACGCTCGTCTAATCCATAGATTTTCAGAATTAGACCATTTATCAATAGTCCTATCAGCTAAGATTTGGTTATTCTTTTTTCCGAGAAATGGTCCGATAACTCTAATACAGCTGCTATCACAAAATGCCCATGTATCACAGTATTTAGAAAACGCATCCTCAATGATATCAATTGTAGCTTGATTAAAATTACCTTTCACATGGTTCAGAAAAAAGATACTGGCAAATTTAACTTCATGAATATTGGAGCTAACAAGATTTTTAAAGATAACAAGGGAATCTTCATAGTTACATTGATATTTTTTATATATCTTTTTTGTGAGTTTTTCTATTTCAGAGATTTTATGGCCGTAGCCAATAAATTTAGGATTATCAGAATTCAGTATTTTATTCCTCCTTTTAATCTGTTCGGGAGTTAATTTAGGAGCAGTTTTTTTCAATTCTTCAATTATTTCTTGGGTTATTTTCTTTATCATAGAAATTTTTCTAACCCCTTTTTTTGTTTTAATTCTTTACTTTTTTCTAAGTAAGGTTCGATAATTTCAATTATTTTGGGATTAAAGTTTTTTATAGTGTGCAATTCACCTCTCTTATAAACATCTAATATCGATTCTTCTAGGTTATTAAGGTTTAATCCTGCCCACATTAGAGTTTTATTCGATTTACCTGTTTTTAATGCATCTATATACTCTTTATTTAAGAGTAATTCTGATAGTTTATAATTCCATTTACGGAAGTCTGAAGGAATCCAACGTTTTACTCGCACATTGACTTTATATTTTTGACATAAATTCCATAATTTATTATTAAATTTTTTATGATATTCTGAGGGGGGATGCATCTGACCTTTAAACAATTCAAGTAGCGGTTTAACAACATGTTTATAATTACTTTCTTTTAATTTTTTTAAAAAATATTTAGCTTGAGAATCACGCATAGTTAAGCCAGGTGAAAATAATACAAAATCAGCTCCAGCGTTATTAGATTGCTTTATTATATTCTCTAGATTTTCATCATCATCGGCTAAAAATGGAATAATTGGAATAAAATATGTACCTACCTGAATATGAGGTGCTTCCTTTTTTAAGATCTTTAATGCTTCTAATCTTTCAGAAGGAGAGGATGAATAAGGCTCTAAAAATTCAGCTAGTTCTTCATCAGTAGTGCTTATTGAAAAACCTACAGTACACCACGTGTCGTCTGCAATTTTTTTAAGAATGTCAATATCCCGAGTGACTAGCTTTGACTTCGTAGCAATATTAATCGGATATTTATGTTTTGCTATGACTTCCAAAACTTTTCTAGTATGTTCAATCTTTTTTTCTATAGGCTGATAAGCGTCATTTACACCACCGGGAGCAATAACATCAGGCAATAATGTACGAGCTCTTTTAAGTCTCTGATCCAGTTTTTTATCGAAATTAGTCTTTATAATTACTTCATTTTCAAAATCCTCTATATAGTATCGTTCACTTCGAGCATCACAATATATACAAGCATGAGCACATCCAGAATATGTGTTTAAAGTATATCGAGCCCAAAACCATGAATCGGGAAATTTTAATTTATTTAAGACCGATTTAAACTCTTGATAAATGTACTTGACCATTATAATGATTATTGTTTTAGTATTGGTCAATAATAAAATAAAGAATTTAAGATTAATGAACGAGACGTATATGAAAATTCAAAATAAGAGAAAAAACGCCTTTTTAATACAAATTTTGAAGTGATCTAATATGGAAATGGAATGTATTTAGCGGGCGTTTTTTCAACAGTAACATACAAACTTGTATATTTAACTTTTTGTATTTTGAAATAATAAAAAAATAATTTTTATACAAAAACAATAGATCGTGAAACCATCCTTTCACGAAGATTTATTAATGTTTAATCCCTTCTTAAATGAGTTTAAAAGG
>Ga0114922_10000629_pt1 | contig 34088 bp, 32 predicted proteins | sample AartaG_FD_100975 | JGI IMG/M metagenome (GOLD analysis project Ga0114922, IMG submission 100975) | Deep subsurface microbial communities from Aarhus Bay to uncover new lineages of life (NeLLi) - Aarhus_00045 metaG | ecosystem: Environmental > Aquatic > Marine > Oceanic > Sediment | place... | reverse complement strand
CAGTAGCTGGTGTCGTGTCGTGTTGCAAAAATCCCAAAACATCTACGCTAATCCATTCTTATATTATTTTATTGCCTAAGAGCATCTTTGTCAAAACAAAAATTCGAAAATTTGAAAAAAATCACTCATTTCTGGCCTCAAAACGGCATTTGTGCCGCGAAGGCACGAAGACATAAAAGATGATTAGACAATCCTTGGAACTCCTTACGGAGGATAACAGGATTTACAGAGATTTCATTTTGGCCAGCTTAGTGTACTCGCCAAATCTTACTCCCAAAGCAGGCTTTGTCGCAAACTTTTGCCTTCGTCCGCAAGGCCATCGAAATGGCCTTTTTTGAAGCCGTCTAAAAATGGGTTTTCATTAGGAGCAGACTTGTGAATTGGTGAGTTGTTAAACGAATTCGCCGAAAGGAAAAACCAAAAATGTACACCAATATGGGGCAGACGGACACCGAAAATATTACGAAGGTGAAAAACGAGCAACATCTCTGCAGGGCGGCGGCACCTGCGGCGGGCTCGGCATCGATTACGAGTTTTACGAAAGCTCACTTTTGCCGTCGATCATCACCTACGGATTCCTCGGCCTTAACGCCAGACCAGACGGCTCTCTCGTCATCAATCCCAGGACGTCCAAAGCCTGCCCGGAAATTGCCGTCAATAATATCCTGTATCACAATGTCCCCTTCGATATCCGCGTGACAAATAAAACTATCGAGCTTAATTGTAAAAAACTTGCCCTTTTCCCGATTCGAGTGGTTCTTGAAGGGACCTGGAAAAGAAGAAAGTCTGACTGGTGTGGTTCTATTTGTGTTCTCAACCAAGCCGGCATATATTACTTTACAAAATGTAATTAATATTTTAAAAGTAACCGATGCACTCTTATTATGTGAAATAAGGAGATCGTATTATGACTATTCGGCCCAGGTATTTGTGGTTAATTTCAAGAGTGGTTGTAGCCGGCTTAGTTGGGATATCACTTACCGGATGCAGGAGTGGCCGACCTCTGGATTCCAGGCAAGCGGCTCCAATTATTTTTGACACCGATATTGGTACCGATGTGGATGACGCGGGGGCATTAGCGATACTTCACATTATGGCCGATCGGGGCGAGGCTAAAATAATAGCGACTATGAGCGCTAATCAAAATCGCTGGTGTGCACCGGCCATCGATGTAATCAATACCTATTATGGTCGCGAGGATATACCTATTGGCTCTTCGAAAACTGGTCCCAATCCCGAAAAATGGTACCACGACAGTGTCCCCGACTACCCCCATGATTTAACTGTCAGTGATGACGCTCCGGATGCCGTTGCCCTGTATCGCAAGATTCTGGCCGCCCAGCCTAACAAAAGTGTGACTATCGTGGTCGTGGGCTGGCTTACAAACATGGCCGACCTGCTCAACAGCAAACCGGATCAGTACAGCCCACTTACCGGAAAACAAATGGTTAAGGCAAAGGTCAAAGAGTTGGTCTCTATGGGCGGCAGATGGCCAAATTCACCAAAAAACGAAGGCGAATATAATTTTCGCATGGACGGAGCGGCCGCACACAAGGTCATCAGCGACTGGCCCGGTAAGGTCATGTTCACAGGTTTGGGCAAAGATGTGATGACCGGCGCTCGGTTAGTGGCCCAGGGACCGAAGGATAATCCGGTGCCGGCGTTTTATCGAAATTTCTTTAAAGGGCACAAGGTGTCCGAGAGATCAAGTTGGGACCTAATTGCGGTATTGTATGCCGTCCGCGGTCTATCGGATTATTTCACCGCCGTCTCGGAGGGTAAATGTGTGGGCCAAAAAGACGGAAGCAATCAATGGGTCCCAGGCCCCGCTTCAAACCATGCCTATCTGGTTTATAAAATGCCACAGACGGAGCTGGCCGCGGTGATCGAGGATTTGTTATTAACTCCGCCCGTCCGGTGAGTAGAACTCAGGGCAGGCACATGGGCCCGCCCCTACTGCGCTCAGGATGACAATTTCATCTTGCGTCGCCGTGCCGGCGGGGGGATAAGCAACGCGGTGGGTAAAATCCGGGGGGCAAACAATGTACAAATCAATCCTGAAGGCAAATTTGTGTTGATTAAAGATGAGATAAAATGTATAATAAATAATGTGCAAAATAGGTTGTTTGATAACCATTTCACTCTTTGAAAAAATGGGGTGAGACAAATGAGCAAACAGCAAAAAAATACAGTCCGGCAGACTGGGCGGAGCGGTTTTACGTTGATTGAGCTCCTTGTTACGATATCCATCATGGCCACGCTTATGTCTATGCTTCTTCCATCGCTGAACCGGGCGAGAGAAATGGGCCAGCGTACGGTCTGCAGCTCAAACATCAGGCAGCTTACGTTAGCGTGGTATATGTATGCTACGGACAATGACGACCATCTCTGTTCAGCGGACACCGAGTGGAACGACCCCGGGTACAACTGGGTGGCCGACGGACCCTTGATACCAGGCAATAATGTGGGCGGTACTGAAGACGCTCTGAAAAACGGTGTGCTGTGGTGGCCTTATGTTGGGCGGAGCTCCGACCTGTATAACTGCAAGAGCGACGGAAGCGACCTTCTGCGGAGCTATTCTATCTCGCGAACGATGAACGGAAAAACGTGCAACTGCGAACACGACAATATAAAGGCGTACAAGACATTAGGTCAGATTACACGAAACGCAAGAAAGATGGTTCTTATCGACGCAAGCAGCCGGATGGGATGGATAGAGGGCTCCTTCTGCCCGGTGGTGCAAATAGATGCCGTACCGCCACAGTGGTTCCTCAGCGATAGTCGGAATATAACAGCAAGGCACGGCGATGGCTGCAACCTGTCCTTTGCAGACCTTCACGGTGAATACTGGAAGTGGAAAGACCAGCGGACCGCCAAATTGGCAAACTGGGGGATAGACCCAGAAGATGCATCGGCTGGCAACCGTGACCTTCAGCGTATGGTTAGATTGCTCAGAGGCATTGGCCAATAGGGCCTGACCTGGAATTGTCTCTGCGTATAAGAGATTCGTATCGGCGCAGAACTGCCGGAGAGTACTCAGATGTCTTTTAGGCTGCCTGACTGGCTTCGCTATGAAATTCGAGAGCGCTGGGAGCGCGTGGCTGAAAAGCTATTGGCCTTACGGAGGTGGGTAAATGAGCAGGACCCGTGGATAATCATCGCAATAACAGGCGTTACCTTAGTTGTCCTGCTCGTAGTTGTCATTGGCCTGCGGTCAGGTCCTTCGGCCCCGAAGATTAAAGAGTTTAAGAAGGCATGGTTCTACGACCTTAATACCGGCAAACTTTTTGTCGCAAAAAGGGATTTAAAACCCCCTATCAAAGCGCCCTCGGGCCCACTCGCCGATGGGAGACCGGCCGGAGTCATAGCTCACGTATTTACTTACGCATACGAGCCAAATGAGTCCGAGCGATTTATCGGCTTTCTGGAAACCACGGACCCAAATGCAACAATAGATATCTCCGGCAAAACGAAAACCGATAGCGCTCAAAGCTGGGGACAGGGAAAACTTATTCGCAGAGTTGAGGACGAGCAATGGATTTCCGGCAGCAGCAAAGAAGCACGGGACATCTTGAACGAAGTATTGCTTCCAAATAAAAACGGCGAGCGCGCCCGTTATTGTCCGCCCGAATAACAATCATCGGCTATCCAACTGTTGAAATTGCCGAGTTATTTCGGCCAAAATACGTTCTTTTACCTTTTCTAAAGGCCCATCAACGATTGCGCCGGCAGCCATTTTGTGGCCTCCGCCTCCGAAGCCCTCGGCGATTTTGCCGACATCGACGGCCCCCCTGCTTCTCAAGGAGCATCTGAGCCGGCCATCCTCCAATTCCACTAATAAAGCCGACGCCTCAACGGTGCGAATCCGCCGACATTCGTCGATTAGATTCTCCGTGTCTTTGTGTGCGGCGCCGGCCTGTTCGAAATCTGAGAGCAAAATGTGCTGCATCGCGAAACGACCGTCAAGATACAGTTCAAGCGTGTTGAACATCGCCGTCATCAGCTTGAACCGCGGGTACGAGAAATTCTGGTACAAATTGTAATATATTTCTGCAGGATTTGCACCGGCGTCAGTCAGCTCGGCACAGCTCCTGAAGACAGCGGTGTCGGTATTGTTGAACTGAAACCAGCCGGTGTCAGTGGCCGCAGCGACAAAGAGCGATTCAGCAATCTTTTCGGTAACGGGCCAGTCGGCGTATTTGAGGAAGTCAAGAACGACCAGGGCCGTGGCCGCAGCATCCTGCTCAACAAGCTCGACATCGCCAAGTCCGTCGGCGGTTACGTGGTGGTCGATTACGAGGATGGGCCTGTCGGCCTGCTTCAGATATTTGTCGAATTCAGGCAGTTGGCTGTAGCTGTTGGTATCTACAATTATAACCAAATCAGGGCCAGCGAACCGGCCCTGTATTAGCTGTTCGAGGCTGACGTCGGCACCGAGGACAGGGGGCTTTTCAGGAAAGAGAAACTCATACCATTCGGACACCGGCGAGAGCAAGAGCAGCTTTACCTTTTTACCGAGGGCTGTAAGGACATCACCCATCGCCGCCATACAGCCGCACGCATCGCCGTCCGGACGAATATGTGTCGTTATCAAAATACTGCCTGATTTGTTAATTAAGTCAACCGCTTTTTGAAAATCGTCGCTGCTTACCATTCTAATCCTTTTTATTTATGTATTTTTAGTTTGCGGACCGGCATACAATAGATACGCAGTTCTCAGGGCCTCGTTGAATGCTCGAGTTCGGCTTCTATCCGCTCAGCTAAAAACATCTTCAAGAGGGATTGATAGGGTACGTCCCTTTTGTTAGCAAGCAGCTTGAGTTCCTCCAGCATCATCTGCGGCAGTCTAATTGAAATTGTCTTGACCGAAGGCTTTAAATTAGGCAGTGTAACTCTTTTAGCTGTTTTCCAGTCCAAATAATCCGTCGAATCGTGCTTGCTCCAGAATTCACGCTCCTGGTCTTCATTCTTGAACTTAGGTATGCGCTTACGTTTGTTCTTCATAGATTTTCCTTTCTTTTTTACTCATGTCCCTGGCTGAGATAACACGTATCAGGTCCCCTCGAATCGTGAAAGAGACAAAAAGCAGCCTTTTGTCATCTGTCAGCCCAAGAACGTAGTATCTTTTCTCGCGTTGAGAATGTTTCGGGTCCTCATCGACCAGGGCCTTATTAAAAAATATCTGCTCGCATTCGACAGGACTTACTTTGTGCTTTAGCCAGTTCTTCTCAATATTGTTCTTGTCCCACTGAAATCCGGTGCAGCCCAATATTCTTTCTATATCGTCCATGTTAATATAAGTATATAATGATTATATACATTTGTCAAGCCGATTTTCACCTAAAATAATCAACAAAATTATTCTCACGAAAGTGGGAACACCAGCATAGCTTTAGCAACTTCTTGTGATTTTTCTTTGCCGAACAGCAGTTCGACTAATTTTAGCGAAAATTCCAACGCTGTGGCGGGGCCCTGGCTGGTGATACAGTTGCCATCAACGACGACTTTTGCCTGCTCGGCGTTGTCCAGCTCTGAAATCAAGGAAGGATAACAGGTGGCTTTTTTATTTTCCAAAAGGCTGTGAGGTTTTAAGACAACAGCCGGTGAGGCACAGATAGCAGCGTAAAGCCGGCCGGAGGCGGCCTGGTCTTTTAGCATTCCTGTAAGCTCGCTGCTGTCCCTCAAATGCTCGGCCCCCGGCATACCGCCCGGCAGCACAATTAAATCGTAAATATTGCCAACGCAATCTGAAATAACAGTGTCGGCTACAAGATTTACGCCCCGGCTGGCGGTAACCTGCTGAGCGCCCACAGAGGCAACGGTAACGTCGGCTTCGGCCCTTCTCAGGACATCAATGATTGTTACGGCCTCCAGTTCTTCAGTGCCGTCCGCGATTGCAACCAATACCTTCTTTGACATCATAAACTCCCGTCTATATTTTTATCCTGCAACAACCATTATTGAGGCCCTTCGGCTAAAATTTCTTTTGCCTTTTCGCAGGCTTTAGCAATTTGGGCGGGAAGTTCTTCCGGACTATTTATCAGGCACTTCTCCATAAACTTCTTTAAACAGCTTTTCTCCGAGGTGCTGCTTTGCCCAAAGATGCCAGATTTGTTTTTCAGTAGCATCCGGGTGGGATTCTCTTAATCCGGCCATGGCCAGTTCTCTTCCGGTCCTGTAAGCATCAAAAATCAAGTCGCCTTTGGATAAGCTGGACATCCCCCTGTATATCTCCACCAATACCTGATTGGCTTGTTTAGTTGTATCTTTAATACCCATACCCAGTAATTATACCTCTCGGCAATTATTATCAAGGAATTCCCGTATAATTAATTCATTCCTAAAATTTCTTTTGCCTTTTTGCAGTCTTTTGCGATTTGAGCGGCGAGGTCTTTTTCACTATCGAATTTTCTTTGCTCGCGGATTCGCTGGATGAAGTCCACAGCAAGCCACCTGCCGTGTAAATCGCCGACATCATCAACTAATATGTGTGCCTCTACCGCCAGCGGATTATCGCTGCCAAGGGTCTCTGACCTGCCGATACTCACGGCGGCGGGCAATTTATCGTGCGTTTCGCAGAGTTGCTCAGCGGTATCGCCGATTTCCACGAAGCCGGCATAGACACCCTCGGCGGGGATGAGCTGCTGGTCTGGTTCCATATTTGTTGTCGGAAAGCCTAATTGTTTTCCTTTGCCCCGTCCGGGAATGAGCCGGCCGAGCAGCCGATAAGCTCTGATTAGTGCAAGGGCGGCGTCGGTCACTCTGCCGTCTTTGAGCATTTCGCGAATGAGCGTGCTTGAGACTTTGATTGTTTGACCGGTTGAGAGCCTGACCTCCTTTGCTTCGACCACCATAACCTCAAAGCCCTTCCCGGGTCCCAATTCCTGCAGTGTACGGATACTGCCGCCTCGGCCGGAGCCGAAGTTAAAACTCTCACCCTCAACCACTATGTTAGGCTGAATATTTTCGACAATGAACTGCTCCACAAAATCATCAGGCGAGAGGCTTAAAAGCTGTTGGGTGCTCTTTACTATGTAAAGGCAATCAACGCCAGCTTCGGTAAGAAGATGCTTTTTCAACGCGAGGGATGTTAAAATGCCGGGCTTTTGGTGCGGATGTAAGACAGCCAGCGGGTGCGGCTCAAAAGTCATTACTATAAGTTCCGCTGACTCCTTCGTTGCGGTTTGTTTGGCGGCAGCTAAAATCTCCTGATGGCCGATGTGGACACCATCGAAATTTCCGATGGTCAGCACCGAGCCTTTTTGTACTTTAGCCAATTCTGCTTCTGTGCCTGCTTCAACAATCTTCATTTGCGTTTTACGCATCCTTTTTATGTTATGGAGAATTCTTATTTCGTGCAGCGGCCGCTCGAACCAACGCGCCGTAGATTGCATTTCGCTGCCGGACGTCGCTGCCCGCCTCCGGATGCCACTGGACAAACAAGCCAAACCTGCCATCGGTGCGTTCGAGGGCCTCAACAACGTCGTCGTCACTGCGGGCGACGATTCTCAAGCCCTTGCCCACGTCCTTGACCGCCTGGTGATGGTTCGAGTAAACATATACCCTGCCGGTGCCGAGAATTGTTGCTAAGAAACTGTCCTGCTCAATCTCGACCCAATGGTACACATTATTCCCGCGATGCACTACTTTCGTACCTACTTGCGAAGGAATGTCCTGGATAAGCGTGCCGCCTGCAACCACATTTGTAAACTGCATCCCCAGGCAGACCCCCAGGATGGGTTTGCCGCGGGCCCACCACAATGAAATCAGCTTCCGGTCAAAATTGTACCGCTGGGTAGGCATCACTTTGACTGTTTTCTGGGGCTTCTGGCCATAGGCCGAAGGCGGGATATCCGCACCACCTACCAGTACCAAACCGTCCAACTCATCCACATACCGCTGCAAAATCTCTTCGCCGGAGATTGTCGGCAGGACCAGTGGGACGCCGCCGTTCTCGGCCACCGCTTTTACGTAAGCGAAATTTACCGAAGTGGAAGTCGAGCCGCTTTTCTTATCAACCTTATAAACACTCGTAATTCCGATGAGCGGCTGAGCTGGGCCACGGGTACTCCGGCAGCCCCAACAAGCCGCCGGAACCGCCAAGGCCAGCAACAAAAGAATCTTTTTCGTTGTCTGCTGATGTATAGTCATCATTTTTATTCACAACAAAAAGCCTGCTGTTCTTAAATAGAGGCCCTAATTTACCCACCGCAAGCAAAATCCGCAATGGCTTTTGCACAGCTTGAAGGAAAACTTTTACATCTGCCGCGACTTTATGTATAATTGCAGACCCGAATTAGCTCAGTATTAATCTTTAGAACCGGAGTTGACAATGCCCTCAAGAACAAAGATTAGAAATATAGCGGTAGAGTTGAAAAAGCATGCACCGTTTACATTGTTCGGCGCCTTGACCGGCATCGTTTTTATGCTGCTGTTCAAGAATATCGAGCATGGGACAAGCGAAAGGCTTTTCTACATATTTCACCCCGCTCATGTGATATTAAGTGCGATTGTGACGGCCTCAATGTTCAAGCTGCACACGAGAAAAAGCAACTTTTTTGTAGTTTTGATAATAGGTTATGTCGGCTCGATTGGCATCGCAACTGTTAGTGATTGCCTGATTCCCTATGCAGGCGAGCTTTTGTTAGGGCTTCACGCCCACCCTCATATAGGTTTCATTGAGGGCTGGTATATGGTCAATCCTGCTGCCGTTTTGGGCGTTTTGATTGCCTACTTCTGGCCGAAGACAAAATTCCCCCATTCCGGCCACGTCTTACTCAGCACCTGGGCTTCGTTATTCCATATCCTTATGGCTCTGGGCGGCGACATATCCATTCTCAGGGGCGTTGTGGTTTTTATCTTTCTGTTCATCGCCGTCTGGCTGCCCTGCTGCGTAAGTGACATAGTTTTTCCGCTTCTGTTCGTCAGAGGCGAGCATGTATCGCACCACTGATAAAGGGTTTATTTCACCTCGAAAACGCGAACCAACTGGTGGACAAGAAGTCGTCGGCAAGATAGAATATCTGCAATGAAACCATACCCGCTAAAATTTCGGCCGATATTCAAGCAGCGTATATGGGGCGGGCAGAAGCTGCGGGAATTCGGTAAGGACATACCGGCCGAGGAAAAAATCGGCGAAAGCTGGGAATTGGCCGACCTGCCAAATGATAAATCCGAAATCGCAAACGGCCAACTTGCAGGGCAAACTCTAAGCTCGGCAATTAAAAATTACCCGAAAAAAATAACAGGTGATGAAAATTTCTCCCGACCTTTTCCGCTGTTAATCAAGCTCCTCGACGCTCAGGACATCCTGAGCGTGCAGGTCCACCCGGATGAACAGACCTGCCGGCGATTGGGCAAGGGAGAACCAAAAACCGAGTGCTGGTATATTATAGCTGCTGAGCCGGGTGCGGTAATTTATAAAGGGCTAAAAAAAGGGGTGAGCAAAGATAAATTTGCCGAAGCTATAAAAAAGGGCAGCGTTGCGGAACTATTAACAGAAATAGCTGTTGAGGCCGGCCAGTGCTATTTTCTTCCGGCCGGAACCGCTCACAGTATCGGAGCAGGTCTATTGATAGCTGAGATTCAAACCCCCTCTGATACGACCTACCGCGTTTTCGACTGGAACAGAGTTGATGAAGCAGGAAAGGCCAGACAGCTCCACATCGAAGAGGCGCTTGAAAGCATCCACTTCGACGCGGGCGACGATGAGCCTACGGTAACAACTATGGGTCGGCTGGTTGATTGCGAATACTTCAAGATAGAAAAGGGGCACGAGACCAAGGGCTGTGAGCTGCTTCTTTTCGCCGGTGAAATGAAAATTCTAATCATTTTAACCGGCAGAGGCAAAAGCACGGGAACGAACAGCAGTCGCGTTGAATTCAGGGCAGGCGATTGTTTATTAGTCCCTGCCGCCTACGAAGGGGCGATTCAGTTCGATGCCGATACCGAATACCTGACGGTAAGCATTTAATCAATCAGAAATCCGGAGTAACAAAACGTCAAATTCTAACAATCTCAAAGTCAGTTACATTGCCGTGCTTTTAGCGGCGGCTGTGCTTTATACAGCGACCTGCGCGCCGGGGCCGCTCTGGCAGGACAGTGGAATATATCAATACCGAATCTGGCACAACGACATCGAGGGCAACCTCGGCTTGGCCCTTGCACATCCGCTCTATCACATTATCGGCATCGCCGTAAAATACATACCACTCGGTGAATTCGGATACAGGATAAATTTGATTTCAGCGGTTGCAGGGGCTTTTGCCGTTGCAAATCTGTTTTTGCTGCTGCGATTGTGGCTCAAGAAAAATTCGCCTGCGCTCATCGCCGCTATTACATTGGCCCTTTCACATACATTCTGGCGGCACGCTGTGATTGCGGAAGACTATACTTTGTATGCGGCACTATTGTTGGCTGAACTGCTGATGCTGCTGCAATACGTTAAAACGAAACGAGTGGTCTTTTTATATCTGTTGGGTCTTTTCAACGGCCTGGCAATCGACACCCACATGTTTGCTTCTATCGGCTTTGTTTGCTACCTGGTATTTCTGGTATTTTTATTAGCTAAGAAACAAATTACCTTAAAGCATCTTTTAATCATGGCCGTGCTGTGGATCATCTGTGCAGCACCATACGAATATCTAATCATAAAGAACATCGTTGAAAGCGGTAACTTTAGAGCAACTATGGCTTCGGCGCTTTTCGGTAACAGGTGGCAGAGTAATGTTTTTAATACAGGTCTGTCGGCCGGGCTTATCAAAGAGAACCTGATACTTCTGGCATACAATTTCCCGACGCCGAACCTCATATTCTTCTTTGCAGGTCTCTACGGGCTGAAGAAGGTGTCGACGGGCCGCGGTTTTAAAAATATCCTTATAGCATTGTCAGCTCTTTTCTTTATATTCGCTTTTAGATATACGGTGCCGGATAGATATGCCTTTTTCATACCTTTCTATTGCTTGGCCTGCATCCTGTTCGGTGTTGGTTTTAACTTGCTTATCAGCCTGCCAAATCGCAAGGTCCTGGCTTACCTGGTTTTTATCCTTGCCCTGCTGCCTATTCCGACTTATATCATCGCTCCAGCGGCAGCGGAAAAATTGCAGTTTGGGCTTGCGACAAAGAGGAAGGTCCCCTACCGCAATGAGTACACATGGTTTCTACGCCCCTGGCGAACGGGCAGCGACAGTCCGGAGCGATTCGCTAATGAGGTCGCCGGCTCTGCGGAAAACAATGCCGTAATCTGGGCCGACACCACGACGGTGCCGCCGCTGTTGTATGCTCAGCAGGTCAAGGGAAGGCGCGCCGACATCAAGATTGTATCAGACCTTATTAACAGCGAAGGTTCGCCGGAATTCGATGAGCGGTCTATAGAGAAATTGTTGGCTGAAAGAGCTGTCTATGTGGTCTCACCAATTGACGGATACTGCCCCAACTTTTTACTCGAGCGATACAGTTTTGTCCCGTCAGCAGTTATCTGGCGTGTAGTTGAAAAACAGACAAAATAGGTTTTGTATGCATACCAAAATTAGTCCGGACAATCCTTATCGATATAATCGCTGGGGTTTTGCGTGGGAATATGTGCCTGCAGGGACAGGTCCGCACCTGGACTTTGGTTGTAATAAAGGAGAATTTCTAAATAAGCTGAAGGACAAAAAGGTCGGGCGATTGGTCGGCGTTGATGTATCTGAGGAAGCTGTTAAGCAGGGCCGGCGACTTTTCCCGGAGCTGGAGATTATAAAAATACGCGAGGCGACCAGCCTGCCGTTCGATGATGCTGCGTTCGACTCAATAACTATTTTGGACGTACTCGAACACGTTTATGAGCAAAATGAGCTCCTGAAGGAGTTAAACAGAATACTTAAGAGGCAGGGCAAACTAATTGTAACCGTACCGGGTCGGCACGTGTTTTCGTTTTTAGACATGGGGAATTTCAAATTCCGGTTTCCAGGACTGCACAAGTGGTATTATTGTCTTAAACATTCGCACAAAGAATATGAATATCGGTATGCATCAAATCCTGACGGCCTGGTCGGAGATATTTCCGTTAAAAAACGATGGCATGAGCACTTTGGTCGCAAGAAACTCGAAAAAATACTAACCGAAGCAGGTTTTAGTATCATTGATTTTGACGGTTCCGGCTTCTTTCACCGCCTAATATCCAATATAAGTTATTTCATTAGATGGTGGAAATCGGCAAATAAAGCGTTTGCCCGCCTCCAGAACCTCGATGCAAAATTTTTTGAATCAGCAGCACTATTTTGTATCGCCGAGAAAAAGGAGATGCCCCATTAGGCTTCCTTGTGAATTGCTCCCCGCAGGCCTTCCATTTTCAGATAGCCTTTCTTCCACACAACCAGGCCGGAGACCACGAAAACAAGAACATACACAACTGCAGCATATCTTGTTCTTATCTGGCTCATAATCAGTCCTATGGCAGCGTAAATGCCCGCGAGGACATAACAAATTGTAACCGTCCGTTTTAGAGGTATTCCCCTGTCAATCATCTGGTCGTAAATATGGCCTCGGTCGGAAACAAACAAAGGCCTGTGATTAAGCAATCTCCTTACAAGTGCGACGGCAGTGTCGAGGATAGGCAAACCAAAGACGACTATCGAAGCCATCCACCATCGCGGCACCCGCTCTGAAAATAAGAGCATCAGTGCAGCCACCATAAAACCAAGGAGCATACTGCCGGCATCGCCCATAAATATCTTGGCCGGATACCGATTGAAAGGCAAAAAGCCGCAGACCACTCCCACAAGCCCAAGACAAATTATAATGCGAACGGGGTCACCAACCTCACTGTAGCCCCACGTTGCCAGGTATATTGACAGAAGCAGCATTGCAATAGTAATAATCGCGGTTACGCCTGCACAAAGTCCATCGAGCCCGTCAAGCAAATTTAACGAATTCGCTGCACCAACTACAAACAATATGACAACAATACCGCCCAGAACCATCTCGATATTATGTGGCATTGGCAGATGCAATCGTTCGGCAATGTAGCACAATCCGGGCATGATACCTACCAACAGCAACATAACGGCAGCGGCAGCCTGGCCGAGGATTTTTTGCATCGGCTTTATGTCGAATATATCGTCGGCCAGTCCCAGAAAACAGGCTATTGTGCCGCCGATGAGTATACCCAGTAACCATTTCAAGGCCGGGCTGAAAAATTCTTCGTTCCGCAAAGAGGCCATACCAGCCATCACACCGATTGTCAGGCCGATGAGCATACCAGCACCGCCGAGGTATGCTATAGGCTCTTTGTGTGTTTTGACCAGGTCGTCAGGCCTGTCAACGATGCCGAATTTTATGGCGACTTTTTTGCAGAGCCAGGTAGCTGCCAGTGAGCCGACAAAAGAAGAGGCCAACACGGGCCAAAAGCGAAAAAACCAATCTGCCGACTTTGCCGGCCCAATTATATTATCAAATATCATTTCGTTGCGGTTCCCGTTACGGTTTTTGCACCCAGACTTCGCCATCGTAGCGAAGCATAATTAAGTTGTCTTTGAAAGCATCGAAACGGATATTTATTTTTCTACCAAGCAAGTCCTGGAATATCCATTTTGGGAAGTTTGCCCCTGCTTTGATAGCCAGAGGTGCGCCGCCTCCGAATCGTGGATTTATCTCAATGAATTTCACCTTATCATCCTGTGTCAGGAACAATTGCAAAGTTATAACGCCCGGCCCGGCGCCGAGCGTCTCAACCAACCTTGCAGACTGGCCCATAATGTCCGGGTGCTTTACGACCTGTCCCTTGCTCACCTCGCCGGCCCTTACCTCGATGCGCTTTCTCGGCACGACACAACGGACCTTCATACTAAAGTCAACATATACATCGCAGGTATGCTCGGTACCTTTGATAAACTCCTGGCAAATGGCGTTTGGTATCCTTTTTGCAAAGAACAACATCTCTTTGCGATTGTTCACGACAGCATTTCCTCTGCTGGCGGAGCCGTCCCAGGGCTTTAGAAAACGAGGCCAATTAAGTTTCTTTTTTGAAAGGGCCGAGGCTACACTGATAGTAACAGGAGTATCAAAACCATTTTTGCGCAAAAAACGATACGTTTTCCTCTTGTCCTGACAAATATCGACTACATTTGGAGGTGAGATAAGCACACAACAACCGATTGCCGCAAATTTTGCCTTGTTCTCGGCCAAAACTTTCAGGTCCAAATCAACAGTAGGAACGAGCAATTTCACCCTGTTGGTTTTGACAATATTGAGAAGCTCCCCTGTATAGCCGGGATGTGTTACCGGCTTAACCAAAAAGGCCTTATCACATAACTGCAGGGCCGAACTATACTCAGTGGTATCCGTGCCAAAGAACGAAGCGTTCACTTTCAGATGTCCGGCCGCTCGTCGAAAGCCATTGAGCAAAGAGACCCTTCTGCCAATGCAGGTGAACAAAACGCCCACTCGGTTAGAAGCTTTCCGTTTTTGCATATTACTGCCCGTCATAGAATTTCCAACGCGGTTCGACGCACAAAAACCGGTAATCATTCTTGTGCTCCCATTTTGCCATAGATTACAAAATAGGGCCTTTCAATAATAAACAGGCGACTGCCAATCGTCAATCGAAAATAGTAAATTGTAAACCGGTCAATTTCTCCGGCTTTTGGACATCCACTTCTACGGCCTATTGGGGGGGATAAAACGCCAGATGTCCGACGTACTTGACAAAGATTCTTAACGCTGTAAACTAATTGTACCGATTTAAGCGCGCAGAACTAAGCGCTCCATTATTGTAATTTGAAAACATAATATTCGGCATAACTGTGAATTACGAGCGGCGACAATTGAGTACGTAACAAAAACGCCTCTTAAATTCTACAGATTAGAACAGGAGAGCTAAGTTGCTTAAGCCAAGTGATAATCCACCTGTCATCTGGCCTGAAACAGAATCGATACGTGATTTTATCGGCGTATGGTGGGTCGCTCACACGAAAAGCAGAAACGAAAAGGCATTGGCGCAGGATTTGATTCGCAAGGATATGAGTTACTTTCTTCCAATGAGCTGGCGGGTCCACCGTCACAAACAGCGAACGATACGGTCGCTTCTGCCCTTATTCGCCGGATATTTGTTCTTCTGTGCAGAAGAGGGCGAGCGGATTGAACTTTGGCGAACCAACCGTGTAGCGAACATAATCGAAGTCAAAGACCAACAGAGACTCCTTGATGAACTATTACAAATTGAGCAGGCAATTAGAACCGGTGCCCCGCTCCTGCCGCATAAATACATCAAGGCGGGGCAGCGGTGCCGCGTTATAGCAGGACCATTAACTAACTTGCAGGGTATTGTAGTTAAAACAAGAAAAGGCACACGTCTGGTCTTGCGGATAGATATGCTTGGCCAGGCGGCAAGCGTCGAGATAGATACTGATATGATAGAGGTCATCGACGATAGATAAGGGGCACGGGTCCAGGGCCACAGGGTACGCAGCAGGAGATACTAAAATGAAGATTTGTGTAGTTGGGGTTGGTTACGTCGGATTAGTAACGGCGGGGTGTTTGGCAGGGGCTGGTAACAATGTTGTATGCGTGGATAACGACATCGAGAAAGTCGCCGGTCTGAAAAACGGCGTAATCCCTTTCTATGAACCGGCTCTGACCGAGATAATAAAACACAACGAAAAGCTCGGTCGATTGCACTTCACAACCGATTTAAAATTCGGAGTGGACAATGCGCTCATTATCTTCCTCGCAGTGGGCACACCTTCCGGTGCGGACGGCTCAGCCGATATATCAGCCGTTCTCGCAGTCGCTTCCGACATCGGCGAAAATCTGGGCGACTATCGAATTATCGCGACAAAAAGCACCGTGCCGGTAGGGACATATAAGAAAGTAACGGACATTATAAAATCCAAAACCCAAACACCCTTTGATTATGTGAGCAATCCCGAGTTTTTGAAAGAGGGGGCCGCAGTCGAGGATTTTATGTATCCCGACAGAATAATCATAGGGACAAATAATCCGGCTGTTAAGGAGATAATGGCCCGGTTGTACGGCCCATTTATGAGAAAGCGCAACCGGATATTATTTATGGAACCTGCTTCTGCTGAAATGACAAAATACGCAGCCAATACTATGCTTGCAACGAGAATCTCTTTTATGAATGAGGTCTCGGCGCTTTGTGAGAAGCTCGGAGCGGATGTCGAACAGGTCAGAGCAGGTATCGGCAGTGACTCTCGGATTGGGCCGGCCTTTCTGTTCCCCGGCGTCGGATTCGGCGGAAGCTGCTTTCCGAAAGACGTTCGGGCGCTGATTCATACGGGCTCCGAACACGGTGTTGAAATGGCCATAGCCAGGTCGGTAGAACGGGTAAACATAAATGCACAAGAGCGATTTGCACAGCGTATTAAGGATTATTTTGCCGGCCGAGAAAGCAAAACTGTATTGGCTGTTTGGGGACTGGCGTTTAAGGCAAAGACAGACGATGTCAGGGAATCGCCGGCAATTTACTGCATAAAGAAGTTTCTCGATTGCAGGATGAAGATAAAAGCCTACGACCCTGAAGCTGCATCCGGTGCGGCTAAGGCGCTGGACGGCAAAATCGAAACTTTTCAAAACGGATACGACGCTCTCGATAACGCAGACGCCCTTGTTATCTTCACAGACTGGCTCCAGTTCCGGAACCCCGATTTCGAAGTCATTACAAGCAAACTGAAAAAACCTGTTATCTTCGACGGCAGAAACCTCTATGACCCCTCATACGTCAGGAAACAGGGAATCGAATATTACAGTATCGGACGAGCTCCCGTTGTGCCGTAATTAAAATTCGCCCTGAAAAAGAAAGGAAAAGTTATGGACCTTGTTATTAAAATTATAGGCATAGTTTTCGTCGCCATCGCGGTTGTGTACATACTAAAGCCCGGCGTGATGAATCGACTACTTGAATTCTTCAAAAAAGGCAGCCGGCTCTACATTGCAGCCCCCATACGACTGGCACTCGGAGTTGTGTTTCTATTAGGTGCGCGCGAATGCAAACATTTCTGGCCTGTTTTTGCGTTTGGTATTCTTTTTTTAATATCGGGTATGTTGGTTCTCGTCCTCGGGCCGAACAAGCTCAGACCCATAATTGAGTGGTGGCAAAAACAATCGGCTGTGTTTCTTCGAGCTATGGCCCTAATCTTTCTGGCCATCGGAGTCGTCATCATTATTTGCGCGTGAGGATTGCTTTATGAAAGTGTTGATAACGGGCGCCGCAGGTTTCATCGGCTCACATTTATGCGAACGTCTTCTCGACGATGGCCGGCAAGTCGTCGGAGTTGATAATTTCGACGACTTTTACGACCCGCAAATCAAACGCCGCAATATAGAAGGCTGTCTTAAAAACAAGAATTTCCAGCTCATCGAAGCCGACATCCGCGATGGGTCTGCAATGGACGATGCCGTCGGTGACAGTGTCGACATAATCGTACATCTGGCCGCCAGGGCCGGCGTTCGGCCGTCAATTGCCCAGCCGCTGCTCTACGCCGACGTCAATATAAACGGAACAACCGTGTTACTTGAGGCGGCGAAAGAACAAAGGATAGGTAAGTTTATCTTCGGCTCAAGTTCGAGCGTTTATGGCAACAATAAGAAGGTCCCGTTTTCCGAGGACGATAACGTTGACTTTCCCATCTCTCCGTATGCGGCCACTAAAAAGGCGTGTGAGCTTATCTGCCATACGTATCACCACCTTTACGGAATTTCGGTAACGTGTCTGCGTTTTTTCACGGTTTACGGCCCGCGGCAAAGGCCGGATTTGGCAATCCACAAATTCGCCGGACTTATCGAGCAGGAAAAACCGATACCGGTCTATGGCGACGGTACTATGAGCCGCGACTTTACATACATTGACGATATAATCAACGGCACAATTGCCGCTATGCAAAAATGTGCCGGTTTTAATATCTATAATCTCGGCGAATCACGCCCAATAACGGTCAATGACCTGGTCACTGAAATCGAAAAGGCCCTCGGCAAAAAGGCAATCAAAGAACACGTACCGCTTCAGCCCGGAGACGTCGAGCGCACATACGCCGATATAACCAAAGCTGTCAGCGAATTAGGGTATAACCCCAAAACAAAGATAGAAGACGGCCTGGCGAAATTCGTCACCTGGCTGAGAGACGAATGTTAGAATTGAGGCAACATCAAGTCTGAGTTTGGTTGGCAAGTGCTTAGATGTTGGGGATCGAAACTGAACAGGAGGTACGGAAGTGGCAAGCCCAGAAGACAGGGCGGCAAAGCCGCGTGGGGGGATGCAATTCTTTTTCCTGATTACTTCATTTTGGGCCGGCACTACGGTCATGGGCTTCGAGCTGGTTGGGGCCCGGCTGCTAATGCCGCTCTTTGGTATGGGGATACAGGTTTGGACAGTAGTTATTGCCACGTCGCTTGGAGCACTTGCCGTCGGCTACCGGCTTGGAGGTAAAATCGCCGATTCGCATCCTTCTGTGATAACACTGGCAGTTGTATTGCTGCTTGCAACGCTTCCGTTGGTTTTTGTCAGGGTGTGCGGCCGGAACATACCTGCGATGTTCCAAGACATGACGCTCGTTGCCGGAGCATGTTGTTCTGCAATTTCGATTCTGGCTGCACCTCTTGTCCTGCTGGGTATGGTCCAGCCTGTTCTGGCTCGTCTGCTGGTCCGAACGGCCGCTCGGACCGGTACGGTAGTCGGACGCCTGATGGCTGCTGGCACCGTAGGAGGCTTATTCGGAACGGCGCTGACGGGTCTGCTTTTGATACCGCACCTGGGTTTATCAAAGACCCTGTTGGTGCTGGTGGTCGGGACGTTGGCCATGGGCATCACTGCGTTGGCTTGCGCCCGCCGGTGGACAGCAACAACCGCTGTAATTGTCATCGGTGCATTGGGTATCGTAGTGGGATGGTCTTTTGAATCTCCACCGCAAACGCTCGGAGCAATGCGCGTGCTGGAAGAGGTCGAGGGACTATATGGCTATCTGGAGGTACTTGAACATCGCGGAACGCGTGCGCTGGCGTGCAATGGCATCTTCCAGACGGTTCTGCCAATCCATGGTCTGGGCATCGTCAGGGGAACACTTATCCGTGGTCGTGATTATATTGAGCTGATTCCTTACTTTCGGCCAAGGGCCCGGACGGCTTTGCTTATCGGCGTGGGTGCAGGGCTGCATGAGCGGGCGCTGGCAATGTATGGAGTTGAGGTTCATGGTGTCGAGATTGACCCGGCGGTGATTCGATTAGCTACCAAGTACTTCGACTTAGCGGCTGAAGTGACTGTGGCGGACGGCCGGGCATTTCTTGTCCGAGACCAGCGGCGGTACGACGCGGTCATCATAGACGCATTTCTGGGCGGTACTACACCGGAGCACCTATACACGAAAGAAGCTTTCGAACTGGTCGATGGGCACCTGAATCCGGACGGTGTGCTGGTTGTCCGACTAATTGGCCATCCGGAACATCCGGCAATATGTGCGGTAGGTCGGACACTTCAGGCAGTGTTTCCACACATCGTGGCGGTACGAAGCGGCATTGCCAACGAAGTGCAGCACGTATTTGTTTTTGCGAGCCGGACCGCCCTGGAACTGGGAAGCAGCGAGCGTTTGGAATTGGGCATGTATGGGTTCACAGGTGAGGAACTATGTGATATAAACACGCATGGTGCGGCCGTGCTGACAGATGACAGGACAGGGCTGTCGCTGCTGAGCAGTGACCTTGTGGCTGAGCATCGCCGCAATTCGTTGAGATTAAGAGGGAAACCGTTATGGTAACCAGAAACTATTTATCGTTGCTCCTGGCCAGTGTTTTGTCTGTTAGCAGTATGGCGGCTCAGGACGAGGGCAAGCTAAAGGAGAAGTTTTTTGATGACTGTCTGCTGCATGAAGTTGAGGGCCGGATATGGCTGCTGAAGCCGATGGTATATTTGGGCATGTGGGGTGTGTTGGCGACTCCACCGTTTTGTCTCAGTGAGGATTTGGCAGCGAGGTTCGCACCGCTGGTCAGCAAAGTAACGGGTGGAGACGAATGGCCGCCTCGGCGTTTCTATTCTTCCGAAAAGGTGTTGCGTGAGCAAAGGGGACATTTGATTTTGCTTTCTATGAAGGCAGAAATGCGTGCTGTTTATGATAAACAACCGGAAGAAGTTGACCGCACTCGGAGGCCAGTCTGGCCGGAGTATTACGAGATTGTCAAGGCACGTATGGTTACCGCGGAATTTGTCAGTGCGGACTGGATCGATGGATGGCGCAAAGTGGACGAGGCCCTAAAAGAGATTGTCACGGAGAGCCAAACAGCACCCAGCAAAGAGAAGAGAAAGCGCCTTTATGCGGCTGTTGAGAAGGGCAGGCGTGCACTGAATACGATGAGCCAGGCCAAGGCGAGTGATGATTTCCGTGCCTTAGTGGGTAAGATCGAAAGTGACGCGCGGTTGGTGGGCGCATTCAGGAGCGGGGTTGCTGAGCAGTGGCAGGGCTGGCTGGAAAGATTCGCGAAGCGATTGAGGATCAGGCTTCGGGGTCCGCTGCCAGCAAAACCAAAGCGGTGGACAGTGTTAGAAATGCTGGCAGAAAGTAAGTCACTGGCGGCGTTCAGGGCCGCGGTAGAGAAAATGCCGCCGGAGAATCTTGCTTGGGTATACAAAACTGATATCGGGCGGAAAATGCGGGCCTGGAAGAACGGACGGCTAACAGACGAGGAGTTCGAGAAAGTCCGTGCTGAAGTAAAAGAGATGCTCCCAGAACTGCGGACATGGGAGGAGCGTTTAAACAAAGAGCCTGATGTATCGGAGAGAGAGACCATAGAAGAATTGGGTCTTGTAGTTCGGCCGGCAAGTGCCAAGCTGTTGGAGAAAAAACTGATTGTGTCGGGTATAGAGGTGGAGAAAGTGTCGGCTGTGCATGAGGATATTGGACTTAGAGCAGGAGATATCATCATAGATTACGATCGTGTTTACAGTCTTGTCATGGGCTGGCATAGTTTCAGCCAGCGGACACGGAGGCTGGCCAACAGAATGAAAAGGGGATACAAGCCTCAAATCATCCGAGGCAACCAGTTTATCGACCTTGCCGCTGAGGACAAGGAGTAAACGTTTTCCGATTGCGATAGTGACATAGCCGAGGATTTCAAGTAGTGAAGTGCAACCTGTGATACAAAAGATTGGAAAATATGTCAGCAGCGTTCTGAACTGACGGTGTCTAACCTTTTGGTTGGCCTTACCGGCCGTTTTGCTTACCCTGCTGTTGGCCGGAGTGTAGAACAGGAAGGTTTTAACCCATTCCGGAACCAACAGTAAATAAGAACCGGGCTGCGATCTGGATACCGGTCTTTGGGCATCATCTAAAAATTATCTTGGAAAAGACAAACGTTTTCGGTTATTATTCGGCGTTTTGCTCAGAGCTTCTAATACTCTGTTGAAAAACGTTAGTGTCATTCTGAGCGAAGCGAAGAATCTCACGCTCGCAATCGGCCAAAATCCTATGATAAGGCCAGATGCTTCGCTGCGCTCAGCATGACAGTTTAAAACCCTGTCAAGTTGAGTAATAAGCAGTTGTCGTTTTTGAATACTGTCTACAAAAGATTTAGGAGAAAACAGATATGGCCGACAAGAAGGCAGACCTGGCCGGGCCCGGCATCGGTGACTATGCCCAGTTAGAGAAAACCCTCCCGCAGGATTATACTTCGCTGCTATCGCCAAAGGAAACACAGCTCGCAACCTACGCCGCCAAAGACTACATCGAAGAGAATATGTGCAAGGAGCTTAATCTGATTCGCGTTACAGTTCCTCTGATTGTAGATGTTGAGAGCGGCGTCAACGATATGCTGGACCGCGACGGCTCGCGCACGCCCATCCAGTTCCACATCTCAAACGACCGCGACAAGAATCCCATCGACGCCCAGGTCGTCCAGGCAGCGACGAAGTGGAAACGGATGGCACTCAAGCAGTTCGGTATGGAGACCGGCGAAGGCCTGCTCACTGATATGCGGGCAATACGCAAGGACTACTGGCTCGACCACGACCACAGCGCTTATGTGGACCAGTGGGACTGGGAGCTGGCTATCACAAAAGAGCAGCGAAACCTTAAGTTCCTCAAAGAAGTCGTTCAAAAACTCTGGAAGGTCCTCAAGGGCGCCGAGAAACACGTTCAGGAGCTTTTTCCGCAGTTGAAAACCGATAAGTACCCCGACCTGCCCGACGAGCTGACTTTCATTCACGCCGAAGATATCTTAGATAAATACACCGACCTGCCGCGCAAGCAGCGCGAGACCGAAATTGCCAAGGAGCTCGGCGCGATGTTCATTTATGGCATCGGCTGGGTCTTAAAGGACGGCTACCCGCACGAGATGAGGGCCGCCGACTACGATGACTGGGTAACTGAGACGACCTCCGAGGACGGCAGAGAAATGCACGGGCTTAACGGCGATATCCTTGTCTGGAACCCGGTAACGAAGCGACGGCACGAATTGACTTCTATGGGTATTCGCGTCACCGCAGAGACACTCAAGAAACAATTAGAGCTATCCGGCCAGCTTGAGATGCTGAAGCTGCCGTACCATCAGGCCATAATTAACAACGAGATCCCGCTAAGTATCGGCGGCGGTATCGGCCAGTCACGGACTTTTATGCTGCTGTTGAAGAAGGCCCATATCGGAGAAGTCAGCGCCACGGTTTGGCCGAAAATATTAAAAGAGATGTGCAAGAAGAAAAACATCCACGTCATAGAATAAGTCGGCCGCAGCAATACCTGCTTCAAGGCTGGCCCTTACTCTTTGAGGCCGTGCTTATCGAGGATGGCTTTTAGGGTCTGGATTTCCTTTTCCATTTCGTGCTCGGCCTTTTCGAGGGCCTGCTCGGCCTTTATGCGGTCGGTGATGTCGCGAATGCTCTCGCGGTGGCCGAGGGAATTCCCTTTTTCGTCGTATATCGGCTGCCAGGATATTGCCACCCAGATTATCCTGCCATTCTTGCGCTCAATCCTGAACTGGACATCGTTGCCTGTACCGCCTTTAAGGGCCGAGCGAAAAGCTCTGTCCATCCGGTTACGGTCTTCGGTATAAACGAGCGGGATTGGGTAATCCGACATTGCTGTAATCTCTTTTATGCTGTAACCGGTAAGACGCTCCGCAGCCGGATTTGTCCACAGGACCCGGCCTGCCGGACCGACCCAAACCTCCCAGTCATAGGTATAGTCGGCAATGGCACGGAAGCATTCGCTGGTCATCCGAGTTACTAATTCAGTGCGTTTTTGCGCCGAGACATCGTCATATATCGCCACGACCTGTTTTGAGGGCAGTCTGAACACATAGTTCTCCCGCCATCCTGCAACTCTTTCATCCTTGTATACTGAAATGGGCAGGTGTTCCGGTGTGCCCGTCTTATACACTCGGCGGAAAACATCGAAAAGCCCAAACTCTTTTACTCCGGGAAAGACCTCAGCGACACTTTTACCTATCAATTCTTCTTTGTTGATGTGTTCTATCTCTTCGGCAGACGGGTTAAAATCCACAAAGACAAAATCTTCGCCATCGTTTCTCGCTTCGTATATCGCGACTCCACTGCTGACATTGTCGAACAGGGCCTTGAATTTCGCCTGATATTCTTTGAGCTGGTCCTCGGTATTTTCCCGATTGCCGCCAGGATTTGCTTTTTTGCCGTTATTAGTTCCCATATTTCGCCTCCGCTTACAACCGCTGAGACCACGCAACTACCCAACCATATACCTGTATTTCTCTCTGGGTGTTCGGACGAAGCCGTAGGTCATACCGGCCTTTATTTTACAATTATCTGAGCCAATTTGCAAATCAAAAGTGGCTCCCTCCGCCAATGTATGTGCGCGGTCGCGAGTATCCGTACGCAAATCCACTTTACAGCTAAAATCGGACAAAAAAAGGCCCTGGTCCTGTCAAATCATAAAAATTTACTGTCTAAAAAGGTTTTGCTCTGGAACCCGTTTTATATTAAAATAGGTTCTATTGTCCGGGGCGTGGCGCAGTTTGGTAGCGCGCTTGACTGGGGGTCAAGAGGTCGCTGGTTCAAGTCCAGTCGCCCCGATTTTCCGTAACTCTTTATATTAAAGCGCTTATTCTGTGCCGGGCCTGCATACGATTCAAGAAATTTGATAATAATGACGGATGAGAAATGGAATATCAAGCTGTGGCCGCCGAGTTTTTCGGAGTGGTCGCCCCAAAAGGCGCCTTCGAGGCAAATAGCGGTGCTGATGAGCGGAGGGGTCGACAGCAGTATCACGGCGCATCTGCTTAAGGGAGACGGCTGGGAGGTATTGGGTATTACGATGAAAATACCCATATCATGCAATACAAACGGACGCCGCTGCTGTGGCGAAGGTGCCGCATTTATCTGCAGGGAACTGGACATCCCGCATTACTTTCTCGATGTTACCAAAGTTTTCCAGCAGCTTATCATCGGGCCATTCCGTCAATCATACGCAAAAGGACAAACTCCCAATCCCTGTATAGACTGCAATACTTTTTTGAAATTTTCATTAGTGTGGGATTTTTTGCAGGAAAGTTTTGGAATAAGACATCTGGCGACGGGCCACTATGCACGAGTGGTCAAAATTGACGGTCAAGTCTGCCTTGGCAGAGCGAAGGACAAAACAAAGGACCAAAGCTATTCTCTATACGGTATCGGCCGAGACAGGCTTCGCCACTTGCTGCTTCCATTGGGCGAGATGACAAAAGAACAGGTGCGCAAAATCGCAGCCGGACTGTATCTAAGCGTCGCCGAAAAGGGTGAAAGTATGGAATTGTGTTTTGCCGGCCAAGGCGACTATCGAACGGCTTTGACCGCCGCCGACGCTAATCAAGACGGTGACATAACGGACATGGAAGGCAACAAGATAGGTACTCACAAAGGTATTGCCAACTATACACTCGGCCAGAGAAGGGGTATAGGCTTTGCCGGCGGCAAGCCGCTTTATGTGGGCAAAATAGACGCCCGGACAAACACTATTGCCTTAGGCGACAGGGAAGAAGTAAGCCGCCGTACTGTTAAGGCAAATCGAATCAATTCTATGATACCTGAAGAACCGGCTATTGATAGAAAAGTGTACGGCAAGATTCGCTCTTACGGCGAGCCTCAACCTTGCAAAGTTGTTGACGTGGGCGAAACTGCCATCACGGTCGAGTTTGATGAGCCCCAGTTCGCACCGTGCCACGGGCAAAGGCTTGTGCTGTACGACAGAAGCGATAATATCATCGCAGGCGGCACAATAGTTTGAAACCTAAGCCAATGTAACCAACGGCATGTCAATATTGAGCCTTCGGCAGCAGCTTGATACGGATGTTGCGATACCAGACGTTGGCGCCGTGGTCCTGGAAACCGATGTGGCCTTCGCGTTTGAAATCCTTCAGGGGCGTGCGGAACTTGTTATTCGAGCCGTCGGGTTCGGGATTCTTCTGCGGCTGCGTCCATCGGTTCAGGTCCATATCAATAATCTGCTCACCGTTGAGTACGATTGTGATTTTATTATCCAGGGCAGTAATAGTAACGTGGTTCCACTGTCCGTCTCTGGTCATTTCCTTGCTGGGTGCGAGGGCGTCATAGACCGCGCCACAACTGTACTTGCTGGGATTATTGACGCGCTTATAAACCTGCATTTCAATCCCGGTCTGCACGCAGTCCCGCGGGTCGTCGGTGCGGAAGAAGATACCGCTGTTGCCCTCGGTTTTGAAATCCAGGTCGAGTACGAAGTCGTCGAATCGTTCTTTGGTCCAAATCATGCCGGCTCCGGGCGTTCGGACCAGTGCGCGGTCTTTGGCTACCCACTTGTCGGAAGGCTTGCCGCCGCTGTCGTTCTCCCAGCCGGCAAGGTTTTCGCCATTGAACAGGTACCGCCATCCCGCTTTATCTGGACTACCGGAATTCAATAAGATATCGACGCGAGGAGTTTTGTGATTGTAGGGCTTCAGCAAAATGTCCAGGTCGCCGTCGCCATTGAGGTCGCCGAGTTTGCCCTCGTGAATACCCTGGCCGTGTGAGGCAACTGTTTCCTTGAAGTTTCCCTTTCCATCGCCATACCAAATGTAAATCTTGGCATTGTCACCGGCTCCGGGATTACCCATCTCACCAATAAAGATGTCGAGGTTGCCATCAACATCAATATCTCTTATCTCGCAGGAATGGCCGTGGACAACGTAACGCAGCTTATGAGCTTTCCATCCTTTGCCGTTCCATTCGTACCACTTCGCATCTCCGTTCATGTCACCCGGCGAAAAGACGACCTCGGGGCGACCTCCCTTGATTAGCTGGCCCGCAGCGCATTGTGTAAACGCCATATCGGAGTCGATAATATTTTCCTTGTAATTGTTGCCGCCGGTATGCTTGAACCATCGGCCTCCACCAACGATATCGAGCTTACCATCCAGGTCGATATCCACGGGGATGGATGGGAAGCCTTCATGTTCACGTCCGGATGACCACGAGTAAATCGTAGTGGACGGCCAAATTTGAATTGTTTTTGTGTCTGCAGGAATTTCGAACAAAAGCAGACTTTTCGCGCCCTGGTTCCAGGAGAGAAACTCGGTGTCCCCATCGCCGTCGAAGTCTGCGAAGGCCTGGTCGTGATGTTTGCGGGCACCGGAGTGTTTGATGAAGCGTCTTGTCCAGGGCTTTGTGAAATTCGGATAAGGATTTTCCCACCACCAGATGGCGTTGCCGCTGTAATCCTGGCCGAAGACAATATCGAGGTCGCCATCGCGGTCGATGTCGCAGAAATCACCGCCCGCCTCGGGATTGAGCCTCGTGTTGTCAATAACGAATTTGTCCCAGCCTTTGCCGTTGTATTTGTACCAAACCACCGAGGGCGTTCGGGTCCGTTCGCCGATGACAAAATCATCAATACCATCCTTATCAATATCAAGGACGAGACAGCAGGTCTGCTGCTTACCGTCGCCGGGGGCCGGCATATCGCCGGTCGAGCTGCTTTTGCGCGTCCAGCTTACATCGGCACTCGCAGCCGTTGACCAAATAGCAACCGTCAGCAGCACAATTAACGCCATTTCAACCGTCCGTTTTTTTGTGTTTTCCATAATCAGTAACCTCCAAAATATATTTGTTTTAGTATGTGGCTTTTATAATAAGTGTAAGGTTTGCAACAATCAACAACTTTTTCGCAGGCGTGTTGCTTTCACCCAGGCAATTCGGTTATAATAATTCAGACATACATAGCAGTAGAAGTGGGCATCTCTAAAAGACAAACGTCGGCTTAGAAGGGTCTTTGATAGGAGAAAAAGAGAGCTGAGATGCAGGAACGAAGTGGATTCACATTAGTTGAGCTTTTGGTGGTGATTGCCATTATTGCGCTGCTGATGGCGTTATTGATACCTGCACTGGAGCAGGCAAGGAACCAGGCCAGGGCGGCGATTTGCAAATCGAACCTGCACCAATGGGGACTTTACTGGATGATGTATGCCGATGACCACGACGGCTCTTTCAGCGAAGGGTACTGGGTTAACTGGGCCCGCGGCGAGTGGATAACGGTGCTGCGGCCATACATAGATACGAGGAGGCGCAAAAAGCTGCTGCTCTGTCCGATGGCGAAGGAGCGGCGGACTGATGGGGCGGAGTACGGCGGTCCCTATGCAAGTTACGAAATGGGACCAGCTATAACAGGCAGTATTGGGAATGAACAATGCAGCTATGGCATGAATAACTGGCTTTATAATCCACCGGTCAATATTACGGACATTCAGGGACGTCTGACAAAATATAACTGGCGCACGGTTGATGCAAGAGGGCCGGCTAATATACCGGTGTTTTTGGACAGCATGTGGAGGGGAGGAGGCCCATGCTACGGTATCGGCCAGGTACGTATCGAACCACCCACAGATAACGGTGAGTGGAGCGGATATAACGCCGAGATGCATCATTTCTGTATCGACCGACACAACGGCTATATAAATTGCCTTTTTATGAATTGGTCGGTCCGGAAAGTCGGACTTAAGGAGTTGTGGAAGTTAAAGTGGCATCGAGAGTTTGATACAAGCGGCTGGTCGGGCGGCTGGCCCGAATGGATGAGAAAATTTAAAGACTACTAACGGAGGCTTATAAATGGAAAGACGTGACTTTCTAAAAGCAGTTGGCTTTGGGACCGCGACGATGGCTTTGTCCGGATGCGCAAACGCAACACAACGGATTAGATTCGGGGCCAACAGGAAAAAACCAAATATTGTTTATATCATAGCGGACGACCTCGGTTATGCAGAAGTGGGCTGTTATGGGCAGAAGAAGATTAAAACGCCCAATATCGATAAGCTGGCATCGCAGGGTATGAAGTTTACTCAGCATTACTCGGGCAATCCGGTGTGTGCGCCGTCGCGCTGCGTGCTGATGACGGGGAAACACAGCGGCCACTCACAGGTCCGAGGTAACAAGCAGGTGGGCGGCAACGAAGGATGGAAGCTGGGGGCAACGACAGGCGGGCAGTGGCCTCTAAAGGCAGGCACTATCACGGTGGCCAAGATTCTAAAAGACGCAGGCTACAGGACCGGGGCCTTCGGGAAATGGGGGCTTGGGCGAGTCGGCACAACAGGTGACCCGAACAAGCAGGGTTTTGACCATTTCTTCGGCTATATCTGTCAGCGTCAGGCACACACGTATTATCCCAACCACCTCTGGCGGGATGGCAAGGTACAATGGCTCGAAGGCAACAAGGACGGCAAAGAGCAGGACTATTCGCACGACCTTATCGCGAATGAGGCCCTGAAGTTTATTAAAACTTACAGGGGCAAACCGTTCTTTTTGTATGTCCCCTTTACCATACCTCACGTTGCCCTCCAGGTGCCCGAAGATTCGTTGGCTGAATACAAGGGCAAATGGCCCGACCCGCCATACACGGGCGACAAGGGATACTTCCCCCATCAAAATCCCAGGGCGTGCTATGCGGCGATGGTAACACGAATGGACAGGGACGTAGGCCGAATTATGTCTTTGCTGAAAGATCTGAATCTTGAAGACAATACAATCGTTATGTTTACAAGCGACAATGGGCCGACTTTCAATGGGGGTTCGGATTCAGCCTTTTTTGAAAGCGCCCGTCCTCTTCGCGGCCTCAAGGGTTCGGTGTATGAAGGCGGGATACGTGTGCCGTTTATCGTTCGCTGGCCCGGAAAAATCAAGGCGGCCAGCACAAGCGAGCACATTTGCGCTTTCTGGGACTTTCTGCCTACCTGCTGCGATACTTTAGGAGTTGATGCTCCGGGTGATATAGACGGCATTTCGATACTGCCGACACTTTTGGGAAAGCCGGGAAAGCAGAAAAAACACAAGTATCTTTACTGGGAATTACGCGGCCGGCAGGGAGTGCGGATGGGAAAATGGAAAGCAGTTCGCACAAATCCGAATCAGAAAATTCAACTCTACGACCTAAACAAAGACATCGGCGAGCAGAACGACGTAGCCGATGCCAATCCCAAAATAACAGCAAAGATGGCCGAGCTTATGATAACCGCCAGAACAAAATCCGACGTCTTCCCCCTGCCCAGGCCAAAGTCTTAAACCGCTAAGGAGGAATCCATAATTATATAATATGTAGGCCCTGTAATTCTTGCCCTGAGCGTAATCGTAGGGTATTTGGGGGGCATCCTTCGAAATTTTAGTTTTTGATTTGTATTTTTATATTTGCTCTTTCATCGCTTCTATTACGGATTCCATAAACTTCAGCCACTCGTCCTCGCTTATCATTTTTCTTACTTCCGCATCTGTAAGCCAAAGTTCTTCAAGCCACTTTATTAAATCCACAACATCAGCCTTGGTAACTTGGGGCTGCGGCTTTTTGGCCGATGCGGATGGTAAAATCTCTTCTGCAAGGCCGAGACCTTCGCTCATACCCAGGCCCATACTCTTACCCATACCTTGACCGTAACTAAAGGGAAAGGCTTTTGCCCAGGCCCTCTGCCAGAGCCAGTCTTCGCAGAAACGGGCAAGGTCGTTGTAGTCGATGTAATTATTGTCGTCGATGAGGTCGTAAACTTCTGATGTTTTTTGCCAGAAATTGGCAAAGAGGGCGTAATCGAAGAAGTTTACAATTCCGTCACTATCGAAGTCAGCCGGGCTCCGGTAATATTCGTCTGCACCCATATCGACTATTTCGGTTCCGTTAGCATCTCCATCTACTACTCGGCGTTCGCCGTCGATGTCCGTCATATTGGCGTCGGGATTGAAATCGGGGTCGCCGGCGTCGATACAGTTTGAGTCAGAACTGAGGTGATAATCGTAAATTTGGTATGTGTCACCTTCTTGTGCAATGGCACGTACATCACTCCACACCTTTATGGTGTTGACATCGTTGGAGACTATAAAGAACTGCAGGTACTGGTTCGGTGTATCGGGATTAACGAATTTTCCTGCCGGTCCGTTAACGACCCAGTTGGCACTATAATCGGTAAGGGTGCTTTGAAATGTTGAACTATCGTATGAGGCATTTTCCGCCCACAAACCGTTCAGATCGCTTACATCAAAGAAACAGGGGTCTTCGTTGATATTTTCGTTACCTGGCCAGCCTCCATTTACATCGCAAAACGTCACATTTATGTCGCATGTTGCGTCATCGTTATATATCTGGTCGCCCAAATCAATGGCATCGTTGCCCCAGAAGATGCAGTTTGTTAAATTCGTATTCGCATCATTCCAACTGCATATTCCGCCGCCATACCACGTGGAGTTTCCACTAACCGTGCAGTTGGTAAGTTTAAGGTTACTGTTATCTGAGTTGGCCATCCCGCCGCCATAGTCGTTGGCACGGTTTCCACTAAAGATGGAATTCACAACTGCAACATATGATTCATAACAATTGTACATACCACCACCATAAGAATCGGCCTTATTGCCGGTGAAGATACAGTTAGTTATATTTGGACTGGAAAAACTGTTAAACAACCCTCCGCCATGCTGTGCAGAGTTCCCGCTGAAGGTGCAGTCTGCTATCGCCGAATATAAAGAATTGTAGTCAAAGACTCCGCCGCCATAGTTTCCAGCTTCATTATCGGTGATGATACAGTCCATTAATATGATGCTGTTAGAATTCTTGCAACATATCCCTCCACCGTTAGCATCGGAAGCGTTCTCACTAATGATACAGTTTGTTACTATGAGGCTATTGGAATCTTCGCAATATATTCCTCCGCCCTGAACACTCGTCCCGCCTCTGTTTTTGATAATATCGCAATTTGTAACATTCACTGATGACCAGTTTATACAGATTATGCCGTAGCCGTTGTCAATGATTCTGTTATGCCGAATGATTAGTGAGCTATTAACGGAATAAATACCCCCACACCAACCGTTCGTTATTGTAAAACCATCAATAATAGTTGCTTCATTAACATCATTTGCGCTGACAACATTGACTACCCCATAGTCAGGCAGATTGCCATCCAGGATGGTTTGATTTATCATCAGGTTACGCTGGGTGATAGCGCTTTCATACCCCGCAAAGCCGCCATAAATATCCACACCGTTGACCAGTTCAAACGCTGTATTGTAATCCTCCACTTCTGTGGTTGGTTTGTACGTTCCTGAAGCTACCCAGATTTGGTTGGAGTCCCAGGCCTGTGCTTTCTGGAGAGCACGCTGTAGGTTAGGGTCGGCATGATACCAAGATAGCCCGCTGTCAGAGCCGACGGCATTTATATCCACATAGATAATATCATGAGACCGCCAGCATACGGGAGTGCTTACTTCAGCGGTGTTATTGGCAAGCTCGCAGTCTATTTCACAATAATTGGTAATCGTCCCTAATGGTTCAGCAAGATTATTCACCTTGACTGTTAGAGTAACATAATTTGAATCGCCGGGGCCGAGCACTCCAATGTTCCAGGTATACGTGTGATCATTTGAATTGTAGTTAGGGTCAAAAGGATTATTAGGGTCAACTGCTTCAGATAGATAGTCTGTAATTACAACATCGTTGACGGTTCCAACATAGTTGGGGTCGTTGGTGTCCGTGATCGAATTGCCGTAGGTAATAGTGTACGTTATATAATCACCAGGCAAGACGCAGTTACCGTCATTTACATCATCAATCTTGCTAAGGAGCAGAGGGAACTTATATGAGACATTACCTTCGACGGCCACGCCTGCTGGATTTCCAATATCGTCAGATACCCATAGTTGGTTTAAATTGGAGTCATAGACCATAAGGCGGTCGTTCGGCGGATTCTGGTAATAATGGTCATCGTGGTCTCCAAAAGTTGTAAGATAAACAAGACTCGTTGCCTGGTCAACGGCGATACCGAGGACAGGGCTGTTCACGTCAACCGTAGTTTCAGCGGTATTCGGGTCGGCGGACAAATCATACTGGCTTAAAAACATGCCACCAAATCGACCACTGCCCGTGTAAACATATTGATTGTTTACATCAACGGCAATACCTACGGCCTCGTGCGATACTATAAACTGGCCCAGTTTAGACCAGTTAGGGTCGTTCGTATCATAATATTTTACGTCCGTGGTATTGTCCGCCACGTACAACCGGTCATTTTCCTCATCAAGTGCAAGCCCATACGCTTGATAGCAAGCTTGCAATTCGATATAGTAAGGGTAAGGAAGGTCCGGAGTAAGTTCCTTCTCAATTGGATTCCAGGAATAGACAAACAGATGATTCGTAGACCGCTGCATTGTGTATACTTTTTGCTTTCCCTGATCTACGACGATACCAGCCAGGCCAGCCGCATCGGCAACTATTACAGTGTCCACATATTGCATCGTTTTGGCATTGACTATCTCAATTTGATTTCCAGGATAGTAAACAGAAGCGTATTCGTGAGTAATGAATAGAAATTCAGAATCAGCATCGATTGCGAGGCTGATGGGAAGAGGAAGAACTGAGTTATAGTAATTTTGATAGACCAGGTTGCTGTCCTGAATGCGATATGCCTGTATTTTGTGAGTGTCCCAGGGGTCGGTCCCGATATCTGAAATCACAAAGACTGACCTGGCTTTGGCGGTGGCGGCAATAGCGGTGGTTACAATGATAGATGATACGATTAACAGAATGGTTTTTTTCAATGACATGGTCGTTTCTCCGTAAACAAAGATTTGGTGATTCACAATGACTTTCGTTTTCTTAGTAAAACGGCACCTAAGACAAATAACAAAATGCTTGAGGGTTCAGGGATCAGGTTGACGTGTGAGTAAGTCTTCGACATATCAAGCTCGATTGTAAAAGCCGTGCCATCTTGCCAAAATCCATAAACCTGGCCATATCCATAATGGCCACCAGAACTGGTCTTGTCGAGGTTGTAACCAAAAACGTTAATCACAGCAGACTCGAGGGCAGAGTCGAGAACAAGAAGACGCTCTGATATTATACCACCATAGAGGTTAACCGTACCTGAGTCCCGGATGCCTATTTGTCCAATGCTACCACCGTTCATATTTAGCGTTCCGAAATCATCGATCCCAAGGGAAACTGCACTGGCATCTCCGGAAAGGTTCACAGTTGCATAGTCAAAGGCGGTCGGCCCATAAATGCTACCGCCGGAGAAGTTCGTAATGCTGTAGTTACGAGCACACAGTGAGTTTATAGAACCAGCGGTGATGTTTACCATGCTGTAGTCGTACGTATCCATCTGTTCGACAAAACCGCCAAGCATGTCAACGACTGTGCCATCGTTGTATATGCTCACGCTGCTCCAGACTTCGCCAGGGTTGATCTGGCCATCGCTGGTAAAAGTAATATCCGTTGCTCGGACTTCACCCACCCCGACCAGCATTGTCGTCACCAGAATTGTTATAATTTTCGTTTTCATCATTTTCGCTGCCCTCATTTCTCACTAATGCGATCATTAAGCGTTCGTAATGGAAGAGTCCCTTCTTCGCCTGCCGATAAAAGCCGAAATCCTCGCGATTGTTCTTCTATAATTCTAAATCTTTTAAGTACTTTTGTCAAGGGCGAAGTCCTAAAATTAGTCCTTTTCACACATACCATAGTGTATGGGCTGTCCGTTCCGTGTCTATCGGGGTAAATACGGATATATGATGCCAGCGTCAAAAGTGTTTTTTGTCAAAAAAATATCATAACTCATTGTTAATTCTTGTACTTATGTTGATTTTTGGGTTGACATGCGTATAGACTTGAATATAATGTAAGCTCTTG
>Ga0114922_10000628_pt1 | contig 34104 bp, 34 predicted proteins | sample AartaG_FD_100975 | JGI IMG/M metagenome (GOLD analysis project Ga0114922, IMG submission 100975) | Deep subsurface microbial communities from Aarhus Bay to uncover new lineages of life (NeLLi) - Aarhus_00045 metaG | ecosystem: Environmental > Aquatic > Marine > Oceanic > Sediment | place... | reverse complement strand
CCAAGATATATCTTGGTAAATATTGGGAATGCTTGGTTGCCTAATAAGGATACAATTATGGCAGCGGTAGCAAGGGCTAGGCAAGTTTTGGAAATTAAGATATATTAGAGCAGCCAAAAATGACTTTTAATGGGAGCATAGCAATGAAGAAAGTAAGGTTTGCCAGCATAGGTGGCTTTTACGGCGTGGGGAAGACTACTACTATTATGGAATTGGGCAAAAAGGTAAGCCAGGAGGGGAAGCAGGTGGCGATAATATCCAATGACAAGGGGGCAATCAATGTTGACGGAGAGATGATTAGACGTCTTGGCTTTGAGGCTGAGGAAATTACAGGTGGATGCATTTGCTTTTACCTGGACCACCTTGGTTACATCATTGATACCATAACCGAGAGGTTCGTCCCGGATGTGCTGTTCATTGAGCCGGTAGCTTATTTCCTACCCTCAAACCTGTATGACGCCTTCGAGAAAAAGTTTGGTGAGACAGTGGACTTGGCGCCGGTAATAATACTCGTTGATGCGCCGCGGCTTTTATCCTATCAAGGACATGTTGAAGAGTTACCCTTTCCTGAGTCCCGTCAAATAGAGGATGCGGAGGTAGTGGTGATAAATAAGATGGACATGGTGGTGCCGGACCAACTCCCGGCGATACGAACCATCATTCAGCACGTCAATCCCAGGGCAAGATTAATCATGATGTCGGCAAAAACGGGGATGGGTTTAGATGAATTATCAAGTGTAGTGCTTCAGGGAAGGCATGAATTTCTTCCCGTGGTGACCATGACTGTGTTTAAGACTTTTGTCAGGTCGTTGACTGAAATAGGAGAGCGAGGAGAGCGGTACGCCATTGAGGTCGAGCGCTCTCTTAGCCTATCTGAGGTCAAGGACTTCCTGAGTCATCTGTTAATGGGGATAGCCGAAAAGGTGACCAGCCTAGAAGGAGAGATAAATCATATAAAGGCAATCATCAGCGATGAGAACTTCTTCCTTAAAGCCAGTTTAGTCAGCTTGTACCAAGAAGTCGATTTCGCTGGCGATATGGAGAACCTTAGTGGTGGCAGGCTCGTGGTTGACGCGATAGCCAGTAAGTTACCCGAGGATGTTCTGTACAGCATGATAATCGGAGCAATGCAACAAGTGGCTCCGAGATATGGTGTAAAAATTGAAGAAAGGTGGGGAAAATCTGAATAAATTTGGGAGGTATGAAAATATTGAAGTTTACTCCAAAACGAAGGGTCTTAGCTGCATTATTGGGAGGGGAGGTTGATGAAGTACCGGCAACCTGTATTGGGGCTTGTGGGGGAAATGTTACAGTAGAGATACAAGAAGCTACTGGAATATACTGGCCCGAAGCTTTCCAAGACCCTGAAAAGATGGCAAAACTGGCTATTGCTAGTCAGGAGATAACTGGACTGGGCAATGTGAACATTGGACACGAATTCAGTATATTGCCTGAAGCTTTGGGCTGTGGAATTAAATTCTATGAGCGTAATGACCTTAAACCAGCCGCGATTAAACCTGCGTATGATAGCCCTGAACAGCTGAAAATGCCAGATGATTTTCTGAAAACAGACAGAATTCCAGTCATAATGGAAGCCATTGGTCTGGTGAGAAAACAAGTGGGAGATTTTCTTCCGGTAACAAGCTTTATCTTTGGTCCGTATTCGCTGGCTAGTGAGTTAGCTGGACCAACTAAATTTATGGGGTGGGGCATAAAGAAGCCGGAAAATGCTAAAAAGTTCATTGATTTTGCTACCGAAGCCATCATACAGTATGCTAAAGCCCAATATCGGGCTGGCTCAGATATAGTATCACTTGGTGAGCCCTTGGGGACGCCTGACATAATAGGTCTCGCCACTTTTAGAAAATACATTAAGCCAGCCCTGAAAAGAATTGCCGACAGTCTAGAGGGAATAAGAATCCTACATCTCTGTGGGGATGTCGAGCCATTTATACCAGAAATCGTTGATATTGGCTTTGATGCAATAAGTATCAAGCCAAGTGTTGATATCGCTCGTATCAAGCCAATCGTAGGTAAGGTCAAAATCTTAGGTAATGTTGATTCAAAAGGGGTGCTAACCCATGGTACTGTTGACGAGGTAAGAGCCGTTGCTAAGAAAGCGCTCGAGGCTGGTATAACTATGCTTGAGCCTTGCTGTGGTTTGGAAGCATTAATGCCGCTCAATAACATAAAAGTCCTTGCCGAAGAGGCTAAAAACTTTAAACTTAAGGTATGATTCTGGGTTTTCGGCTAGAAATATCTTAATATCTGTGAAGAATGGCGAAATAATCTCAGAATGTTTTCTTGACAACAAGAATATGCCTGTTGTATATTCTATTAGGAGATTGGTTACCTAATTAGATATAACGCTAGAGCGGCAAGACGAAAGTATAGCCTATAAATAAATGGTGTCCTCATTGTTTGGTGAGGGCGGTTGCGTTTTGTTGCAAAAAATTGCCGCCTAGGCAATGAAGCTGAGTAGCGGAAAGAGAGGTGATGACAGCTATATCTAGATAATAAAAAAGCTTAAAGTGAGAGAAATTACTATCCACCTGATAAAGTATTATATTTTTAATCAAGAAAGGAGAACAAGTATGGCAACAGAAGAGAGAACCAAAGAGATTCTGAAAGCGCTAGATGATGCAGTATATAACTTTGAAGAAGACGATGCCGTGAAGTGGTCCCAGGCTTCTCTGGATGAGGGTGTGGACCCCTTCGTGGCGATTATGGAAGGACTGGCTACTGGAATGCAGAAGGCCGGCGATGCCTACAATAATAAGGAATACTTTGTTCCCGAGCTCTTGATGTGTTCCGATGCTATGTATGCTGGGCTTGGTTTGCTGAGACCAGCCGTCTTAGCCTCGGGGAGAAAATCCGAGGTGAAAGGCTCTCTAGTTATCGGTGTAGTTGAGGGCGATGTCCACGATATTGGTAAAAACCTGGTCAAGATGATGTTTGATGTGGCTGGTTGGAATGTCTATGACCTGGGAAAGGATGTACCGTTAGATAAGTTTGTTGAGGAGCAGATGAAGACTGATTCTGATGTGGTGGCTCTCTCGGCAATGATGACGACCAGTATGCTGGGTATGCCGGTAGTGATAAAGAAGCTAAGGGCGAGAAATCCCAATATCCGCATCATGATAGGTGGCGCTCCAATAAACCCGGAGGTTGCTGATAAATACGGCGCTGACGGCTACGCTGAAAGTGCTGGGACTGCGGTTGATGAAGCAATGGGACTGCTTAAGATGCTGAAGGAAGAGGAGATGAGCAAGAAATAATGCCCTCACAGGATACTGAGGTGCTAGGTAATGGAGCCCTAAATAATGAGACGGGAAAAGTGGGGAAATAAGACAGGATAAAATGATGTATCAAGTAGCTCCCCACTTAATGAAAATGATAGATGCCCATTGTCCATCATCTTTTTAGAGTATTAGCAAGTTTTCCCCCGATGAAATCTATGAAATTAGTATAAAATGTATCGAGATTGGGCAAAAGGATGCAAGAGGCTCTTTCTTAGAGAGTAGCTGCGGGTCGCTACCCAACTCGATTCTGTATAATATTCACATGATGACCAAGGCAATCAATGACTTCGGCTGGTATGACTAATCAGCAGAATTTGGTAGGTTGTTTTGCCTCCTGCCAGTTGGGAGTAGTACATAGTTCTATTGAAGTTGATGGGGGCTAGAGTAAGAGGATAGGAGTATAGATGACTAGTTTAATTGTTAAGTCAGGTATCTGTGGTTTTATCGCCAAAATAGACGTTGAGAAAGTTGACAAGAAAAAGTGTAAGGTCAAAATTAATACCGATTGTCCGATGGTCGCTGAGATGGGTAACGCTCTGCCTGAGATAGAGATGGGGGATATATTTAAAAAGCATGCGGACACTGTGGTTTACAAATTGGCGGGAGACTGTCATTTGCATACTGCATGCCCCGTTCCCATGGCTATTCTTAAGGCGGCTGAGGCAGCGTGTGAGCTAGCACTGCCTTGTGATGTGGTGGTGATGTTCGATAGTATGCATACTCTCAAGTAAGGCGCAACCAAGTATGTAAGGAGAAAGGAGATGAATTATGCCAGAAAAGGAAAACAAAAAGCACAAAGTTATCTTTCTACCGTCGGGTCGTAGAGGGGAGGTGGATGCAGGGATAAATCTCAAGGAGGCTTCGGTAGCGCTGGGTGTGGACATAGAGGGCGTTTGCGGTGAAAAGGCTACCTGCGGCAAGTGTAAGGTTAGAATTGAAGAAGGGTTCTTCGAGAAATACCATATTGACTCAAAAAAGAGCAATCTTTCTCCGCTAACTGAAGCGGAGAAAAAGTTTGTCACTTCTCACGAGGCGAAAGAAGGTTACCGTCTGGCTTGTCAGGCTTGGCTTCAGGGTGATGTTATGGTCTTCGTCCCTGAGGAGAGCCGGGTGAAAAAGCAGGTGGTACGCAAAGCAGCCAGGGAGATACCATGGCTTGTGCCAAACCCAGCGGTGAAGAAATACTATGTGGAGCTAAAGAAAGCTACCTTGGAGGACACGCTGGGCGACTTTGAGCGCATGCATGCGGAACTTACTAAACAGTATGGCTTGAAAGACCTCAACCTTGATTATCAGGTGCTGCTGACTGAACAGGAAGTAGTGCGTGAGGGCGACTGGAAGGTAACCGTATCGGTATGGATGGATAAAGAGATTATCTTGATTGAGCCCGGGCGTGTAGAAAAGAGTTATGGTATAGCCATAGATATAGGCACCACCACCGTAGCTGCTTACCTCTGTGAGATGACTAGTGGCGAGGTGGTAGCCACCGAATCCATGATGAATCCGCAAGTAATTTACGGCGAAGATGTAATGTCCCGTATCACCTATAATATGACCCACAAAGACGGCGCCGAGATAATGTGCCGGGAGATTGTCAAGGGTCTCAATGAAGTCTGCGGAAGAGCTGCCTCTCAAGCCGGCATCAAGCGACGTGATATCGTTGACATGACCGCTGTCGGCAATACTTGTATGCACCATCTCCTTATGGCTCTTGATACTAAGTACATCGGCATGGCTCCCTTCCCGCCGGCACGACACCGCTCTGTAGATATAAAGACTAGAGACCTGGGACTCAAGATAGCACCGGGGGCTTATGTTCATATACTTCCCATAGAGGCAGGATTTGTCGGGGCGGATAATGTGGGGGTGCTACTTGCCGAGAGACCCTATGAACAGGATTCTATGGAACTTGTCATTGATATCGGCACTAATGGTGAGTTAATCTTGGGCAACCGGGATAAGCTTATCTCTTCCTCCTGTGCCACTGGACCGGCGTTTGAGGGAGCTGAGATAAGGTTTGGTTGTCGGGCCGCTCCGGGGGCTATTGAGAAGATAAAGATAGACCCAAAGACTAAGGAGGCGCAGTTCAAGGTTATCGGTAGAGAGGAGTGGAATACGGAATGTGAGGACAGCCTGGGAGCTAATGGTATCTGTGGCTCGGCAATAATTGATGTTGTGCCCCAATTGTTCCTGGCGGGTATTATCAACCACACTGGGCGTTTTAACAAGGATTTGGACACTCCTCGTGCGCGTGTTACTGAGCAGGGTCCTGAGTTCGTAGTTGCCTGGGCGAATGAAACCTCTATTGGGCAGGATATTGTAGCTTGCCAGGAGGATGTCAGGAATATCCAGCTAGCTAAAGGAGCTATGTACTCCGGCGCCAAGCTGATGATGCGTCACCTAGGTATAGAAAAAGTGGATAAGGTCATTCTGGCTGGAGCCTTCGGCAGTTTCATTGACAAGGAATCGGCTGCCGTTCTTGGAATGTTTCCCGATTGTGATCTGGAGAATGTCTATTCAGTAGGTAATGCCGCCGGTGATGGAGCGCGGGTAGCTCTGCTAGATGTGGACAAGAGGAAAGAAGCCGACGAAATTGCAAGACAGGTGGAATATATAGAATTAACCGTGGAGACAGATTTTGATAAGGTTTTTAGTAAGGCTATGTGGCTTCCTCATATGAAGGATGAGTTCCCTCACTTAAAGCATCTTCTCCCTGAGAAGGCATCGAAGTAAGCCTGAGAAAGGAGGTGTATTACTAGCTTTTAGGTATGGCTTGTGAAAGGAGGTGTATACCAAATGTATAGATATAGTTTAGAACAAAAGGTTTGCAACATTGGTGGCGTTAAGGTGGGTGGGCAGCCAGGAGAGAATGCTCCGCTCCTAATCAGCAGCATGTTCCAGAAGGGAGACACACTTATTGAGAGCAGGAAGGATCGCAAGTTCAACAAAAAGGAAGCTGAGGAGCGGATCCACGAGATGGAGAGGCTTTCCCAGGAGACAGGTGTGCCTGGCATGGTGGCTATGGTGGCTAATAAAGCCGACGAGATGAAGGTCTATGTGGATTTTTTCACTAGTGTTACCGATATGCCTTTCGCCATAGACATGTGGGTCCAGAAGCCAAGAGTGGAGGCAGCACGCTATATAGCTGAGCTAGGATTGCAGGACCGCTTCCTTTATAACAGCATCACTCCCTGGGATGAGGACATTGAAGCTCAGGTGGCGGAAATCAAGGAACTGGGTATCAAGCATATTGTTGTTCAGGCGTTTGATGTAGAGGATATGGGTCCTCGAGGTAGACCGAAGTCGCTTCATAAGCTGCTACCTGTGGTAGAGAAAGGGAACTTTGAGAGCATCTTGGTGGATACAGCGGTGATGGGCTTACCGCTCACCGCTTTCTCCTTGATAGGTAATCGTCTTGTTAAGGAGGAATTCGGATTACCGGTGGGCTGCGCCCCCTCTAATGGAACCTATATGTATTTGAAGGCGGCGGAAGAGAAGGGCAAAAGACACTTCCCGTCGATGGATGCGGCGATAGAGGCGATAACTGCTATGGGAAGCGACTTTATTTTCTACGGTCCCATGACTGGCTCAAGCCGGGTCTTTCCTGCGGTGGCTGCGGCTATCAGCCTGCTTGCCACCTGGGCTTATGACGAGGGAGCAGCTTTACCCAGTGAGGGTCATCCTTTGAATCTACTCTTCCCTGATGTAGTAGAGCAATTATCAAAATAAGAAGGAGCAGGAATAATATGACAACAGAACTGAATTCTAGAGAACGAGTGCTTCGATTTCTTAGGAAGGAAAAGGTAGACCGCATCCCCTGTTTTAGTGGTATGGGGAATGTACTGATAGAAGAGGTAGACCGTCTTGGCTGGTATTTCGGAGACCTGCACCGAGACCCTTATAAAATGGCAATGGCGTCAGCAGCTACATACCGAGCCACTGGGTTTGAGTGTGCCATGGTTCCCTATGATTACCATGTAGAAGCTGAATCCTTAGGCACCGAAGTCAGGTTTTACGAGGAGAAGAAAGAGAGAATCACCTATCCTATCGCATCGCGCGAATTGGCTGAGAAGATGGTGGATATAGACCTTGAGGCAATAAAGAAGACAGACCCATCTAAATCGGGAAGGATACCTTTAGTGGCTGAGGCTATTCGCATTTTGAAAAAGGAAATAGGTGACGAGGTAGCAATCGGCGCTTACACTTTGGGACCCTACGGTGTAGCTGGGGCAGTAGACTCTGTTGTTGACCTGTCTAAAATGGTACTGAAGAATAGAGACATGGTACATAAGTTACTGGAGGCTCTGGCTGGCTACTTGGCTAAGGAGAATAAGTTTTTCCGAGAGGCTGGGGCTGACTATGTATGTGTTCGTGAGATGACGGCCTCCACTGAGCTATTAAGTCCGAAGACTTATGAAGACTTAATATTACCTCATTTGCAGGACTTGTTTTCCCAAATAGACTCCCCAAAGATTCTGCATTCCTGTGGCGATACCGATGACATTATGCAATACATGGTTAAAACCGGGGCTGAATTCATCTCCGTAGAGCAAAAGAATCATATCTGGAAATCCAGGGAGATTGCGAAGGGGACTGGTGTACGCCTTATGGGGAACTTGGATGTCTTCCAATTGATAGCAATGTCAACACCGGAAGAGATTGACAAGCAAGCGAAGATAGTTATTGGCGAAGGTCTTGATGCATTATGGCCCGCCTGTGATATTTGGCCAGAAGCACCGGCGGACAATATAAGAGCGCTGGTGGAAGCAGCCAAGAAATACAGTGACCCCGAGAACCCGGTTCCTGGGACTCACTGGGCAGGGTGAAGACATCTATCGCCGAGGGTGTCAATGCCGTAATGACCGGGGTATAATATCTGGTCTCCTATTCCCTAGGAGAACATAGGCACTGCTGGCAGCGGCGAGCAAGTATACAATGTTGGGAGTAATCGTTGCTAAAATTTGCCAGCAATGGCTGTGGTAGTTTGCGTTCAGCTGTGTTGAATGCAATGTTTGAAATTCAGTATACAGGAGGTGAATAGTATGAAAACAGAACTAAATCCTAGAGAGCGAGTGCTCAGACTTTTTAGAAAGGAAGAGATAGACCGCATCCCTGTGTTCAGTGGGTTGGGGAACATAATAGTAGATGGACTGGAGAGAAGTGGCTTAAGATTCATAGACCTCCACTCAGACGCACGCAAAATGGCGACCGCAGCTGCAACCTCATTTCAGTTGTATGGCTTAGAGTGTGCCACAGTACCTTTTGACTTCGGGGTTGAACCCCAAGCCCTTGGCTGCGAGATTAATTTTTACCCTCATTACGATAAAAATGTTATCTTTCCCACCATAAAGAAGAATCTAGCCGAGCATATACAGGATATAGATATCCATGTGCCCTCGGATTTAGCCAAGGCGGGCAGGATACCCGTAGTGGCGGAAGCGATTCGTCTGTTAAAAGAGGAGGTAGGCAAGGAAGTAGCAGTAGGAGCTATAATTCTAGGACCCTATACCTTAGCCGGGCAGGTGACCGACCCCGGAAACATGGCTAAGCTGGCGTTTAAGAAGCCGGATATGGTCCACAAGCTGCTGGATATCTTGGATGAAGTTGAAATTGAGACGGCCAGGATTTATAAAGAAGCTGGTGCCGATTATATAACCATTCATGAGATGGCAGCCGGTGGGGAAATATTAAGCCCGCGAATGTTTAGAAGTGTAGTAAAGCCTCATATAGAACGAATCATTGCCGCTATACCCTCGCCTAGGGTATTGCACATGTGTGGGGATACAGATGCCATTGTTGAGGACATGGTTGCCTGTGGGGCTGATGGCATCAGCGTAGAGCAAAAGAACCATATAGCCGAATCTCGGAAGAAGGTAGGACCTGATGTGCTTATCCTGGGAAATATAGACACTTTTAAGCTGATGGTGGGAGGAACCCCTGAGGATATTGATAATGCGGTGAAGGAGGCTATCGCTGATGGTGTCAATGCCGTATGGCCGGGGTGTGATCTGTGGCCAACCGTACCCAAGGAGAATATGGAGGCACTGGTGGCAGCCACCAGGAAATATGGCAAACTGGGATAAGAACTGCTGTGGATAGCGGTAATAGCTAGTGACTAACCGGCGATGTCGGGCAAAAAATTTACTTGTTGAAATTGGATTAGTAGCAAGAGCGGACGGAATATTAGTATCAGAGTTATAATTTTGCTAAAATTGCTGTACGCTAGTTAAGGCATTTTTTATTATGGTGTGGAGTGGTGTTGCCTCACTAAATTAAAGAGCCGGAAAGTTTTTGTCACAGTTCCGGCTCTGTAGCGTTGAAATAATCGTGATTTAATCTACAAGAACCATACCTATACAGCTCCTGGCTTCGTTGTGGGCAAAGTTCACCTTTAACCCCGCTCTTTTAGCTGTAACCACTACATCTATGCCTAAAGCTCCCATTGATGTCCTGGCTTTAAAAGGGTAGCGACAGGGTAACCCAGATTTGACGCCAACACATTCGTCACATAATAAGCAAGCACCGGCTGCAAATCCAGCGGCAAAATGATATCCTTCTCTAATGCAGAGAGACTCTATCTGTTCGATTATTTTGTACAGTCTCTCCTGATTGTCTCTGAGGGCATGACTATAGTCCGTAATTACTGTCTGTCGCTCACTTACATTTTTTCTGGCAGACTTGACTATCTCCCATGCTTCGGCTAACCCAACTGGGTTCGTCAACTCTTCAGGTAGACTGGATACTGCATTGGTTGTTTTTATCAGAATAGCACCGTGATACCTCTTAAGTATTTCCTTGAACTCTGAGATAGGCATTACATTAGGCGGACACATCAGGTTTATGTCATAGAAGGAACACAGTGGGACCAAGCATTTTAGCCTTGTCCTCTCGTCTATTACTATATCAGTAACTGGTATGGTTACCGCTTCTGATGCCCCCAGCTCTAGCGCCTTCTGGCACAAGAACTTGAGATAAGATTCAAGACTCTGCTCTCTTTCAATCATCACTATTAATAACCCAGTTAGGTCTATCTGCCAGCACTTTTAATCCAGGCTCACTGTCATAGTTTAATAATGGCAGTCGAGCTGTTTGTTGAATCCGCGCTATTCTACATCAACCAAGACTAAAAATCAATGCCCTTATGTGCGGTGTCCAGGACATACTAGTTGGTCAGAGGTTGCTTACCTCGCTCCTTATGCCGCTCATTGTCAAACTATCGCCAATGACAACAACCGTTTCCACTTGTCCTACAGGGACACTTCTATCCCACTATGCCTTAGCCGAGGCACATCACTCTACATAGTCCCTAACTAGCATAGGGATAGTTCCTTATTACCTCTGCACTCACCTCTTCCAGTGTGCCCCCCGTGAATTTGGAAACCTGATACCTACTATTTTAACCTTTCCCGATTCTGAACATCTTGGTATCACATACCGGACATACACCCTGAGTTGCTGGTTTACCGTTCTTCATGATTATTGCCTTAGTGTCCTTCATTTCCCTCTTGGTTCGGCATTTCATACAGTATGCTTGCATTGGTTCTACCTCCCTTTTTGATTATGAACGATAGACCATTCCTACCTATAATGTCAATAGCTATGTGCCCAGGATGGTGCCATTTTTCCTTATTACTATGCGGAGTTGCAAGTTATACTATGCAAGCCTAAAAATTAGGAAGGAGAGAGGACATGATAGGTAGCTTATTCCCAATTGGCGGGCTGATAGCTGGTATTATCACCATTCTAGGTGCAAACGGCGTTGGTGTAGGGGTTACCTCTTCTCCATCACCACAGGCGAAAGTTGATAAGAGCAGGATGGACAAGATCGTCAATACAATGATTTTCTTGGCTTTAACTTTCTCTATCCTATAACTACCGATACCGAATCCAGCGCATCTCTTTATCAGTTCAACGAGCGAGACCGCGACGCTCTAGCGCATAGCTAGCGGTAAGCATCCCATAGGAGGATTCTATATATCTAGCTCGTGTGTGAAATCAAAATATTCACGCTTGGGAAAAGCTAAGTCTATTATTTCATGTGTTAGGCTCAGTGTAGGTTACCACGGAGTATGCTGATCCTTTTTTAGAGTCTCAATCAATTTGTCCAGAGGAATAGCAGGTAGTGTCATAGGTTGAACAGTTCCCGTAGCACTCAATCTTATTGCTACTTTGGCGACAGTTTCGTCGCTCGGAGCTTCGACGATGTTGACAAAATCAAACTGGCCCAGAAGTGCATACTGAGTTAGTATTTTAACTCCCATAAGCTCGATATCTTTATTTAGCTCCTTGATCCATTCTGGGTTTTCCTCAAAATTCCTCCTTCCTTTATCGGTAAGAACCACAAGTTGTAAGTAGCAAGCCATTACCACCTCCTTATTTATGTATTTTATACTATTATAATAATGAATTCATTATATAGCTTTTGTCAATAGTTGATAGGGTATTATCTATTCACTGCTTCTGAGCCCTGTTGAACTCCAGGTTAGATAATGGTAATATGATAAACGCTGATAAGGAGTACTTGGTTAAGTATGGTTAATTGGCAAGTAACGGCAACTACTATTTATTGTGATGCGGTGGATGAAGAAGTAACCTTACTGGTGTACAAAGACTGGTCGATAAAGTGTACTGGCTACGGGAAGTATGGTGAGCCTAGTAAAGAGATGCTCAGTCTACTCAAGAAAAAAAGTAAGCAGTCAAAACGGCGGTTAAAGTGTACCGGTCCGGAATGTCAAAGAGTAACTCAGTATAAGGAAAAGCTTTTTGCCGAGGAGGCTAAGCAAGGATACTCAGAGTAGACCAATAGAGAAACGGCTTTGCCATTTTAGGGTAAGGAGGTTACCATAGGTGGGAAGCGACAACCAAGTGAAAATACGAGTTGATAATCTCTCCCTCTCCTTTGGAGGTGTGAAGGCTCTCATCGATGTTAGCTTGGACATAAAGTGCAATGAGATTCTGGCGATTATTGGACCAAATGGTGCTGGTAAGACCTGTCTGTTAAACTGCATAAATGGCTTCTATAAACCACAAAAGGGTGAAATATATTATGAAGACCAGAAAATTACCCGGATCCGTCCTGATAAGGCAGCTCAGCTTGGTCTAGCCAGAACTTTCCAGAATATCGAGCTATATACCGGGCTAAGCACTCTAGACAATATTATGGCAGCGAGACATGTCCTTATGAAACAGAACTTCGCCGGTGGTGCCCTGTATTTTGGCTGGGCTCATAAGGAGGAGATTGAACATCGCAAGACGGTGGAGGACATCATAGATTTTCTAGAAATAGAGCCAATTAGAAAGAGGGTGGTTGGTGTTCTTCCCTATGGAATGCGCAAGCGGGTGGAATTGGGTAGAGCCCTAGCTCTGGAACCGAAAGTCCTGCTTCTTGATGAACCGATGGCGGGGATGAATCTAGAAGAGAAGGAAGACATTGCCCGGTTCATCGTTGATATATTTGAAGGACAGGGAGATACCTATCCCGAATCGCCGGTACTGAGGGATGGAGTTAGTTGTGTTGTTCTTATTGAGCATGATATGGAAGTGGTTATGGATTTAGCCGATAGGGTTGTGGTTCTTGATTTTGGACGAATAATCGCTGAGGGCACTCCGGCTGAAATTAGAACCAACCCCCAAGTGATATCAGCCTATCTAGGAGAGGCAGGGTAGTCCCTGATACGGCCATCTCACTCCCAGGTTCTCTCATCGACAATTTTTTGATGCTCTTCCGGGATGCTTCCCTTATCCACAAATTTAATCTTATCTATCTTAACCCGGCACAGATTCTGGAATCTATTGTTCAAATCATCGGCTAATTTTTCCCTGTCTATGGCTTCATCCTTCAACTCAATCTTGAGGGTCATTTCATCTCGCTGTCCCCTACGCCCAACCACTATTTGGAATCTGGAAATCGGCTCAAAGCTGAGAACTGCCTGTTCGGCTTGTTTAGCCACGACAAACATGCCTCTCACTTTGATGGCATCGCCAGTTCTGCCAACGATGGCCACCAGTCGGTTGGCTGTCCGTCCACAGGGGCAGGGTTCGGTAATATAGGAGGACATATCACCGGTGCCAAAGCGGATAAGACCCCAACCTTTATTATGAATTGGGGTTACCACTATTTCACCTATTTGGTTAGGTCCTAGCTGTTTTCCTGTCCCGGGATCAACTATTTCTACTATATATTCGTCCATAAGGTGCATGCCTGATTTCTGATGGCATTCATAGGCGATGGCGCCACCTGGTTCGGTAACAGCATAGGCTTGTGCGGTAGCAATTAGGTAATCATCCTCTAGGGTTTTCCTCAAGGAGGCGGTAAGTATCTCACCGGTAAACCAAGCACGTCGGAGAGTAAAATTCTGACGGAAATCATAACCCATTTCCTCAGCCCGCTTAATAATGGTCATCAGGAAGGTAGGAGTTCCCACGAATCCGGTAACTTTCAAGTGATACATGGTCTGAATCTGGATTTCAGTGTTACCTGTGCCCATGGGTATGGCGGTTGCCCCACAATCCCTTAAGGCTTCGTGAAACAGAATACCAGCCGGGGACATATGGTAGGTGAATGTGTTAATAACCACATCTCCCTTTCTAAATCCGGCAGCCCAAAATGACTTGGTAAACCATTTGATAGCCTCAGTTTGGATAGGCTCATAAAGTGGGCCGGGTGAGATAAATACTCGGTCAATATCCTCAGTAGGAATGGTAATAAAGCCCCCATAGGGTGGATTTATCCTTTGTAACTCTATCAGATCAGTTTTTCTGATGATGGGTAACTTTTCCAGGTCTTTTGTGGTGCGAATCTGGGTTGGGCTTACTCCTGCTTTATCAAAGATTTCCCTCACTATGGGTGCATGGCGGTAAGCATGATGTACAGTCTCAGATAACCTCTGGTTTAGATACTTTTCCCTTACCTCGGCCGGCATTATCTCCAATTCATCAAAGAACTCGTCTTGCTTCCTTGACTCTATAGCCATCGTTTTCGCCTCTTATAGTGTTTTACTTCTCGGTAGCTCTTCTTCGTGCCTAGTGACGACAGCCCCATGTAGAACTCCTTCACATCCTCATTATTCTTGAGGAAATCTGCCGAACCGTCAAGAACCACCCGACCATTTTCCATAACATAACCGTAGTGGGCGATACTCAGGGCAATTCTAACATTCTGCTCCACGAGGATGACTGATGTTTTATGTTCAGTATTAAACCGTTGGATAATATTAAATATTTCTTCAACCAGCAGTGGTGCCAGACCCAGCGATGGCTCGTCCAACATCATTAGCTTGGGGGCAGCCATCATAGCCCGACCAATGACCAGCATTTGCTGCTCGCCTCCGGAAAGATAGCCAGCGGTATTGTGCCGAAGCTCCATGAGACGGGGGAAGTATTCATAAACCATATCCAGGTCTTGTCTAACGGCGCGACGGTCTTTGCGGTGAAAAGCTCCGACCAGCAGGTTTTCCTCGGTACTGAGGTGCTCAAAGACGCGGCGTCCCTCCAGTGCCTGAATAATGCCCAGCTTACCTATTCCTTCAGCACTTTTCTTATCTATTCTGTCGCCGTTCCACTCAATGCTGCCATCGGTTACTTCCCCCTCCTCAGTATGCAGAAGCCCCGATATTGCCTTGAGGGTGGTGCTTTTGCCAGCACCATTAGCCCCCAGCAGGGCAACAATTGAGCCATCCTCTACACTCAGAGACACACCATGCAATACTCGTATAACATTAAGATAGGCGACCTCAATGTTATTCAGTTTAAGCATAGCAAACCTTCTATTGGTAGGAACCCCTGCTCCAGACAGGGGCTCCTACCTAAATCCTTATTTACCAAACTATTCAAATTCGTACGGGATTAGTGGTGCTTCTACCCAGCCAGTAATCGGTGTGATTTCACCATCCAGTATCTGGAAGACCCTGACTGACTTGGAGAGACGGTTGTCGCCTGAAGTATAGGTTACCGGACCGTGCAGACCACCAACATCAAAGTTATCCAGCTTCTGGAAGCCGTATTCCTCTATTGCCTGTGGCGTTAGGTTATCAATACCTACATTTTCTATAGCTAGTCTCAAAATCTCAGCCACGATTAGGCCCTCTGCCCACGAAGTGACGTAGTCCATGTTACCATAGTCTTCGGGATGGTATTCCTGGCAGTATTCAGTCATCTTGGCCATAGCCGGCACATCATCACCCCAGTTCACCGTCGGATAGACACCGTATACACCCTCAGTGTCAGCGCCAGCCAGCTCAATGAGGACGCTGGTGAGACTAGCATGACCACAACCAATAGTGATACCGGGATACATACCGAGTTCAACAGCATTCTTGACAATGATAGAAGTCGGTTGAGGAGTGCTGGATATATACAGGATATCAGGATTTAGTCCCTTAATCCTGGTTAGGCTTTCTATTTCGTTTGTGGTAGTAGCGGTATGCTCATCAATAGCCACAATGTCAATACCCAGCTCATCAGCTAAGACCAGAGCTGCATCCTGGGCACCATAACCGGTGGGGTTATTGAGGAGGTGCAGGGCCATTTTGGGTCGCCCCTCACCCTGCCAGATATTTTCTAGGTAGTATTTGGCGAAGGCAGCCCAGTCATCACCGTAATCAGGCATCTGGGCATAGATGTGCTGCGGCGGATGAGTGCACACCGGGGAGCTGAAGACGGCAAAGCCAGGAAACTCAGCCCGGTTGGCAATCTCCATAGATGATGCCATCATCTTAGAAGAGTTAGTGGTAAACATCAGACAATCAGCAGCTATTAACTCGTTAATAATAGTAGCTGCTTTAGCCGCATCATATTGATTGTCACGCCATATCACCTCAATCTGGTATCCGGCAACACCACCAAGCTCTTCATTAATGTATTTCATACAATCTAGCTTGGCATTACCCATCGGGCGTCCCTTTTCGGCGGCGACACCAGTATAACAAATACTAAAGCCTGCTTTTAGCGTTTTCTCCTCAGTACCTGCACAGCCGGCGCTCAGTAGGGGTATTATGGTAATCATTAATGCCAGAGATACAATCCCCGCCATCTTTAGTAGTTTTTTCCAGTTCATTTATCCTGTCTCCTTTCTTAAGATTATTAGGCAAGGTCATTGAGCTACATTACATTGTTCTATCCTCCTTTATCAAACTAATATGAGAAAGGCCAGAGCCGGTAGGAAGCTTTAAATAATTGCCATCGGTGGGCTAGCCCCCGAGGCTCCAGTATCAGGAACAGGACAATTGCCAGCCCAAATACCATTGGTCCGATGCCAGTGGTAAATCCGGCGGGTAGGGCGAAGGTGCTTTCCAGGACAGGGGCGATGAATGTTATTCCTTGTTGCAACATCCGGATAAAAATGACACCGAAAATAGGACCGGTAGTAGTACCCAAGCCACCGATTATTATAATGCCGATATACAGAATTGAGTCCATTATGCTAAAATTCTCAGCGTTTAAAAAACCGATCCAGTGGGCAAGTAGTGAACCGGCGATTCCAGCTAGGAAACAACCAATAAAGAAGGCAAGGAGTTTATAGCGGAAGAGGTTAATCCCCATCACTTCGGCAGCTAGGTCATTATCCCTGATGGCGACAAAGGCTCTACCCACCCTTGTTCTAGCTAGATTCTTCGCAAGGAAAACTACCAGCACGGTAATTACCAATATTAGGTAGAATTGACTGGACTGACTGACGAAGATCATACCGCCGATTGAAGCTGGCGGTACACTTATACCCCTAAAGCCTCCGGTTACGCTGGTCCAGTGATTGATAACCCAAATAAGGATAAACTGGGCAGCAATAGTGCTGATTGCCAGGTAAAAACCCTTGACGCGCACCGAGGGGGTGCCAAAGATGAGCCCGATGAGCCCAGCGATAATCCCGGCAGCTAATAACCCTACTATGAAGGGGAGCTCAAGTCGATTGGTGAGCACAGCAGAAGTATAGGCACCTACGGCAATGAAACCGGCATGACCGATAGATAGCTGCCCGCAGTATCCGGTTAAGATATTCAGTCCGGTAGCAGCAATAATGGTAATGCCGATAAGGTTGGCGACACTTAACCAGTGGTTTCCCCAATAAAGGGGGGCGGTAAACAGGATGACCAGCAGAGCCAGCAGCATTGCCCAGTGGGTTTTGGTTCGGAAAATAGCCATATCCTGGGCATAGGTATAATTACGAGTACCAGCTGGTAAATCCAATTTACTAAATCCTCTCTATACGGACTTCTCCAAATAAGCCATAGGGCTTCAGAAACATAACAATTATGATAATAATAAACGGAATAACTTCCTTGACACCAGGCCAGGTTAGCGGTGTTAGATAGCCGCCACCAAGATTCTCCGCCAGCCCGATTATCGGACCGGCTATGATAGCGCCAAGAAAGGAATTAAGGCCACCTAATATTACCACCGAGAACGCCTTGAGCCCGGTTTCAACCAGGCCAAAGGTGATGCCGCCAATGCTGGACATGAGAACACCGCCAACAGCAGCCAGTACACAGGCCAACATCCATGACCTGGAAAAGATTCTGGTTACGGGAATACCACAGGCTTGGACAGCCATCTGGTCATCAGCCGTTGCCCTCATAGCAATACCCATTTTGTGATACTTGAAGTACAGGGACAACAGACCAAATAAGGCTACGGAGATAGCTGCTGCCCACAGGTATTCCTGGGAAACAACCGCCGTGCCGATGTGGATAGGCTCTTGAGGGAATAAACGAGGTAAGGCAGCCACGCTTTTTGGCCAGATAAAACTCACTGCGCCTTCAATAAAGTAAGCTAACCCCAGTGTTACCGTGATTAAGGATAAGATAGGCTGAGCAATAAGTGGACGCAGGATGAATCTCTCAATCACCCAGCCTAGAGCCAGGGCAAAGAGGATAATCAGGACAAAGCCAACCCAGAGGGGAAGACCCGCCTGAACTAGCATCCCATAAGTGAACCACGAAGAAATTAGTACCAGTTGCCCTAATGCCAGGTTGGCGACGCCGCTGGATTTCCAGACCAAAACAAAGCTCAAAGCAATTAGGGCATAAATCATGCCCACAGTTATACCAGTAATCACAAATTGAAGAAGTTCAGCCATTCTTTGGGAGTCCTTCCGATACGGTTCTTACCTTAATACTGGTAGCCACCCTTCCCTTTCTGCCATCTCGATAGGTTACTGCAGCCTCGACTTTTATTTCTTCCCCATCGCTATAAATGCGCTCTATTAAGTCTTTATACCGCTCTTCCATAAATTCTCTTCTTAACTTTCTAGTTCTGGTAAGTTCGGCTTCATCAGGGTCAAACTCTTTGTGCATCAGGACAAATTTCTTCACTCTGGACGGCTCAGGCAAGTGGCTGTTTACTCGCACCAAGTCCTTTTGCACTAAAGCAGCAATCTCTTTTTTTTGTGATAGGTCAACAAAAGTAGTGTAGGGTAACCGGTTACGCTCTGCCCACTTACCTACCATGACAAAATCCATGTTTATTATGGCTGAGACGAAATCTCTATTCTTACCCCCTATGACCATAGCGTCTTTAATATATGGGCTAAATCTGAGCCTGCCTTCAATATACTGGGGAGCATATTTGATTCCTGAACTTAGCTCACCCATATGATCCAACCGGTCCATAAATATCATGTGTCCGTTATCCTTAATATTGACGGCGTCCCCGGTATGGCACCAGCCATCTATTAAGGTAGCCGCAGTTTTCTGGGGGTCTTTATAGTAGCCATGAAACATACAATCACTTCTAACCAGGAGTTCTCCTTCATCAGTTATTCTGACCTCAGTATTAACTGCTGGTCGCCCCACGCTTTCAAACATTATTTCCCCTTTACCGTGTGAACAGATAAAGCCAGCTTCGGTACTACCATAGTTCTGCCTCAGCTCAATCCCTATAGCATGGATTAACCGAAAAGTATCCAGGCTTAATACCGAGCTTCCGGTGACGGCGAACCTGACTTTACTTAGTCCTAGCCTATCCTTAAGTGGTCTGAATACAATTACATAGGCTATCCTGTGAAGAGCCCACCAAAATAGATTTGGTTTTTTATTCTGGAAGTTGGCATCGGCAATCTTATGACCCACCGGTAGGAATAGGTTATAGCAAAAACGCTTTAATGGATTAGCGTCAATCATCTTTACCTGAATTTCACTAACCAGACCTTCCCATTGCCGGGGACCATATATCACGAAGTTGGGCCCAACCTCTCGGGTATCCTCGGTGATAGTTTCTGGCTCCTCAGGAAAATTAATTCTTGCCCCGGTTAGTAGATGAGGAATAGTAGCAAAAAAACTATCGCCTACCCAAGCCGCCGGGAAGTTAGAAATTAAATCATCCTTTTCGCTTAAGGGATAGCGACTGATGAAACCTTGAGCCGTATTTATCAAGGCTCGGTGGGTAAGTATAGCTCCCTTAGGTAAGCCAGTGGTTCCTGATGTATAGTAAATAAAGGCAGTGTCATCCCCTTTGCCCTTGTCTACATTTTGCTCAAAGAGACTAGGGTTTGTTTCTTCATATTCATTGCCCAGCTTCATCACTTCAGTGAAGCTGATAAGGATAGGGTCATCGTAGTTCTTCAGTCCTTTGGGGTCCCAGTAGATAACCTTCTTTAGTGAAGGTAGTTCTCCCTTGATTTCCAGAAACTTATCCGTCTGCTCTTGATCATTTACTATGGCAAATTTAACCTCAGAATGCTCGGCGACATATTTTACCTCAGATGGAATAGAGTCAACGAAGATCCCGGTGACGATACCTCCGGCGGCTTGAGTGGCGAACTCCCCCCAAAACCATTCAGGTTCGTTATCCCCGATAATACAGACCACATCCCCTGGCTTAAGACCGAGACTCACCAGGCCTAGCGAGAAGTATTTTACCTTTTCATAATAGTCCTCCCAGCTATACCTCTGCCAGATACCGAATTTTTTCATGCACATAGCCGTCTTGTGTCCACGCTTTTCATAGTTACCCTTGATAATCTGGGGAATTGTATTTCCAGCTTCCATCGACATCATATTAACCTGTATGTTCCTTAAATTGCCCTGACATATATTCAGAAAGGGCCATCAAACAAAAAATTAGAGTACCATCCGCCCGGGAGGTACTCTACATCAACACCAAATAAGTGAAATATATTCTCTTAGCTAGATATATACATTAAAACCTCCCAAGCGCACCCCGGTGCGCCTGGTAAAGATGAAGGTAGTTCTCTCCAATCGACGAGAGACGGTGGACATTAATATTGCCTTTCTGCCTATTATCCTAACAGCGTGATAGTCTATCATAATGAAAATCAGCTTGTCAATATTTGGGACAAGAGATTGTTTAGCAACCATCCCCTTGACCTCTATGCTTTTATTAGGTAACCCTATCCCCTTCCCCTTAATGAGGGGAAGGGTTATGTTAGAGGGACGAAGGCCCTCTAAGACTCCCTATAAGAATATTTGGAGGCTTCGCTCTCTTTGCTTCTCCCTGTTCTGGATTAATTAATAATGTGGGAAGACTCTCTTTTCTTTGGGCTAGAGTATGGGGAGACTCTCCTACTCTCGATTATAATACGAGGAGTTTAAGAGGGGCGGAGCAGGTTGTCCAAAAAGCTACTACTGTAGCTTTGAGCGGGAAAATGCTTAGTTTCAAAAAATCGTGGTTTTTGGACTTATTAGACAACCTGGGAGCCCCTCTCCAAAATCTCTTCCCCTCTCTCCTTTTAAGGAGAGGGAGGATAAAGGGGGTGAGGTCAATAAACAATCTCAAAGCACTCTCAGGGATGGCAGTCCATATTCTACTCAAGCGCATCCCTTCTGGCATATCTGCCATTCCCCTGAGGGAAGTGCTTAATGGCTAACTCTAGCTTACGGGAATAGTAGTGCCTGTGGCTTTGGCGATGACTTTGCCGTCTTGGTTGGTTACGACCATCTCGGAGATACCAACCCGTCGTCCGCTCCTTATTACCCGACACTCGGCAGTTAGTTCGTCATTCACCGCAGCACCGGTAATGAAATGGATGTTGAACTGAGAGGCTAGGCTGGGATGGGATAGAGAATTAGAAGCATAGGCAAACGCTTGGTCGGCTACTGCCATAACAATACCACCGAAGATTAGACCATTAAAGTTTTGGTATTCGGGGACTAGCTTTATCGTTACCTTAGCATAGCCTGGGGTAAGCTCCAGCATCCTCATTTTTAGGAAGGACGCAATAGGCTCTCTTTCCCCTTTGGCTATCAGTTCCGCCACACTATTGGACGACCTCTCTTCCTCTTTTGACATTTTATCCATAATTCCTCCATTGCCCAATTTCTATCCAGTCCTAGTTAAAAGGGGGTGAAGCGCCTATTTTAATAGCAGCTAACACAAATTGAATTTCTGGGCAGCCTTACCAAAACCAGATAGGGAACCTTCCAATGTCTTATCATCAACACAGTATGATATCCGAAAATAGCCTGGTGCCCCGAAGCCACGACCGGGTACGGTCAGCACTCTCCACGATTGTAGCTTCCTGACGAAGGCAACATCATCTTCCAGCGGTGATTTGGGGAATATATAGAAAGCCCCTTGTGGCTTCATTACCGAATAGCCCATCTCATTAAGCTGATTATATAAGAAATCTCTCCTCTTTTGATACTCAACTACGGGGACAGTCACTGACTGCAAACGGCTCACTAAGTGTTGCATCAGAGCCGGGGCATTAACATATCCCAGCGTTCGGTTACAGTGGATAAGTCCGCCCACCAATTCTTCTCGCTGGCTGCAGGCGGGATTTACGGCGATGTAGCCAATCCGTTCACCAGGCAGTGCTAAATCCTTGGAATGAGAAGTGACGATAATACTTTGGGGGTGATGGAGCAAAGGTGACGGGTATTTTAAGCCGTCGTAGATAATCTTGCGATAAGCTTCGTCGCTGATGATAAAAATCTGGGTCCCGTATTGAGCCTGCTTTTTGCTGACTAACTCCCCAAGCTGATGCACAAGATCCTCACCATAGACAGCGCCTGAGGGATTGTTCGGGGAGTTTATGAGCACCGCTTTGGTTTTAGCCCCAATGGCAGCGTTGAGAGTATCAAGCTTGGGTATGAACTGCTCATCCGTGGGTAGAATCCTGACCATCCCGCCATGATTATCAATGTAGTTGGTGTACTCTGGGAAGTAAGGTGCGAATATGATAACTTCGTCCCCCGGATTGAGTATTGTCTTCAGCACCACATTTAACCCTCCGGCAGCCCCACAAGTCATGACAACATCGTTCATAGTGAATTTTATGCTTGTTTCCAGTAAGAGCTGTGCCGCTACCGCCGTCCTTGTCTCCGCATAACCAGCGTTTTCCATATACCTATGCATTCCCGGTAAGGGATTCTCTACTAGCCTCTTTAGCTCCTGATGGAACTCCATTGGAGGTTCCATCACCGGGTTGCCCAGGGAAAGGTCAAAAACATTCTCCTCACCGTACTGCTGTTTAAGGCTCGCTGCCTCCTCAAACATTCTCCTGACCCATGACCCCTGCGCCATACTTCTCTTAATCCTGTTAGATACAGACACTTCGGATTTCCTTTCTACCCTGGCCAAATGCAGTAATATTGATTTGCCGTTTATTGGATGGTAGGCGATGAGAGATGATCTCCTTCCAAGTATTAACCTTGAGGGGTAGGAAAAGCGAGGCACATCCCAACATAAACATATTAAGCGTTCTGATATTACCCAACTTTCTGGTCAGGTTGGTGCCATTGATAAAATAAATGCGGTCTGACCGCTGCCTTAAGATATTAGTTATCTCTTCATCAGTGGGGTAGCGCTCATTGCCTAAATTGACCGGCAGTGGCGGGAGGGTATGGTTGTTGACGATAGCTATGGCTCCGTAACGAAGGTAGTGACCCCATCTAGCCGCCTCCAACTTCTCCAAGGCAACCAGTATGTCGACTTCACCCTCCTTGATCAAGGGGGACCAGACCCGGGGGCCTATTCGCACATGACTTACCACACTGCCCCCTCGCTGTGCCATACCCAGGGTGTCCGTTTTCTTAACATCGTATCCAGCGGCTAAAGCTGCTTCGGCTATTATGTCACTAGCTAGAATAATCCCCTGACCTCCTACACCAGTAATAAGTAGGTCAAACTTTCTCATTGTGATTTCACCGCCTTGTCTTGGATTCTGGAACTATCGCCTGCTGGGGACAGATCTGTTGACAAATAGTGCAGGCATTGCCAACACACAGAGCGGTATCAATATAGACCTGCTCATTTTCTCTTTGAATGGCTGGGCAGCCAAGCATGAGGCAAATTCCACACCCATTGCATTTCTCAGTATCAACGACTCTGGGCTCTGAGCGCTTGGGCACATGTACTGAACAGTCGCCACGGACTATAATAACGGAAAGCTCAGGACTATCCAGTGAATTCCTTACCGCACTCCTGATGCCCTTTATATTAAAGGCATCAACTACCTTAACATCACTGATACCCATACCCCGAACCAGGTGTTCCAACTCTACCGCTTTAGTTTCTTTCCCCTGCGCCGAAATACCAGTGCCAGGGTGGTCTTGGTGACCGGTCATGGCAGTAGTCCGGTTATCGAGGATTATTACCGTAATTTGTCCTTCGTTGTAGACGGCGTTCAATAAAGGAGTTATGCCCGAATGTAAGAATGTAGAATCACCTATAACAGCTACCACCTTATTGCTGATACCAGCCTTCACCATGCCCAGAGCCTGACCGATGCTGGCACCCATACAGGCGCAAGTGTCCATAGCATTGAGCGGGTGATAGGCGCCCAGGGTGTAACAGCCAATATCCCCGGTGATGATTAACTTTAGCTCCTTTGGCGCTTTGTTTTTAGCCTTTGGTGATTTGGCACGCTGTCCGATGCTACTAAGGACAAAGAATAGGCCGGTATGTGGGCAACCGGGACACAATAGAGGAGGGCGCTGGGGTAGTTTCTGGAGTGTATCGAAACTTTGCCGGGGTGAGGTCTTAGTCAATAACTGGGCAGTGCCGCTAGCTTCCCCGATAATACCTACATTTAACTCACCCAACCTGGGGATGAACTCCTTTCCGGTAACCTTTATCCCCATAGCTTGGATACTTTCTTGGAGAAAGGGGTCAAGTTCTTCAATAACTATTATCCTGTCTACCTGGTCCACGAAGTGGCGGATTAAATTTTGGGGGAGAGGATAGGTCATACTCAGTTTGAGAAAGGATGCCTTGGGGAAAACCTCTCTGGCATATTGGTAGGCAACACCAGTGGTGACCACGCCAAGATATCGCTCTCCCCACTGTACCTGATTTAAAGGAAAGGTTTCGGCGAAAGCGGCTAGTTTGACCAAGCGCTCTTCTATCAATGGACGCCTGAGGCGAGCATAAACCGGCAGCATAACATACTTTTCCACATTATGCTGGAAACCTCGCTGCTTGGCTGGTATAACCTGGCTCCGATTTACCTTCACTACTGACTTTGAATGGGAGATACGGGTAGTGGTGCGCACCAGCACCGGGGTATCAAATCTTTCACTGATGTCAAAGGCATATGCCATAAGGTCATAGGCTTCTTGGCTATCGGTGGGCTCCAGCATAGGCACTTTAGCCAGTTTGGCGTAGTGGCGGTTATCCTGTTCATTCTGAGAACTGTGTATTCCCGGGTCATCGGCTGAAATTATAACCATCCCGGCATTGACCCCTGTGGTTGCGGCAGCCATAAATGGATCGCTGGCTACATTCAGCCCAACATGCTTCATAGAAGCTAGTGAGCGAGTACCAGCATAAGCTGCACCTAACGCTACCTCCACAGCGACCTTCTCGTTTGTTGACCATTCGGCATAGACATCGTCAAAGCGAGCCATATATTCAAGAATCTCGGTACTTGGGGTTCCAGGATAAGATGTAGCTACTCCCACACCAGCGTGGTAGGCTCCCAAGGCCAGAGCTTCATTTCCGGAGAGCAGTTTTACCACTTTAGCTACTCCTAATATCCCCTGGGCTACTCGTTCCAAAGGCAACGGTTCGATCTAGTGTTTATATATTATGCGTGAAGGCGTTAGGCTTAATCAGGTGTCCAGCATCTGCGTGGGTAACACTAATTTCGTTTACTTTCTCTGCGAGTTGTTAAAAGCTTATGGTAACAAATTACCACCTGATTGTTTTCGCTGTCAAGCCTACTGTTGAGAGATTGGTGACTGGAATTAGAGGCAGTGCCTAAAGTGCGGTATAAATAACCACAGTTAGGAAAGAGCTTTTCCGTCACACATTGGCGGAGCATGCCGGGTTACGGAGTTATCCCCGCTACCTATAGGCGGCGTAGTTTAGGTCAGTTTGTCGACCAGCTTTGTGGTATGCCAAAATCTATTCCGCTGGACTTTGCGATACGAGGTGCACCGGGATAACAAAACGAGCTTCTATGAAATATCACACAATCTGGACATTTGGTCAATGGTAAGCCGCTTAGATTCGGTAGAGAGAAGGATATGTCTGAGGTGCTCACTGGTTATAGCCCGGGAGAGCCGAAGGAACTACCCCAGGCTGGGAAGCCTGAGTGCCGAATATCCTCCCGCATTTAACCATATTTCTTAAGCAATTCCTCGGCCTGACTTAGGAGTTCCTCAGGGTTTACTGGCTTCTGAACATAGCCCTCAGCTTCCGTAGTCACCCCTGCTGACAACGGGATATTCGTCTGTTCTATGCCACGGGGGAATACAGTTAGCATCAACACCGGAATGTCGGAAAAGAAATAGTAGTGGGGATTCTCCTTCAGTTCTTTACAAACTGCAAACCCGTCCTTTCCAGGCATGACTACATCTAGGACAATCAAATCGGGTCTTTCTTCTACTACCTTCTTTAAACCATCGTCTCCGTTGTATGCAATAACGACTTGATATTTACTCTCTAGGACGGTTTTTGTTGCCTCTACAAAATCGGGGTCGTCATCAACAAGAAGGATCTTGGCTTGCTTATGCATCCTTTTCACTCCTTTCCTCTATCTTAAGCCACCGCGCTGAAACTCAGGGCTATGCCATCTTCTGTAAAAGCTTGCTCACTCGTTCAACTAAAGTGTGGGTGTTAATTGGCTTTTCCACATAATCATCAACGTTGAGCTGTAACCCTGTTTCCAGCTCGTACCTCCGACGGCTGGCATCCTCCTTTACCGAGCTTAGAATCAGAATTAGTATATTACTATACTTAGACCGCCGGGGGTCTTGAAGTTCCTTCAAGACCCCAAATCCATCCATCTTCGGCATTAAAAGGTCTAGGATCATCAACTGTGGTCTTTCGTCCCTTAACTTGCATAAACCTTCCTCACCATCACAAGCGGTAATTATCTGATAGGATTGGGCTTCCAGAACAGTGCGTATCGCTTCTATGATGTCAGGATCATCGTCCACAACCAAGATCTTTGCCTGTTTTTGCATTTCAGCCTCCTATATTACTGGCCTGGGTAGCAATCCTGCCCTTTCCACGATTATGGGGACAATATCCTCCCAGCCGACTGCCATTATATGAATACCATGGATAGCGGGGATATCCTTAATTTGCTCTATTATCTCAAGGCATATCTTTAGCCCTTCCTCCTTAGCATTCTTAGCATCTTCCATCCTAGCGACTATCTCGTCAGGAACAACTACCCCAGGAACCTTGTCTCGCATATAACGGGCCATTCCTGCTGATCTAATTGGTATTATTCCAGCAAGGATGTGGACCTCCCTGTCCAGCCCTCGATCTGTCACCATTTCCATCCATTCGGTAAACTTGCCTACATCAAAAATCGCCTGTATTTGAATGAAATCAGCTCCAGCCTTTACCTTCTTGGCTAATCTCAGGACTCGGTATTCAAAAGGGTCGGCATAGGGATTCTCCGCAGCCCCGATGAACAGAGGTATCTCTCCTGAGATATCCTCTCCAGACAGGAATTTCTTATCATCACGCATTTGCCTTAGTACTTGAATAAGTTGGATGGAATCCAGGTCGAAAACGCCTTTGGTGGAAGGATGGTCCCCAGAACTTTGGTGGTCCCCAGTTATACAAAGTATATTCCCAATACCTAGAGCCACCGCCCCCAAGATATCACTTTGAATGCCAATTCTGTTTCTATCGCGGCAAACCATTTGCATCACAGGCTCAACGCCCAGTTGTTTTAGGAGGATACAGCCACTAAGGCTTGACATTCGTACAACGGCGGTCTGGTTATCGGTAACATTTAATGCATCACAACAAGGCTTGAGCAGCTCACCTTTCCTTAGGATGACGCTTGGCACAGCTCCTCTTGGGGGACCTGCTTCAGCGGTCACTGCAAATCCCCCGCCTTCTAAGACCTTCTCTAGATTAGTCCCCGCTTTCATAATCTCATACTCCTTCCTTCTCACCCTGGGTTGTAGGCAAATTTTTAGGCAAGGTGAAAGTAAATTTGGTTCCTACTCCACTTTCGGGGCAGGGGCTTTCCACCCAAATATTGCCACTATGGGCTTCAATAATCCTCTTACTTATAGACAGTCCCAAGCCAGCTCCCGCTGAGTCCACCCTAATACCTCGATAAAAGTCATCAAATATCCGGGGTAGGTCTTCAGAGGGAATACCAATCCCAGTATCCAAAACTTCCACCAGAATACGGTCATCTTCCTCAACCACTTTGAGGGTTATCGTTCCCCCGTCAGGGGTAAACTTAACCGCATTCCCCAACAAATTTATAAACACCTGCAGTAGGCGATTTGGAGCCCCAGCAATCAGGGACAACTCTTTAGGTATCTCAACCTTTAGTTGTACCCCCTTTTCCTCAGCTAGAGGCTGGATTGTTTCTCTAGTGCTTTCTACCACTTCGAGCAAAGAAGTTTCCTCTATCTTTAACTCCCTAAAGTCAATGCGGGAGATGTCCAATAGATTATCAATGAGATTTAGGAGTTCCGTTATCCTCTCACTACTTCTTAGTAGCATTTCCTTTTGTTTCTCAGTTATTTCTCCAGTATAACCATCAAGCATAACTTGATGATAACTTTCAACTGCAGCTAGGGGGGCCTTTAGGTCATGGGAAGCTATAGATAAAACGTGCGCTATCATGTCTCCACTATGTTGGAACCTAGAGCGCCATATACTGGCAAGTATTTGCATAATCTTATATCCGGCATAGGCATTCTCTTCAAAGAGGTGGCAAAGTTCTGCCCCATTCAAGATAATTACCTTAGTTTTTTCAATGCACCTTGCTGAGACAGTGGACGTTTGTGTAACGCAGATTTTTGCATCACAGATTGGTGTTAAGCCGAAGACTTCTCCCCTGGTTATTACATCAATTGCTCCCTGTCTCGCTGATCCAGAGCCAAAACGAAGTGTTACTTCTAGAGCGACCCTTCCATCTTCAATAATGTAAAGCTCCTTGGATTCATCCCCTTCCTTAAAAATGGTTATACCCGGTTCGTAAACTCGTTCGCTGCATATCCTTACTACTTTGTCCAGCTCGTCGTCGGTCAGCCGGTTAAATAGCTCAGATACTGCTAAAACTTGCTTAATGGACACAATAATCTTCCCTCAATTTGCCCAAACGATTACTACCTAAATTATACAACTATAGCCTGCCAGTGTCTATAAAACTGCCTATAATGTTTGTTACAAATATATTATATAATATTTACTACATTTACTACAAAATCGCGAGTGTGTCAAACTTGGCGGAATTCTATAGCTAGGGATTCAGGTGCGTATAAGGCTTGGCAATCACCAAGGTTATCGGGAGAAACATGACGCTTGACAAATATGGAAATCTAGAAAGAACAGTGAAGTAACAAAATGAAAATTGTTACCTGTGGCATATTCCTCTATTTTCCCTCATCCTTTAACCTTGATAAGTAGATAGAACTAGTCTCCTCAATCCGGCCGTACTTAAGCACTTCATCAATAAGCTCTTTATCCCACAGGCTGCCCTCAATAGCTCGGGTAAGTGCCGTTATGTCAAGCTGTGATACCTCCATCCACTTACCTGCTTCCAGTATCACATTGTCAAGTTCCTGGCGCTCCTCTTCAATCCTGCTTGGAAACTTCAACTTCTTGATAAAATTAACCCTAGCCTTTCGGTCACTTCCCTTTATCACCTGAACTTGCTCTCTCCGAGCATAGTCAAGAATAGCTTCTCTAACCTTCTCTATCTGTTCATCAATTTCTGAAGCCTTTTCCTTAAGCTCAGCATACTTATTAACCAGTACAACACCAGGTTCTTTTAAGTATTCATTTACCGGAAGGGTTTCCACAGTATAGAAGTGCTTTCTCATTGGACAAAGGTCCTGATACTCACACCAGTCACACAGTCCAGATTCTCGTGGTGGGAAATCTTCAACAGATGCCATCTCGTCAATCAGTCTGATGGTCTTCTCCTTGAGTTTAGAGATTGATTGCTCAGAACGGGAGGATGTGAGTTCTCTGTCGAAGGCCAGATAGTGCCAGACAAGATTTATGTTCTTAATATCTGGCCACTTCTTCTGAATTCCAATTTGATATAGTCCCAGTTGCCTATCATTATCAGCGTCTTCCTGACTGGATAGGTGAGCTGATGTCTTATAATCGCGAATCTGATATATTCCATCCACAGTGCGGGACAGACGGTCTACGTAACCCATCATTCTGTATCTTTTCTCGATATCCAGAGCGAAATTAAGGCTCATCTCCGTACCTATAGTCACATCCGAATCAAAGGGGGAGTATCGCTGATAGTAGATCTCAATCATTTTCTTACCCAGAGCATGATAATGCTTCTTTGTTAAATCCTTTTTTACAATTAGGATTGAGTCATGCCAGTTCTGCCGCCAGATTTTGTCGTAGTAGGAAAGCAAAACGGTCAAGCTATCTACCTTGGTAAGCCTAATATCATCGTAGAGCTTCTTAAGAGTCTCATGGACCCTTAAGCCCATAAAGCCCTCAACGCCTTCAATGTCTAGCTTAATCTTGTCCCGGTAGCGGAGTTTATATTTTAGCGGGCAATTTTCATACATACTTAGCTGGGAATGAGAATAGATAGGCATAGTGGCTCCTTAATCCAATGATTTAAAATAGGTAGAAATGGACAACCTATTCCTCAAGGTCTTTAGATTCATTGTATCTTCCTTGTTATATTGTAGTAGTAAGGCCAGTGCATTCTGGTCATTATTATTTTGACGCTTCCACTCTATTGCCTGCTTGGATTCTACCACCTCATCTGGTCAGTCAGCAATCGTTATATCTATTATATCTTAGATATTCTGGTCTTCACCGAATTATGGCCCTGTAATTGTCCGTAGTTCATGATCAGTCGTATGTCCCAGTCATAAACGAGTTGCCCCAATTTCTTAGGCTCATCTTGTATTGGAATGAATTCTCCGTTGCCACGCCTTATATAGGGCGAGTATAATGTCAATACTGCTGTGGTAGACTAATGAGTGATGAGGCGAGTTACATGAAATTGCCAAGAATGGGTGTGAATTTTTACAAGGTCATTGTAGGGGTCGGCTTTTCACTACTTTGGGCCAGAGCCATGTATCTGTTCTGGCCGCAACCTTCTTATATAACTTTCGTGTGGTTCTATCTCATAATAGGGAGCATACTCTTGAAGTGGGTAATATTCGAGATCATCGACAGAATCAATCTAAGGGCAAGGCTTAGGATCGTGAGAAGAGAACTTGATGAATCTAATATACGGGTTCGTGAAGCTGGTAAAGAGCAACATCAAGAAGATGATCAACCGGTAATCACTAAGAAGATGAGAGAGGTTAGCTGCGAAGAGAAATTGAAACAGCTTAAACAGGAGGTGTTGTCTTTTGGTAATATGGTGGAGATGGCCATTGAGCGCTCGGTTGAAAGCGTACGGAAAAGGGACATTAACCTTGCCAGACAGATTATCGAGCATGACGATGAGCTAGATCAGAAGCGCGCTACGATTGAGAGAGACTGTATGCAAATCATCGCCACGGATTGTCCGGAGGATACTGACCTCCGCACGATTGTTGCTGTACTCGGCATTATCACTGAGTTGGAGCGCATGGGAGACTACGCTGAGGGTATCGCTAATATCACCTTGATGATAGGTGATGAGCCACACTTGAAGCCACTTGCGGATATCTTCCAAATGGCAAATAGGGGAATAGATATGCTTCGAGGCGGGTTAGAAGCCTTTACAGCGGGGGATGTGGACAAGGCAAAACGTATCTGTCAACAGGACGACGAGGTAGATGCTCTGTATGACAGGATCTTCCGAGAGCTTATCCTGTTTGTGATCAAGCGCCCCGAGACCATTACGCAAGTAACATGGCTCATTTGGATAGCACATAATCTGGAGCGTTTTGCCGATAGGGTGACCAACATTTGTGAGCGGGTCGTCTTCAGCGTGACCGGGAAAATTGTGGATATAGGCGTATCAAAGTACTAATATAGTCCACTTCTACACTTTGTCAATTTGTCCATTAAAGAGGACGCTCAGTTTTTCTCCTCAGCCCCCATTTTGCAGATAGCTCTTGAGTAGTTCTATGCTTGCTGTGTCTCGTGCCGGCCAATGAATTATAGTGCTAAAAATAATGTACAGTGCTAGAATAAGTTTGAAATGGATAATAGTGAAAATCTGAATATAACCGGAGAAGTAGGGAGGCAGATGCGGTGAGGGAAACAAGCCAGCTATCTTGGAGATTGATAGGCAAGAAAATGAGAAGACAATTACTCACCGGCATAATCGTCGTAGTACCTCTCGGTGCCACCATATTGATACTAGTCTGGATTTTTACAAGTATTGATAATATTCTGCAACCTGTAATTCAGCTCATAGTGGGTCGCCAAGTGCCGGGCGTAGGTTTTGGCATAACGATAGTGTTGATTTATCTAGTTGGAGTCATAGCCAGTAATGTTGGTGGTAAGAAATTAATTAAGTATGGTGAGTCCCTGTTGGCAAAGATACCTGTGTTTAGACCGCTTTACAGCAGTATCAAACAAATACTGGAGAGCTTCTCATCATCAGGTAAAACCGGACTAGTTCAGACAGTGCTTGTGGAGTTCCCTAGAAAGGGCATATGGACGGTAGGCTTTATCACCAATGAATCGCCCCCTCAATCCGGGAAGGTACAGCTCAGTATCTTCATACCGACCTCTCCTAATCCAACATCAGGCTTCTTGCAGATAGTAAGTGAGGATGAGGTTGTGCGAACCGATATACCGGTAGATGAAGCCTTGAAAATGGTTGTATCCGCTGGCAAAATATCACCCGAGAAGATATATAACAAGTTGTCAGAAAGAAATAAGTGACTATGGGTTTACCATCAGTCCTGACTACGTGGTTTTGTGCTCAACTGATGAAGTGGGTTTAAAAAACCAGAACTAATGCATATATGTAAAGCAACTGGTGGCTCTGCACAATATATTTTCTTCACGATGGAGTATATATGAAGGAGGAAGATAGCATAACAATAATATGCTCGGATTTTGGGCGAGAGTTGGTCATTAACAACAATGCGATGAGATGTTTGACAATGGGTTGCATTATGAGGGCATACTGAGGCATTATTGGTGTGTAGGCTGGTTTGACGCTTGACTTGCAGGATAAAGTTTTATAGCACTCAAACCATCGCCAGGAGCATGCTGAGCAAAGGAGATAGAAGGCAAAGTGGAAATAGAATATGGCGCTGAGGTAATAGATAGAAATGGTAAGGTGTTGGGTAGTGTTGACTATATAGTGCGTGATACCTATACCGGTGAAATACGTAAATTCAAAGTCAGCACAGAGATAGTTGATATACCCCTTCTCTTTTCGCCTGAAGATGTACTTGAGTCCACAGCCAGTCAGATAAAGCTAAAAACTGTTTTTCGGTCGAGCGAAATGAGCTAGACAGATAGTGGAACGCAGCAATTAGCCAAGCGTTGGTTAATCAAACTAACTGTTGTCGTACAATATCAACATTTAAGGCAGATTCAGGCTTAGCTCTGCTTATTTCAATCAGAATCTGGTCTCACGCATCAACTGTTGCTCTTTGCGCTTAACCTTCAGGGTTAATCCATCTAATTCTACAATTACTACATTCTCATCAACCTGTATGTTGCCATCAACTGCTTGAGCCCTCCAGTTCTCACCGTGTACGACGATAGCCCCAACCGGAGTCAGCGGCTCCACTACTCTACCTTCCAGCCCTATCATCCCTTCTCGTCCGGTGACTTGCCTCCTATGAAAGCTATCTATAACATATTTGTGTATTATAAAAACAAAACTACCAGCCACGAGTACCAAAATTATCGTAACTGGTAAGGGAACATATATTCCGAAGAATCGTAATGCTAATACAAGCACCAACAATACGACAGCTTCATCGAGTAGTAATAATAGAACTTTGCCCCAGTCCGCAATGCTTCTCTTCATAAATAATATTCGTTGGCTAAAACTGCTCCGTTATTATCGCTCTACACATAACCCGCATCAGCCCAGGTACAGGTTAAGATTTTGGTTTCGCCTTTCTCCATTTCGTTCCTTTATGGGTGAATGGCTATCTAGAAAAGACTTCTCATGCAGAGCTGCGTCTGTCCCTTTGTCCTTACCTGGTATAGCTATTCAAACCGGAGTAAACAACTCTAACCACTAGAGAATCAGGCAACCAATTGACTAAATGTTACCCAGCTTGATGCTCTCTGGATAAGGCAAGCTACACCTCAATTCAAACACCACTGGATTTGCTGGATCAGGGCAGGCAACGGTAGTCTTGTTTGGGTCCTCCTCCCAAGGGAGTGAGCCACCAAACTGCAGCACTTCGGCAAAAGGGAAAATGGTATAGAACGCCCATGAACACATGCCGGGCGGAGTCTTTTGTCCGATGGCGAACTCATCGCCCACCTTGTGCCCAGCAACACAAGTCCCTTTTTGAGATAT
>Ga0114922_10000627_pt1 | contig 34121 bp, 29 predicted proteins | sample AartaG_FD_100975 | JGI IMG/M metagenome (GOLD analysis project Ga0114922, IMG submission 100975) | Deep subsurface microbial communities from Aarhus Bay to uncover new lineages of life (NeLLi) - Aarhus_00045 metaG | ecosystem: Environmental > Aquatic > Marine > Oceanic > Sediment | place... | reverse complement strand
TTTCAACCGTATGCGGGACTTGGCGCAGACTTGCCGAGGACTTCATTCTGGCAGGCAAAACTAAGAGTCTTGAGCAACAGCATGCTAGAAAGCAACGAGTCATGTATCACTCGGCTCTCTTGGTCCGGTGCAGTACAAGCAGCGTAACATGGATCAATGGGCGGCATGAGACCAGCACAGCAGGTGTATGTCATTCATAGGGCACATGAGTGTGAACGTTTTCTAGCCAGCGCCCTCTCAAAGCGCAAGCGTTCGCGCTTAGTACTTGTCAGGCAGCTGTGTAATCTGCGCACAAGTAAACACCGGCCCGTCTTTGCACACGTACTGGTCGCCGATGTCGCACCGGCCGCATTTTCCAACACCGCATTTCATCCGGTTCTCAAGCGTCGTGATGACGTTGTCCATCGAGAACTTGAGTTCGTGGAGCGGTGGCAAGGTAAACTTTATCATTATGGGCGGTCCGCAGATGACGACGACCGCGTTGTCGGGTGAGGGTTGCTCGTTCAGGACCGTGGGAACAAACCCGACATTGCCAGTCCAGTCTTCGGTCTCGCCGCCTGGATCGACTGCAAACACAGTCCGCACGTCGCTGCGCTCTTCCCATTCTGTCAGTTCGCGCTTGAACACCAGGTCGTCGACTGTTCGTGCACCGTATACAATGAGAATATCGTCGAACTCGTCACGCAGGTCTTCGACACGTTACTGGAAGCCAAGGTATTGACAGAACGATGGAGAACGGACTACAATGACGTAAGGCCGCACAGCGCGCTGGACTACTATCCTCCGGTGCCACAGGTCAGGGTACCCTGGCCTGTGAACGTACGGATTGCTGCCAAGAATATGGCTTTCGCCCTAACATCACACGTGGTACCGTTTATGGGGGCAGGTCACCTTCATGCTATCATTTGTGGAAAAGGAACATCGGTGGAGTATTAGCACGATGCGGCTTAGCTAGCGGGCTGTCTTGGGCGCAGAGGGCCGTGGGAGACGGGACAAGGGCAACCAATAGATGTCTGTCCCCTATTGTATATTGTACCCTTTTGTACACTCCCCTTATTGTTATGTTGTTAGTCCCCTATTCGTTTTTTCTGGATCGAGGGGCTTCTTGGACGTGACGTTCGCAAGAGGAAGCGGGAAGGAAACGAAAAGACGGGCAGACGCCGAGTCAGTAACCTGCCCGAGGGTCTTGTCAACGAATTGAAAAGCTATCTGAGACGAGCCGGACGAATGACCACCCGGGAACAACGAGTCAAGAAACCGGAGGAATACTTGTTTTCCCCACACCGGGATTGCAGGTGTTCCTATACAGAGAACAGGCTCCGCCAGATCTTCCGTGAGTACGCTGTCAAATCTGGTATCGACCGAGAGTACGGCCAAGATTCACGAGGTCGGCGGCTGCACGAACTCACCATCCACAACCTCCGCCACAGCCACATCATGCACTACATTCACATTCATAAACTACCCATTGCCATCGTACAGAAACAAGTCGGGCACAGCAGCCTCAACACGCTTCAGGCATGGGCTGAACTCAAGCGGAGCGAGCGGAAGCTCGGCCAACCGCCCTCTTTCTGTCTCGACGATCATCTCGCAGCAGATCTCAGGAACGAGTACGGATTCTTCGTCAAGACCACCATGGACATCCACGACGTCCTGAACAAGAAAGGCAAACGCAACGTGTCTGCGCGCGTCCGTCCGAAAGGATGACACGAGGTCAAATGGAACGCCCAGCATCACAATATCCAGACCTTCCAGATCCTCCTGATAGGTCGCCCGCATGAACGGGTTTATGTTAGCGAATCGAGGTACGACGCCAATATCAGACTGTTCACGTGCTTTCTTGCTCATAGCTCCAATGCGCAGAAGGCGATTCTTTCGCCTTTGTACCGTTTACGTCCACGAGGGAGAACGATAAGCCCAATTCCCCTTAAAATCAGATCGGACGGATAGCTGGTGTTCAGTGCCTCCATCAGCAGCCAGCTCACCATTCCGGTCACGACATTCGCAACAACGGCTCAGTATTGCGGGGACAGACTACAAGAAATATTAGGTGGGGGCACAATGTCCGAGTCCAATCCTGTCCAGTTTGACTTGCCGGCACGCTGGAGATTAATATGGGAGCAGGGACTTACCGCAAACTGCTCGAGTAAAGAAAGGAAATAGGATGAGCGTTTTCGAAATAGTTATGCTGATATGTTTCGGTGCTGCATGGCCGTTCTCGATCGCAAAATCGTACCGCTCGAGAACCAACAAGGGTAAGAGCATCTTCTTCCTGGCAATCGTGTTCATCGGATACGTGTCAGGAGTAATACATAAGCTCATGTACAATCATGATCCGGTAACGTATCTGTACATGCTCAACGGCACAATGGTGGGAACCGATATCATGTTATACGTTCGGAACGTGAGAGTGCAGTGCCTGCCCGGAGAAGAGGTGCAAAGTCCTGACTGTCCCTAATTGCGAAGGGGGGAGTAATGAAAAGGACATTAATGGTTTTGTTTGCAGTGATGGCGTCTGTTCTCTGTGTGTCGTTCGCTAGCGCGTTAACTAACGCTCCCGAATCTCCCGATCCGACCGAGGCACGTGTCCGACGAAGAGAACAAAGACCTATATCGCCCGAGGTCCACGACGACGGCAGCGTGACATTTCGCATGGGTGCGCCCGATGCGGACGAGGCAATCGTCTATACCCAGTTCACAGAAGGCGCTCAATCGATGAAAGAAGGTGATGATGGGATATGGAGCGTTACCTTAAGTCCTGCCCGGCCGGGTATATATGTCTATGGATTTGTGGTTGATGGAATCGAGGTGGCGGACCCTTATAGCAGGCACGTTCTGGCCAATGAGTGGCCGACACGGAGCATTGTTGAAATACCGGGTGATGAGCCGATGTATTACGACCAGCGTCCGGTGCCGCACGGCACACGTGTCAGGTGCTCCATGCCGGCGGCCAAGACGACATCCGCATAACCCTGTGCAATCTCCATGAACGCTATGTGTACCGCAGCCATTGACGAACCGCATTGCTGGTCGACGGCCTTTGCGGCTGTCTTCTCAGACAAGTTGGCCAGGAATAGCGGATTTCTGCCACCATACGTCCATTGTTCGTCGATACCGCGTGCGCAGCCCACAATAAAGTCGTCAACTTCATCGGGAGCGACGCCCGTCCTTTTCAGCAGTTCAGGCAACAGCATCCCGAGCATCGTATCAGCGCGGATTTTGTGCAGCCAATCACGGCCGGGGGTCATTGGGTCGCGACCTCGATTGAGCCGATCTCAAGTACCCTGCAATCACAACATCTCGCATCTCTTTTCCTCCCTGTTTTTCAGCGCGAGTGCCTACGCATCGAGGAGTCTGACAATATCGCTGACCATTCGGGCTACGGGTATACCTGCATCTTCGAGTTTCTCGATCTTGGCAGATGCGGTGTCTTCTTCTCCACCCACAATAGCGCCTGCATGGCCCATACGTTTCCCCTGCGGTGCGGTCAGCCCGGCTACAAACGCTACAACGCGTTTCTCCATGTGATCTCTGATATACTCTGCCGCAACAACCTCGTCCCGGCCGCCGATCTCACCCACGATGACGACCGATTCCGTCTCCGGATCGGCTTCAAACAACGGCAGCAAATCGACGAATGTGCTCCCGATTATCGGGTCACCACCAATGCCGATACAGGTCGATTGACCCATACCGGCGACCGTCAGTCCCTTAACAATCTCATAAGTGAGTGTCCCGCTGCGCGAAATCAGGCCGGTTCTTCCCGATGCGTGGATATCCGCCGGCATGATGCCGATCTTGCACGCGTTTGGACTGATAATACCCGGACAGTTCGGTCCTATAAGACGTGTACCTCGTGCCGACAACGCCTCGTAGGCTTCCAGCACATCCAGAGTCGGAATCCCTTCCGTGATGACAATCAGCAACTTCAGATCTGCTGAAGCCGCATCCAGCATAGCCCCTTTTGCGAACTTGGCCGGTACGAACATAATCGACACTTCCGCCTCTGTCGCGGCGACAGCTTCCGGAACGGAATGGAATACCGGCACACCTTGCTTGGTCTGTCCGCCTTTACCCGGTGTGACACCTCCAACGATCCTCGTACCGTACTCGATCATTCGGGCTGTGTGGAACGAGCCATCCCGACCAGTGATTCCCTGCACGATGACGCGCGTGTCCGCACTGACAAGGATGCTCATGCTGCGCCTCCTGTATTCACAGCACGCGCGGCGGCGTCTTCGAGCGTCTCGGCAAAGATGAGTTGTGTCCCTTCGAGGATAGCGCGTCCATCTTCCTCGTTGGTGCCAGTCAATCGGATGAACACCGGCACCTGCACATCCGATTCATCAAGAGCTGCCACCATACCTCTGGCAACTTCGTCGCATCGTGTGATCCCGCCGAAGATGTTCACCAGGATGACTTTGACACGCGGATCTTTCAGAAGCACTTCGAACGCGGCCACCACCTTGTCCCGGCTTGCACCTCCTCCTATGTCCAGGAAGTTGGCCGGCGCACCACCGAGATGTTTGACAACGTCCATGGTTGCCATGGCCAGTCCCGCACCGTTCACTATACAGCCTATAGTGCCTTCCATTCGAACGAAACTCAGACCCGCTTCCCGCGTCCTGATCTCGTCAGGATCTTCAAGTTCCTCGTCGCGTAAGCTGAAAAGGTCAGGATGGCGAAACAGCGCGTTGTCATCGAGAACGATTTTTGCGTCAAGCGCCAGCAGCGAACCTGCGGTATCGGCGATAAGCGGATTGATCTCAACCAGAGACGCGTCCGTACCGACGCAGAGTTCGCCGATACTCACCATTATCGTCGCCAACTCGGCAGCCTGGGTCGCGTCATCGCAGAGCCTCTCGGCAAACTCCGTAAAGAAGCCCGCCTGCAGTTCGCCTAATCGGTGTGCCGGAACTTCGCACCGCACGATCTTTTCCGGCGAGGTCCTGGCGACCGTCTCGATATCGATTCCGCCTTCCTCGCAACCGATGTACACAGCTTTGCGCGCATTACGATCGATGAGCAGACTTACGTAGAGTTCCTTCTCAATGTCGACCGCGGGAGTGACAAGTACTTTCGTCACCGGGAACCCGCCTATGGTCAGTCCCAAGACTGTTTCCGTCGCGGATGCGATCCCGGCAGCGTCGTCGATCAGCTTCACGCCGCCCGCTTTCCCACGTCCACCGATATGGACCTGTGCCTTGATCGCGACGGGTAGTCCCAGGGATTCCGCAGCTGCGACGGCGTCTGCCGGCGTGCGTGCCACAGTTCCTTCAGGTACAGGTATGCCGTACTCCTTGAAGAGCGCTTTCGCCTGGTATTCATGGAGTTTCATATGGCGCTGCCAGCTCCTCCAACCCAGTCGTCACCCATTGTGAGATGGCCTGCCGCGGCAGGCTACAACCTCCCCAGTAGCATGAACGAGAGCACTGGAGCACGAACCCTCATCCGAAACAAGGTTCTGCCCCCCGTCTCCTTCGCACCGCCTTTCCTCCGAAGTATACATCATTGAGGGGCATGCTATCCAGCGCCCACGCATTGGGAGTACGGACACCCCTTGCACTGTGGCAGTACCTCACAGTGCATCTAGATTACCTGCGGTGCACGATCGGTGCTGCCGGTGTGCCCAGCTGCACCATGGTCTCGTATTACATCGCCCCACCACTCCTCTCTGACCACGAATTGACGGCAGTGAAGGAATTCAGGTAACATCTACGTCAACCGGGAGGACGCATCATCCCAGACTCGGTCGTTGTGTGTAGATACAGCGTGTAACTGTTGGTCCTGGGACAATGGCCGCGGGCATTCTCAGGCATGCATGAGAATGACGGTGATGACTCATTACGGGTAGCTGCCTGTTCAAGAAGCACGGAGATACCGATAGATGTATTACGGCTGGAAAATCGTAGCCACCACGTTCGTTACCAACTTCATAACGATGGGATTCATCTTCTACTCTTACGGGGTCTTCTTCAAAGCGCTTGCGGCCGATATTGGTGGGAGCCGTCTCGGGATTTCTTTTGGATTAACCATCATGAATATTGCCGCCGCCATCGTCGCCCCATTTCTCGGGCACGCCCTCGACCGCAGGTCGATTCGAAACATCATGTGCTGCGGCGCGGTGCTGATGGCTACCGGCTTCTTCCTGGCTTCCCGCATGAACACCCTATGGCAATACTATATCCTACTGGGATCGTTTCTGGGATTGGGCGCTGTTATGATGGGTGGCCTTGCCGGTTCGACCCTCCTGGCCAATTGGTTTTTCAGGCGCCGGGGTACGGCTCTGGGGATTTCCACGATGGCGATCTCCCTCTCCGGCATGGTCATGGCTCCGGTAGCCACTCAACTCATCGCGGCAAACGGTTGGCGATATACATTCGTCATCTACGGCTGCGTGGTACTGGGATTAGCCACGCCTCTGGTATGGCTGGTCATCATAAACAGACCCGAGGATATCGGACTCAGTCCTGACGGGGCAGAACATGTTCCGCTGACCGATCGGGCAGATGTTCCGGAACCTATGGTTCCGCTCGCGCCGGGTGACCAGATAATTGGCCTTCCTGCGCACTTAGAATGGTCCGCTTTGGGTACACTGCGGGACACGGACTTCTGGTCCATTACCATCACCATAGCGCTGAATTTCTGTGCAACGGGCGCCATACTCGTTCATATCATCCCTCATGCGACAGATCTCGGCTTCTCTGCCTCGAAAGCGGCATTCGTCCTTTCGACGATGACCGGTCTAGGCGTTGCGGGTAAGTTCCTGTATGGCTGGCTCACCGACCGTATCGATACCAGGTATGCCTTATGGATCGCGATCGGTTTGCAGGTCGCAGGAACAGCACTTCTTATCGTCGTCCGGACGTATCCCGCCTTGTTGGTGTCCGGCGCAATCTTCGGCTTGGGGATGGGAGGAATCGTCCCTATACAGGCATCTCTGATAGCCGAAGTTTATGGACGTCGTTCTTTTGGACGTGTTATGGGGCTGATGGGCCCATGCATGCTTCCTATTCAGGCCGCAGGCATACCTTTTGCCGGGTACATCTTTGACCAGAAGGAAAGTTACACTTCCGCGTTTCTGACCTTTGTGGCGCTCTATCTGGTCGCGGCCTGTGCACTGCTCCTCCTGCACCGCTCTCGTCGTCCGCTGGAAGCATCACCTACACACACAAGCTGAAGAAGGAAGCGGACGGCGTTTGGCGTCTCGTTCACACCGAAGGAATCGACAGGGAAATAATCTCGTTGGATGCGGAAGGCTGAGGATGATGCGTCTGCACTGGCTGCCCGCAACCTTAGAGAGCGAATCCTGAGCGATCCGAGCCATCCCGGCTATCATTTCGTGATGCCGGAGGGCGTTGCGTCGCCCTTCGATCCTAATGGCGCCATCTACTGGAAGGGCCGGTATCATCTGTTCTACATATTCCAGGATAAGAGGTCCGGCAAGAAGGTCGATCATTGGGGCCACATGTCGAGCACCGACATCTTCAGCCAAGTCCCACGAGGTGGTGTGCACCACAAGCAGCACCCGTTCTTTCAGAGACCGGTGATATTGTTCGATGGCCCCGCGAGATCTTCAACGCACCGCCTTGGTTGACATTCGATGAACGGTGGCTATAATTGTAATCAAATGTAACGGATAAGGGGCCGTTCCCGACAGGTCAGTTCTAGCTGTCCGGCCATGTCTTCGTCGAGGTATGACACGCCAGAAGAGGAGGGAAGAAGATGTCGGAGAAAACTCTCCACCAACAACTGTCTGAGGCTATCGGAGCCGGAGAATCCCTGTTGGTGCCAAAGATTTTTGAAGCACTGGCCGACGAGAACGAGGCCAAAATCCTTATGGCGGCAGCACCGCCGGCCACCGTCGACGAGATCTCTGAGAAAACCGGGCTGCCGAGCGAAGATATTGAGAAAATGTTGGATCCCCTCTTCAGGAAAGGGCTGATCTTCATGTCCAAGAAAAAGGGACCCACCCGGTATTATCGGGTTCGCAACGTGGGTCAGTTTCACGACGCCACCGCCGTGGCATTGGACGCGTCCCGCGAAATGTTGGATCTGTGGAAAGAGTATATGGAGACTGAATGGAGTGAATATCTTAAGCAGGTAGAAGCTGTGATCCCGCAACCCGTTATGAGGGTGGTGCCCGTGAACCTGAGCATCGATTCAAAAGCGCAGATACTAGCGTTTGAGGACGTCAAGAGCATCGTGGAAGGCGCGAAAAGCATAGCCGTGACCAAATGCTCATGCCGCGTCATTGACGGCAAGTGTGGAAAACCTGTCGAGGTCTGCATTCAAGTCAACCGGGCGGCGGACTACGCCATCCAACGCGGCACGGGCAGAGAGCTTAGCGTCGAGGAAGCTATCGACATGCTTAAGATGTGCGAGGAGGAGGGGCTCGTTCACGTATCCGACAACCGCAAGGCGGTCGGTCACGTTATCTGCAACTGCTGTAACGATTGCTGCTTAAACTGGCCGTCGGTGAGGACCGGCTTGAAGAAGTTCGTCGCGCCGAGCCGGTTTGAGGCCCTGGTGGATGCTGAATCGTGCTCCGGCTGTGAGACATGTCTGGAAGCATGTTTCTTCGAGGCCATCAGTATGGAAGGCGAAGACGAGACGGCGGTCGTGGATCCGGAGAAATGCATGGGATGCGGTGTGTGTATTGTGACGTGTCCGACGGAGGCCATCAGCCTGAAGGAGGTAAGAGCTCCGGATTTCGTTCCCGAGTAGAGGACGGTGCGCGACGCTTTGCCCGTCTTGACAGCCTGTCTCTTTCCGGTATACTCTTGATCCAAGTGATGGGCGATTAGCTCAGTTGGCTAGAGCACCTGCTTAAGTCCATTGTATAGCGCGTTGTATATCGAGCTCTTATCCTCCGATTTGAGCCTTTACTCCGCAGGATTCGACAATATCTTTGAGCCTCTTCATGTGGTCGTCGCTGGGCGGTTCGACATCTGTAAGTTCGTACTTCCAGCCAAGCCGGTCGTACGTCTGCGTGCCAAACTTGTGATAAGGCAGAAGCTCAATTCTCTGGAGATTCTCTCCTAGTTCGGCGGCGAATCTTGCTGTGGCTGAGATATTGTCGTCGGAATCAGTGAGCCCCGGTACTGTCGGTATGCGTATTATCATGGGACGCATGGCAGAAGCTTGCCTGGCGTTTTCCAAGATGAGTTCATTGGAAACACCAGTGAGTTCCTTGTGCACGACAGGATCCATATGCTTAATGTCATAATAGAGGAGATCCACATACTGAAGAATCCTCTCCAGATGTTCCCACTTCACATATCCACATGTTTCTATCACCGTGTGTATGTAGTGTTGTTTACACTTCTTGAGGAACTCGGTGACGAATTCATGCTGCATCGTGGGCTCGCCACCACCCACCGTCACCCCACCTTTTGACCGCCTGTAGAACGGACTGTCCTTGGCAATCTCCCGGTACAGTTCCTCAACTGTCGTGTCCTTTCCCACACGCTCCAGAGCCTGATTGAGACAGGCATCGACACATGTGCCACATGCTGTACAGAGTTCTCTGTCAGTCTCCCAACCCTGCTCTTCGGACAGAGTAATCGCTTCCAAGGGACATACGTCGATACACCGTCCGCACATCTGGCATACGACCTCGTTATGTAGAATCTGAGGCGTTGCCCGTTGCGATTGGGGAGAAGAACACCACAGACACCCTAATGGGCATCCTTTCATGTAGACTAGGGTTCGAATTCCAGGACCGTCGTGAACTGCAAATCTCTGTATGTTGTATACTACGCCTTTCATTCCTCTATAGCCTATGCTCTGTCCTGGCTATAAGACCGTCCTGAAGGGGCTTGGGAAGGGACGTAAAGTAGGCACTGTACCCAGCCACCTTGACCATCACGTCTCTGAATTTGTCGGGTTCCTTCTGAGCGGCCCTCAGTGTGTCTGAGGAAACCACATTGATCTGGACTTGGAATATCTTCTGATCGACAAATGTCCTTATCATGTCAGCGCACCGTTTCACACCGTCGTCACTTTTGAACACCACCGGATCCAGTCTCATATTGAGCGTTACACCAGACAAAAGCTCAACATGGTCGATCTTACTTGCAGAGTTCAAGACTGATGTCGGACCGTTCAAATCATTGCCGGCTCCCGGTGACCACGCATCTGATAGCGGTTGCCCGGCCAACCTCCCTGAAGGTAGCGCACCTGTTACCTCGCCAGAGTATACATACATTTGCATGGGAGCTCCGATCGGGGTCCCATGGCCGCCTCGGCGATTACGGCATGTATTTGCCCCATCAGCGAACACGTGGCTTACCCAAGCCACTTGCTCGTCAACGTAATCATCATCATTGCCAAACTTGGGTGCCTTCAGCAACAGCTGTCGCAGGTCCTCATGCCCTTCAAAGTTGTTGTCCAGAGCCTCGCATAGCTGGTCCATGGTAATCTTCTCTTCCTCAAACACCAGCTTCTTTATGGCCGCCAAGGAATCTCCGGCGTCAACGCCGCCGACCCCGATTACCATTGGCGCGAAATTGTAGCGCGCTCCACCCGCCTCTCTGGATATCCCCTTTTCGATGCAGTCTTCTATCAGTGCAGATTCGTAAGGTGTGGGACATAATTCTGCGAGGGTCTCTTCAACGATTTCGCTGACTGTGTTAATGCCCTTTAGTATCCAGGACACCTGTTTCCGAAACGCTTCCTTCAGTTCTTCAAAGGATTTGAATTGCCGGGGATCGCCCGTCTCCAATCCCAGTTTCTTATTATAGTACCTATTCCAGCCATTGGTCAGTACAAGCTCCAGGACTGCTCCAGAGTTGAGCAGACCAGCCGGATAGTGGCCGGCGTCGAAACCCGCCACCACAGGTTCGTAGCATCCTACCTGGCTGACAGCCCTGGCGTGTTTTAAGGGTACCGGTCGGGCTAACATCTGCTCAACTTGGATGTCGTTATTGATAAACACTGGATGACCAGTCCCCAGTGATAGCAGTTTGCAGCCCTTCATTATCAGAGCGTCAGGCGTTTTGCTATGAACCATGATGCTCATGAAGGGCTCCGTCAACCTCACATGTGCCATAGCTTCAAGAAGCATGTATGAAAGATCGTTGGTGGCATCCTGTCCATTGGGTTTGACACCACCCACGCCGACATGGTTGGCGTGGCTCGCATGGCTGAGCTTAATGAGAAAACAATCGATGAGTTCTTGTGTTTCCTCTTTGGTTAACACGCCCGCCTCTATGTCACGCTCATAATAGCGGTTTGTGAATTGTCCGACTCTCCCCACCGAGTGCGAGACCGCGTGGAAGGTTTCCCACATCACCAGCATCCGGGCAAAGAAGGTCGACTGCAATGCTTCCCGGAATGTTCGTGCCGGGTTTGCCGGTACCCAATCGCATACCTCCGCTATTTTCAGTAGTTCTTCCCTTCTCTTGATATCCTTCTCGTTTTCCGCCAGTTCCCGTGCTTTGGCAGCAAACCTCTTCCCTGTCTCGGCTGCCGCCTCCATTGCGATGATCACCCCTTGAAGGAAAGGAGCTTTCTTGCGTTCATCAGGATCGGTTTGGTCAAGTCTGGCCAGCCGTTCCTCAGCATCCTTCTTTACCCCCAGAAACCCCTTTCTCAGCACTTTCTCATATCCAAGCGAATTGTGACCAATTTGTCCACCTGCGGCTAAACCTCCAAGCCCAGCCGAGTAAACCAGCGACATCGTCGGCGGATGCACCTCAGGATCCTCAACCATGAGGTTGTATACCTCCGGCGGGATGAGTGGATACGTGCGGCCATGCCGGGTTTTCTCCCACTTGCCTGACCCCTTCCAGTATGGGATCATCTCCTCTTTCAGCTCTCTTCGGTCTTCATCAGTTAAGCTCTTGTGGTAGTAGTGCGACCATTTATCTAACTCTACGCCTGCATCAATAGCTTCAAGCTCCTCCGGGTCGATATAACGGCATCTTGGATTGACCCTACCGCAACCCACGATCAGTTCGTCGGCGAATATGTGAATCGGTATCTCCCTGACAACGGCGGCAAAAACCTTCGCCCTTCGCACTTCCATCGGCTCGCCTTCTGTCTCCTTCATAACCCTCGTCTCAATGCGCATCTTGTCAATTGAGAGACAGTATCTGTACTCTATAAAGGCCTTCCTAAGCCGTTCCACTCTGGGAGTCACTTCAATGTCTATCGCACTGTCCAGCAGATCCTTGTTCCTGTGCAATACCTCTACCTTGGTCGTGTCCGGCACCTCCGGATCCGTATCCAGTACTCCTACGTTCTTATCCAACACTTGTGCCATTTCGCACCTCGCTTCTCTTGGCCTTTCTTTGTGCGATAGGATCAAACGATCCTTCTCATAACACGTCGACTGGGCTGCTTACGTCGCAGTCTCATAGTCCAATTATACGCCTCCCTTCCCCTGATTGTCAATCTGGAGTCCGCTATTCAGCGCAACACACGACTGCGGGCAGCTTCCGCAACTCGCGACCGTCTAGCCATATGTGCGACGCTTCCCTGTGAGGAAAGTGGTGCATAGTCCAAGCACCTACCATCCCCATTCCAAATGGGTAAGGCATCAGGCGCGAAATGCCTCGATGTGGATGGAGCACAAAGGCATCCAACCAAGATTCCTTATCCGGGATCGGGACCGATAGTACCCAGACGAGTGTAGCAAGTTCTGGAAGCCGGACGTAAGATGCACTCGCATTCCACCGGGTCATATTTCCTACACGCCGCTGCTACCTGTCCGCTGGAGTCCCCACAAAAGGGTATTGATCCGATCCGCCCGAAATTGACACTCCGCTTGCGGCCAAATACAAAGGTCTAGTAAACTTTGTGCCAATCGATGTATACTCAGGGGCGGGAATGTCGTCATCATGTATGGGCGGAACATGGTAAACGCATCGAGCATTGACATCAACAGGAGGTGTAGGGATGAGCACGATATTGGTTGTGTTTCATTCTCAGAGCGGTAACACAAAGGTTGCAGCCGAGGCTGTGGCGGAAGGCGCAGAGAGTGTCCCCGACACGGAGGTTGTGCTCAAGGAAGCTCTTCAGGCCAACACAGACGACCTGCTTTCGTGTGACGCTCTTGCTGTGGGTACCCCCGACTATTTCAGCTATATGGCCGGCGGGCTGAAAGACTTTTTCGACAGGACGTTCTATCCGACGCAGGGAAGCGTTGCTGACAAACCGTGCGGCATTTTCGTGACCCATGGGGGTGGCGGAAGAGCTGTCGACAGCGTCAAAGGCATCTGTGCTTCTTTCAAGTTCAGGGTGGTGGGTGATCCGGTTCTCGTGAGGAACGCTCCTGACGTGGAGGCTAAGACCGCGCTGACTGACCTGGGTAGACTCCTGGCCGAATCTGCGGGATAGCTTGGCTTGGGACCCATGTGTTTGGCCGTCACAGTATCGGAAGACTATGCGAAGACGCTCCGCCACGAGTCAAAAGCCCGGATGCATTAAGGCTCATGATGTTGTGGTTCCTTTGCTGAATGGGGAGACAAGGAAATGGGCAAAAACACGATTACTGCCAAGACAGGGGCCGAAGCCATTGCTGGACTGACCAAACCGGGTGCAGAGTTTGAAGTCGATGTGAAAACTATCAATGGGGTCGCAACCAGATTCTTCAAGAATATGCCCAAAACCCTTCCGGAGTACTACAGGATCTACTGCGATGAGTTCGCAGAGAGAGATTTTCTGGTCTGGTACGATGATCGTCTGACGTTCTCGCAAGTTTACAAGAAGGCATCTGTCGTCGCACACGTATTGAAGAATCAGTTCAATGTCAAGAAGGGTGACAGAGTAGCCATTGCATGCCGGAACTTTCCCGAATGGGTCTTGGCTCTAATGGGAATAACGTCGATCGGGGCCATCGCCGTCGCTATCAATTCCTGGTGGCAGAGCGAGAAACTGGCATACGGTCTTGAGGGCTCAGGCACCCGAATCGTCTTCGTCGATCAGGAACGGGCCAAGCGTTTAGGTGATCGCATCGAGAAGCTTGGCGTTCAGGCAATCGTGATAAGGCCCGAGGGAGAGCAGCTCGCTGGCACTATGCCGTTCGACGACTTCATGTCAAACGCAGAGGATACAAGAATGCCGGAGGTTGAACTCGACGCTGACGAAGACATCCTGATCATGTATACCGCGGGTTCTACGGGAGAGCCCAAAGGTTCAGTTTCATCACATCGCAATATTCTCACGGCCCTGTTCAATTGGAAACTCGCTGTCGACGTCAGAAAATTGCTCGGGCCCCCGGGGCCCTTGCCACCCGGCGTGCCCGAGATACAGGCAGTGCTCTGCAATCTGCCCCTTTTTCACGTCACCGGATGTTTTGCCCAACTCCTCGTTTCACTCCTCTGGGGCCGCAAAGTAGTTATGATGTACAAATGGAATGCTGAAGAAGCTCTTAGACTTATAGAGAAAGAGAGGATAACGTATTTCACCAGTCCTGCTACTCTGGACTGGGATCTTATGGAGTCGCCCTCCTTCAAAAAGACAGATTTGTCCAGCGTTCTCATAGTAGGTGGCGGTGGGTCGCCACGGCCCGCCGAAAGTGTGCTACGTATTGATAAGGGATTCCCCAATGCCATTCCCGTTACCGGATGGGGCATGACTGAAACCAATGCGATAGGGGCCAGGACTGGAGGTGAAGAGTATGTTGCCAGGCCGGACTGTGCAGGCTACCCCGAGTATATACTTGATATAAAGATTGTGGACAAAGAAGGGAATGAAGTGCCCTCAGGGAAACACGGCGAAATTTGGGTTAAGGGTGCGTCGATCACGCGGGGATACTGGAACAAGCCTGAAGCCTCTGCAGAAGCGATCACCGACGGTTGGCTGCATACCGGCGACGTGGGCTATTTCGACGAGGATGGATTTCTGTATATCTGCGACAGAATCACAGATATGATACTGCGAGGCGGCGAAAACATCTATTGTGCCGAGGTCGAGTCCGTGCTTTATGAACACCCCTCCGTCTTTGAGGCTACTGTTTTCGGGGTGCCGGACCAGCGTCTCGGTGAAGTGCCGGCTGCCGTAATCGTACCAAGAGAGAACTCTGCTTTGACCAAAGCGGAAGTCCAGGATCACGTTGGAGCCCGACTGGCGAAGTTCAAAGTGCCCGAACATGTATGGTTCAGCAAGGAGCCGCTGCTTCGCAGTGCCGCAGAAAAGATATTCAAACGGAAAATACGCGAGGAGATGATAAAGACCGCCCTTTAATAATCCTGCAAGCCAATGACAGTGAAGGGTTCAGCCGTGACCGGCAAAGTCTCAGGTGCACGGCTTCTACCGCCGCGCAAGTCCGTAGGCCGGTGGCATTCTGCAAGGAGGCAACACATATGAGGTATCAACATGAAAGCCAAATTGATAATCATCGTGATTATCGTATTATGTGTGGCATTCCCCACTGGGGCAAAAGGATGTTTGATCGGACACCTCACCTTGAAGAACCGATTCGTCCACTCGGCGACAGGTGAGTCAAGAGCCATGCCTGACGGTATACTGACGGAGGAGATTTTCCCCATTTACGAATCCCTGGCCCGTGGCCGCGTCGGACAGCCAATGACAATACTGGGTATCCGGGCGAACTGCAGAGCGCCTGAGGAAATGGCTGCAGCGGGGGCGTTCGTCGCCTTCGATGCGGCGAGCTACATATCAGGTCAGACGATCCCGTACTGGCCAACAGCTCCTCGGCGTAAGGAAGGGTCTCCTTGCCCCTCCGGAAGTCTCAGTCTTCGATCCCTGCTATGCGCTTGACCATCGCCTTCCTGGATTCGATGTCGTACTGGCCGGTGATCGCGATGTTTTCCATAATCGGTGACCCGCCGCCGTGGTAAGCTCCGATCGAGCGGACACCTGAGGTTGCCGAGCAGAGTACATCACCCACGTAGCGCCACAACTGGGCCGCGTTTTCCGGTGAGACTTCAGGGTTGCGCATGATGTACTTGTTCAGGAGATCTCTCGTCTCGGGATTTAGGAAATCACCCTCGTACGGGAAGGTCGCCGGCATACCGCCGCACAGATCACAAAGAATCTCCGCTTCGCGAAAAACCGCCTCGCCAGTCAAGCATCGACCTACGTTGCAGTAGATGGAATGCGGAATGTAGTTTCCGGGACCATACGGTACGAACCCGGCCCTGGGCATGTATACTTCGGGTTTACCCAAGTCGGAAGCGGTATAACCTGCCGCGTATCCCAGTTCGGTTGTGCGAATGACCTCTGCTAGTCTGTCCCGCACGTGTTTTGCCTTCGCTATGCCGTTGTACTCCGCCACAAGAGCAGCGGTTCCGAGCATGATGTCTCCGAGCGCAGGTTTGCAGCCGGAGTAGCTGTGCCGGTGGAAAAGCGCAAATAGCAGTGCCAACAAACCGCCGTGCTGTGTCTCGCCGCACAGGAACACCCGTTCCCAAGGGATGAACGCATCCTCAAATATGGTATAGGAGTCTACCGAGCCAGGCGTGACGCCGCGAGGGAAGTGCTCGCGCTTGCGCAGGTTGTGTACCGACACCACCTGCTTAACACCTTCCCAGTCGCCGGGGACGGCAAAGGCGACCGCCCATTCCGCCTCTTCAGGTTTGAGGTATCGCGTCGGCAGCACAAGAATCTCGTCTGCCACCGACGCCTCGGAATTGTGAACCTTTGCTCCCCTTACGACGATCCCGTCGCTCTTTTTCTCAACCATGTGTACGTACAGATCCGGATCTACCTGCTGGCTCGGCCGCTTCATCCGGTCGCCCTTGACGTCGGTCTGCGCGCAGCACCCGACAAGGTCCTCCTTCTGGAACCGCTCGAGCCATTTCTTGAAGTTCTCGTGGTACTCGGTGTTGCCTTTGTTCTGCTTGTCGGCCTCGTATGAGACGGCGTAGATAGCATTGCTGGCATCTGTACCCATGCAGCGCTGGATACACCCGCCGGTCAGCTGGCAGAGAGCGCGTGTCAAGTCCTGTTTCTTGTGGAGATCGTCGGTATTCTGGTGAATGTGGCAGAAACGGTTGATCTTCTCGCCGGTCAGATGTGACGTCGCGGTGCAAAGATCCTCGTATTCCGGTTTGGCAGCGCAGTCGAACGTTAACCCGATGGTGTTGATGCAATCCATCTGTAGCTCGTCATCCCGGTCGATCTTGTTTCCGTCGAGGTAGATGTTTCGCCGCATCTTTCTCAGACCTTCAATGTACTGTTCTTTAGTTCTCACTTGTCGTTACCTCCGTTCTCTACAAACTTGGAGTCAGAGTTCCGTTCAGAAACACAACCGGCTGACTGGATTCGACGGCACTTAGTGCGTCACCACGGCGTAGGCATTGCTTATGACCACGTCTCGGTCCGTACTCGTGCGGATCGCGTACCGGCCGTCTTTTTCTTTCCATCCTTCGGTTGTAACCGTATCGCCCGGCAGAACCGGTGCGGAGAACCGCACCTTGAACTCCTTGAATCTTTCCACATCACCACCGCAGGCACCGTATAGTATAGCACGTGTCGCATGGCCGAATGTGCATAGACCGTGCAAGATCGGTTGATCGAATCCCGCACGTTTTGCACTTTCCGCGTCGATGTGCAGCGGATTGTAATCGCCGTTGAGGCGGTACAGAGCCGCCTGGTTCTCTGGAACAGCGTAGGAAATGCGGAAATCGGGTTCAACACCTTCAGGGAGAGCCACCGGCTCGCTCTTGGGCCCGGGCTCACCGCCAAACCCTCCACCTCCGATGTAGACAAGAACCGCTTCATTCTCACACACGAGGTCGCCTGCCTCCGTGGAAATATCGGTCCGGACGGTGATGACGGCAAATTTCTTCTTGTCGTAGATGCTGACGACCTCAGACACACTCACGAGCCTGCCTTCCGGCGCAAAAAGACTGTGGAGCCGCAAGCGATGCTCGCCGTGGACACTTCTTGGCGGATCGAGGTTGAGTTCGGACCTGACCATCGCGTGGCCCGGTGCCATCAACACGCCGAAGCTCGGGAACACCTTGAGTCCCCCCTCCACGTTTTCGTAGAGGAACTGGAGCTCATCCACCTGTGCGCCTATGCCCAGGGCGTACAGCACGACGTCCTTCCATCCGTACTCAATCACCACTGGTTCGGACCTTCTTCCGATGGTCCTCTTTACTGCTTCCGGGTCCAGCATCTCACTCCCCTTTGAGCCTTTCACCCGCGAGAAACATGTGGGCCGCACGCCGCCGAGCACGCGGCTTCAGACGTCACCCCAGAAACCGCTTCGGAAGAGCTTCGAGAATGTCCGACGCCTCGTTCACTATCCTCTGCACAAGTTCATCGGCGGTAGGCATGTCATCGATTCGCTGAGCACATTCGCCGCCGGCGCACATCGCGTTTTCCTCATCGCCTCGGTATGTGGCATTTATACCTTCCCTCTCGTTGTCCATGAGTGTTCGTGCACCTTCGCTGGCGCTGTCGTCCGGCCGGCCGAGGAAGACACCCGGAGCCAACGCCATGGTGTTCTCCTGGTGCTTCAGTGTGGATGGCGTCTTGATCCATCGCGCGGGGCCAACGAATCCCCGTGCAACGAGCGTACCGCGATCACCGGCTTTGACGACGGCCTCTTTCCATACTTGCGCGAAATCGCTTTCTTGGGTGGCGAGAAACCGTGTGCCCATCTGGACGCCTACCGCGCCCAGCGCCAACGCTGCCGCGAGAGTCTTGCCGTCGCAGAACCCACCCGCGCCGACAACGGGTATACCGGAACCGGCCAGGGCTTCAACGACCGCCGGCACGAGGATTATGGAATGGATCGGTTCCCAGTGGGTGTGGAACCCTCCCTCATGACCCGAGGCAACGACAATGTCCACACCGGCCTGTTTGCATTTCAGTGCGCCTTTGACGGAGGGCACGACATGGAGCCATGTAAAGCCGGCGCCCTTGATCTTGTCTCCCCAACCCATCGGATTGCCCGCCGAAGTGAAGATCACCCGGAACCGCTCTTTCAAGCCCGGGTCTTCCTCAACGGCCTCGATAGCCGTGTTGATGATAAGGTTAGCTAACTCTTTACTCTCCGCTGACACCATTACGTTGGCTCCGAAAACGCCGCCGGATTCTTTAGTACCTTCAGACGTTTGCTTGAGCACTTTCTTCAGCACCGTCGCCTTGTCATCATCCACACTGGCGCCGCCGGTCTCGACAAAATGCTTATAGATTCCCGGCTGAGATATGTCGGAGTTCAAGCCACTGGTGGAAAGCAGGCCCAGAACACCTGCATTGGCGGTGGCGATGCACAGTTTGTTGCAGCTGAAAGGCCCCATACCCGCTTGGATGATTGGATGTCTAATACCCAGCTTTTCGCAAAGTTCTGTCTTGACCATTGTAGATACCTCCTTCAGTTCGGTTTGTCTCCCGACGTCGTCCGACAGTTGCCGACGTGTAATCTGGACCTCGCCTAAGGCGTTTTCGCCAGTCCACCATTAAGAACCTCATTCCCCTTCATCTATTATCTCTCCTTCCGGACAGTCATAAAACGAGTTCGTAGACGCTGCATTCCTCTCAGCCACCGATCATAGTCGGACGTTTTGCGCTGCATGTACGTCAAGACTTCGGGATGCGGCAGTATCAAGAAACGCTCTTCGTCAAGAGCTTCGATTACGCAGTCAGCTACTTCCGAAGGTTCCAGCACGCCGTCGAATCCCGCCACGTCACCGTCTTCAGAACCGTCGATCATGAGGGTGCGGACCGCTTGCGGACACAGCACTGACACCTTAATACCGTCATGGCCGTGCGCTATTGCTAGACACTCTGCAAAAGCCACCGCTGCATGTTTACTGACGGAGTAGGGAGCTGACCCGATCTGGCTGAGCACGCCCGCGGCGGACGACGTGCTGAGAAGATACCCGTCGCCACGTTCGATCATCTTCGGCAGTACCGCCCTGGCCGCGTACACGTGGGCCATCACGTTGACCTCCCAACTCGACTGCCACGCGTCGTTTGGTGCAGAGGCCGCAGTAGGTCCGTCCATCGAGCTGATTCCCGCGTTAGAACAGAAGAGGTCAATCCGGCCGAACCGGCTCTCCGTTTCGTTGACTACGTTAATGACGTCTGCTTCGACGCTCACGTCAGCTCCCATAGCGACGCCGCCGATCTCCTCGGCCACCGCCTTCGCGTCATCCTCGTTGCAGTCAACCACGACAACTGCGCGTGCGCCTTCTTCGGCAAAACGACGGCACAGTGCTGCGCCGATACCGCTCGCGCCGCCGGTGACAACGGCAACTTTGTCTTTGAGTTTCATAATCTCGATCTCTCTACTTCAATATGCCGGCGTCAGCCAAACCAGACGACAGCCCGTCAACCCAACACACTCGACCACATTTCGGGCAATCGATCCTTAGAACCGGGATTTCCCTACATCGAATTTGTCGCCTTGAGCCTGAACCGTTTACGCTGACGCGCCTCCGTCGCAGACGAACACGCCGCCGTTGGTGAAACTCGATGCGTCCGAGGCCAAGTAGAGCGCCAGGCCGGCCATCTCGATCGGCTGACCGTGCCGCCGAAGCGGTATCCTCTGGATTGCGGCCTTGTAGATATCCTCGGTCTCGATCAGGACCCTGGAGAAGTGCGTCTCCACGAGCCCGGGGCAGATCGCGTTGGCCCGGACGCCGGCCGGGCCCAGCTCCTTGGCCTGTACCTTGGTCATGAGGATCACGGCAGCCTTGGTCATGCCGTATACCGCCTGCATCCGGGGAGCTTGAAGACCCGCTATCGAGGCGACGTTGATGATGCTGCCCTTGCCCTGCTTGACCATAATGTTGCCGGCCTTCTGCGCCATGAAAAAGCACCCTTTGGTGTTGACCTCGAAGGTCTTGTCGTACGCGCTCTCGCTGATCTCGAGCATGCTGCCGAAGAACGGGTTGGTGGCCGCGTTGTTGACGAGTATATCCACCCGCCCGTACGTGTCCATTACCTTCTCGTAAAGCGCATCAATCATCTCCATCTTGCCTGTGTGACAGGCGATAGGCAGGGCCTCGCCGCCCGCTTCGTTGATCGACTTGGCCACGACATCCAACCCTTCCTGCTTGCGCGAAGCGAGCACAACCTTAGCCCCATACTCGGCCAAAGTCTTCGCGATGGCCTCGCCAATCCCCCGGCTGGCTCCGGTCACTATTGCCACTCTGTCGGTCAGGTTGAAATCGACGCCCATTCTTCAGGCTCCTCTCTTATGTGCACACCAATCGTGTCTGTGGTTCTAACTCAGTACGAACCCGGACTGCTGTTCCGGCCGTGGGCCATGATGCCATTTCTACAGACAACTGCACATTGTACGAGGTGTCAGCAGGCGGCATCTTCTCTGCCAGAATGTCCTAGAAATCGCGCGTGTCCTTACGCTCCAGATACTCTTCCCATCCGGGAATTCCCGAACCTGGTTTTGCCTAGGCTTTATGCATACCGAAATCGGCGCTGAAGTAAAACACCATCTCCTACACATCGAAAGTTCCTGCTGCATAATGTAAGCTAGTGTGCACTATCCGTGGTCTCATGTCAAACGCGCGGCTCTTGACAGAGGAAAGAGACAGTAAGTAGAATAGCCTGTACACATGGGGGGCTGGCCTAGAAGAATAACCAAGGAGGTGTGATGATGAGAGATGTGGTCATTGTGGGATATCTGAGGACAGCGCAGTCGAGGTCGAGGCCAAATGATCCGGGTAGAGACTGGTTCCACAAACTCAGGGGAGACGATCTCCTGGGCAGGCTGCTGCCTGAGTTGGTTAAGCGTGCAGGGATTGACGCTAGCGAGGTGGACGACTGTATCACCGGGTCCGCTCGAGGAGTCGCAGAGCAGTGGACGTACGGTGGTCGTAGCCCGGTGTTCATTGCGAACTTCCCGGAGACGGTGGCCGCGAAGTTCGTGGACCAACAGTGCGGTTCGGCGATGGCGGCTATACATATTGGCTCCCTTGAGATCGCGGCAGGGTATGCCGACATCGTCATAGCGGCAGGTATGGAGCACATGACCCGTATACCGATGGGCGGCGGCGGTCACACCACACCGAATCCTGCTCTGTTCACGGAGGAGAAGTACGCGCACTGGGATATGAGAAACGCGATGAACATGGGGCTCACAGCGGAGAAACTCTTCTACCTGAGAGAGGATATCGGCAAGGAAGATATCGATAGGTGGGGAGTCCGAGCGCATAATCTCGCCGAGAAGGCCCGCAATGAAGGGTTTTTCGACGGTGAGATCATGCCGATCGAAGCAGAGCAGGCCGACGGCAGTACCATGGTCGTTGACAGGGACCAGGCTGTCCGGGACGGCGCGACTTATGAAGCTACATCTACTCTGAAACCGGCGTTTGCGCCGAACTCACCCGACTGGAAGTATTACCAGGGCGCCATCACGGCAGGTAACTCGTCGCCTCTGAATGCCGCAGCGACGTCGATGTTGTTGATGTCGAAGGAGACGGCTGAAAAGAAAGGGATCAAGCCAATGGCCACCATCCGATCGATCGGGTTTGCAGGAGTTGACCCGACGATCATGGGTATAGGTCCCGTTCCTGCGAGCAAGAAAGCCTTGGAATTTGCCGGGCTTGAGCCAAGAGACATAGATTACTGGGAAATCAACGAGGCGTTTTGCGTGGTTGCGCTCAACTGCATCAAAGAGTTGGGCCTCGATCCTGAGCGGGTTAACGTGATGGGCGGAGGTACCGCTATCGGTCACCCGCTGGGAGCTACCGGCGTGCGGTTGGTCGGTACGCTGGCCCGCATCCTCGAAATGAAGGGTGGTCGGTACGGTGTGGCTACCGCCTGTTGCGGCGGCGGCCAGGGTGTGGCGACGCTCATCGAACGAGAAGCGTAGTAGGCTGTACGGGGCCAGGCTCAGGTCCGGCCCCTTTGAAGCTCCGGGGGGAAACTCACTTAAGGCAGACAGGAAATTGAGGAGGGCGATACAATGACGGTTGACGATATTAAGACTGTAGCCGTTGTCGGCGCCGGCGACATGGGGCACGGCATAGCCGAGATAGCCCTGATCGCCGGGTACAAGGTTAACTTGTACGACATCAAGCAGGAGTTCGTTGATCGTGGTCAGGAACGCATCTACCAGAGCCTGGAGAAGTTGGTTTCGAAGGACAAGGTGCCGGCGGACCGCTACGAGGAGATCAAGAGCGAACTCTTGAAGAAGACGCTGGATCTGGCCGAGGCGGTGAAAGACGCGGACCTTGTTACCGAGGCGGCACCGGAAGTGCTCGATCTGAAGAAGCAGATTTTCGCCGAGATGGACAAGGCAGCGCCGGAGCATGCGCTGCTGGCGTCGAACACCTCCACGATGAGCATCACGGAGATCGCCTCGGCAACGAACCGGCCGGAGAAAGTGCTCGGCATGCACTACTTCAACCCGGCGGTGCTGATGAGGTTGGTCGAGGTGATCCGAGGAGATCAGACTTCCGACGAGACCATGCAGGTCGGGTTCGACTATGTGAACAAGGTCAAGAAGGTACCGGTCATCGTCCAGAAAGACGTGCCAGGGTTCATTGTGAATCGGGTGAACGCGCCCGCCGGCGTATTGGTTCGGTCGCTCGTCGAGTCCGGCGAAGTCCAACCTGAGGAGCTCGATGCTTTCGTGAGATCCCTAGGAGCGCCGATGGGACCATGCGAGCTGACGGACTACACGGGGATCGATGTAGGTGTGAACGGTAGCAGGTACTTTGCGGAAAAGGTGCATCCGGACTTTGCGCCAATGCCCCATCTTGTCAAGATGATGGAAGAGGGCAACCTCGGCAAGAAGACCGGCAAGGGCTATTTCGATTGGTCGCAGGGTCGCCCGGAGATCGACCTGTCCAAGGCGACGGACAAGTTTGACCCGATGGACGCGGTTGCCGTCAAAGTCAACGAGGCGACGAAGCTCATCGAGATGGGGGTTTGCTCGCCGGAGGACGTTGATCTGGCGCTGGTCAATTCCGGCGGCAACCCAGTCGGTCCGATGAGTGTTGCCAAAGACATGGAGCCTGCAGACCTTGCCAAACGGCTGGAAGGTTTGGCTGAAAAGTACAACAAGGAGATATTCAAACCCACCAAGATGATCAGGGAGGGAGGATACAGGTAATCCCTGAGCAGATACGGGCGGTGGGATTTCGGCAGGAGATGCTTCCGGACGGCACAGCCGCTCTGGGGCACAGCGGAAGCCTGCGAATGACGAAAGGCTGTCTAGTGTCGAAAGAACTGAATCATGATTCTTGAAAGTGTAAATGGGAAGTGTCAGATTATGCGGGATTTTGAACAGAGGAAAACAAGAATGAGCAACACTTTCTTACGAACCGTTCTTGTGCTGGGTATGATTATTGTGGCAAACACGTTGCCAATTGCATCATGCGCACAAGGGGCGGAAAGGGAGGTGCAATACCGTCAAATCTCCATGGAAGTTTATAGGGACAAGGTAGCAGGCGGTTGGTTGGGCCAGGCAATAGGGGTCCTCTGGGGGCAATGGACGGAGTTCAAGTGGATTGGCGAAATGGTGCCGTTTGATCTTGAAGACTGGTATCGAATGAAAACACCGCCAAAAGAATTCACCGATAGAGCCCCAGGTTGGCAGAATCCGGCTGAGAGAATTGCCTATTTTCGATCCTACCACAACGATAGAGACAATTGGGAGAAATGGACACCGGACAAGATGTCCGATCAGGACGATCTATACGTAGAGTTCATGTTCTTGTACTCAATTATGAACAACGGTTTGGACGTAACGGCTACTGAGATTGCCGAAGATTGGATTAAATACTTGGACCGAAATCGGGTATGGGGCGCGAATGGAATGGCTCACCGGAATTTTGGCAAAGGGATATGGCCCCCTCGTTCAGGCCACCCTCACAATACGCCCTACGGTGATGCCATCGATTTCCAGATCGAGTCGGATCTGTTTGGGCTGATCAACCCCGGCATGCCCAGGATCAGCAATGCCTGGTGCGACAAGGTCGGCCACATGATGAACTATGGCGACGGTGTCTATGCCGGAATGGCCATGGCGGCAATGTACGGCGAAGCGTTTTTTGAGAAAGATCCCCGCAAACTGGCCGAATACAGTCTAAAGGCCATCCCTGCAGAAAGCAATTATGCGAAGATGGTACGGGACGTGCTCGATCTCCATCAAAAGTACCCCGACTGGAGAGATGCCTGGAAAGCGCTCGAACCCAAATGGGGGAAGAAAGACGGCGAATCTGTCATGAAGTTAGATGTCAGGATCAATGGCGCTTATGTATATATGGGGCTGTTATACGGTGGCGGTGATTTTTGGAAAAGCATGAACATCGCCATGCGCTGTGGATTGGATAGTGACTGTAATCCGTCAAGCGTAGCGGGCATTTTGGGTACAGTATTGGGTATGAAAGGAATTCCTGAGAAATGGGCCATACTGAGAGATTTGCCCATAGAGAACAAATCTATTAAGGATATATACCCAGAATCGATAGAGTGGGATGATATCCTAGATGCAACCGTAGAAGTGGGGAAATGGAATGTATTGCAGCATGGGGGGTATATTGAGAATGGCACTATATTCATTCCCCATCAAACGCCGACTTCTCCGCCCTTGGAACAAACTGTTTGGCAGGAACTACCCGAAAAGGAATAGAACTACAACATCCAACACGAAAGTGTCTGTCTGGACTTCTGTTAGCCGGACTTCCCGGTACACCTGAAGAAGGTAAGGTGAAGCGACATGAAGGAATCTACAATCGTGAAGCTGGGTGTGGGGGTCCTTGCAGTAGTCCTTGTTTCTGGGTGTATCACTGGCAGCGGGGTGTCCGACGAAGAGTGTGTCGCCGGTGTAATGGAAACAGCCGTTGGCCCGCATTCTAGCGTTCTTCCAATACAACGGCCCTGATCCATGTTGCGTCGAAACGTTCGACGCTTAGGGGGAATCCAATGTAGAAGACTCTGTCACTTTTCAGTGATGTGATGTTGACTAGGGGATAGGTTATCGCGATATTGTTTCCGAGCAGGTTTCTGTGCGTGGGAGAGTTGTTGGGTTGTGGCGCTTGAGGATCGATTTCCCAAGTCACTCCCGGCACCTGAATTCCTAACATTTTGATCTTCTTCTGGGCCAACCACGCCGTCGTTTCAGCGGGAAGATAAGGCTGCGCTTCATCTACGTGGTCGCTGCCCATTAAGACGATGTCACCCTCCCGGACATTGGATAGATGATCGGGTGTCACCGCTTGCCCTTGCAGTACCGTTTCTCCCTCTTCGTTCTTCCCTTCAACAGGTCCCATTGATGAGAGGTTACAGACTGCCGCTGGTCCTATGAAGGTCTCGAGAGGATATTCCCATAATCCCTTAACGTCGCCTGGAAGCCCTTCCCAATGATCCAGGTGACCTTTGCCGCCTTCGGTATGGGAGCCAAAATGGCCGCTCAGCCGCCACGGCCAGACTTTGTCACCTTGCCAGCCGCCCACCCAGGTGTACTTGGTGTTGTCGTATTCAGCAATGCCCTCTTCAAGAACCCAAGGCAGACCGTACGCATCCGCGTTGCCTTCTTCGATGTCGCCGTTGAGTCTCTTTATTCTGGCGACCATTCTCGGGCTAAGATCCACCATTCGGTACTTGTCGAGATCAATCATGACACTTCCTCCTGTGTTTAGAGATTCGCGCTCCTTCACATTTCTGTTCCATGGGTTTCCTAGGCGGAGGCAAGCTTGCTTCTATAAAACTCCAGCCCTTTCCTGGCGGCTTCATCGAGATCCTCGCCATCAGTCAAATCGCGCCAGATGGCGCCATACTGGCCGACGATGCCGCCGGACAGGACAACGGGTTCCATTACGGTGTCTCCCTGGTAGTCAATCTCTTTCAACGCGCCGACGACTTCGTCCCACGGGATATGCCCGTTTCCCGGAGGACGACGATTGTTTTCACCGATATGGAAAAGACCGAGCTTGTCTCCTGCCATCACTATAGCGTCATGGAAGCTGTCTTCCTCGATATTCATGTGGTAGGTGTCCAGCAGTATCTTGAGGTTGGGACTGCCGACTTGCTCAACAAACTGGACGGCTTGTTCGCTGGTGTTGATGAGAAAATGCTCGTAGCGGTTCAGCACCTCGATACTGAAGAGAACACCGTGGTCTTCGGCCACTTTGATGGCCTCCTTCATGCTGTTCACGCAATTCTCCCAGCAGCGTTCCATATCCCTTTGCCCGAGCGAGTCCCGGAACATCCCGGTGATGGCTCCCGCGAGTTCCGCACCCTCCTGCAGTTCTGAAAGCTTTCGTGTGAGATTCTGGAGGTGAGCGATACCCGCATTCCGCTCCTCAGCGGAATCGGAACAAATGTCTTGATTCGGGCCGAAACCGCCGGAGTAGTTGAGCTTCACGTTCTCCCGTTTAGCGGTATCCAGCAGCATCTGTTGGTCCGACTTCGAAAACATGAGCGGAACTTCCTGCCCTACTGTCAGTAAGTCGAATCCAACCGTGGCCGCGCGCGAAATCCTGCGACAGTATTCTTCCGGCTCTGCGCCAAAGTCGGTTCCCCAGTAGGTGTGACTGATTCCAAACCTCTGCATGCCTGTCTCCTGTTGCGTGTACTATCGTTAACTGCGCTCTCGAAGGAAAGTCTCGACCTCTTCGATGCTGGGGATACCCTTCCGGTTACCCAGCACCGTACAGTGAATGGCGGAAACCGCCGACGAGAAAGTGGCGATTCTTCTCAGATCCCAGCCCCGCACCAGACCGACCAGGTAGGCGCCATGAAACACATCGCCGGCGCCTGTTGTATCTACCACGTCCACTTCGAAGGCGGGGGTATGAAACTCTTCGTCGGCGCTGACGGTGTAGCTGCCATCAACACCTTCGGTCTGAACGACGATACGCGGTCCGATATCGAGGATCGCCCGTCCGGCCTGCCAGAGGTCTTCGTGGCCGGTCAGCATGGAGCCGAACCCCGAACCGCAGATCAACACATCTGTCTCCGCCACGAGCGCCCGCATGGGTGCCGGAACGGGCTGGTTGGTTGCAGCAGCGTCGAGGACAACGGTCTTTCCCTCCTCGTGCATCCAGCACGCCGCCTGCAACGCGGCATCCCCGTGAGTGCTGTCCAGATGAAGATACCGGGCGGATGTCAGATAGTCTCGGTCCAACTCCTCCGGTCGCACGGGCTGCGACAGAAATCCCTGCACAAAGGAGAAACATCTCTCGCCGGTCTTCTCTTGGACGTAGACGATGACGACATGATCTTCCGGCCCCTCGCGTTGGACCATGCGGCTGAGGTCCACGCCCGCCCTTTCCAGTGAGCCTAGTTTGATCGCGGCCATTTCGTCGTTGCCCACGGTGTCGACAAACCCCGCCCGCGCGCCAAGCATCGCAGCTACCGCACATGCCGTACCGGCCGGCCCGCCGTCGGCGAGGGTGAAGCTGCTCGCCAGGCCCGGATCTTCCCAGCGGGGCATATGCTCGAGGCGAATGACCACGTCCACATTGGCGATGCCCAATCCAACGATATCGGGTTCAAACATCAGCGTTACAAACTCCCTCCGTCGACAGCTCTTCGAGGTAGAGCACCTTTCTGAATTGTGAATGAGACGTCCGCAGTTCTTGTAACATTCTTACCCTGGTCCGTGCTGGAATTCTATGCCGGTCACACTCAATCCACTGCTTGCGGTGGTCTTACTCTGCGATCATGCGATCCTTCACTTGGATCGACATTTCCCATATGGACCTGCCCACGACAACCGAGGGCAAGTTCACCCCTATCGTAACAGGCCCGCGCCGACAGTTTCAAGGCCACTGGGGGATCTCTGACAAGAAGTGTGTTGTCTTTAGTGGAAAAAAGATAAGGCGCCCCCCAAAACCTTGAGATAAGGAAAGAAAGGAGGTACCTATGTCATTAGGTAGAAGAAGTGTAGCAAAGATGTTTGGTTTGGACACTAGCGTTAAGTTGTTAGATGTCAGCGGCAATGAGATGGGAAAGTCGTGGACTTTCGAGTTAAAGATAGTCCGTCCATCGAGGTGCCCGCAATGCTGTGATAAACGAGTGTGGGTAGAGATTCCCCGGCCGGAGACCTGCGGTACCGCGTTGCTCCACTGGGACGCTCTGTTGGACTCAGGTGCGGACGTAGGGAAGTTCAATCACATTCCGGGCGGCGCCAACGTGCTCTACATGGACGGGCACGTCGAGTTCCAGAGGTATCCGGGCAGATGGCCCGCCACCAGGTGGTGGAGCAACATTGTGACGTTTTGAATGTACTAAGGTAAGTAATTCTGGAATGCGGCTCCAATCGATGAGAATCGGTTGGAGCCGCATTCTGTACGATTTGCAGACAGGCGACTGGATTCGCTGCAGCCGGACTCGCAGGATCTTTAAAGGTCCGGGCTTCTTACAGGGCGCGACCGCTCTGTTTCACCGATAAGATCTTCTCACTGAGTCACGATCTCGATCTTGGCCCAATAGGCGGCTTCATAGAGCCATCCGTTGGCCTCATTCATCAGCACTAGACCGAGTTTGGAACCAGCGTACTCCGATAGATCGACATCGACGCTCATCCAGCCATCCTTGGCCTTCTCGGCGCCGACAACGGTTTCGAATATTCTCGAGTCTTTGTCGCCCACAACCAGGTTCCAGTCGCCCTCTTCGTGATGGCCGACGACCAGGTGCAGCACGGTCTTGCCTTGAGGAATATCAACGGGCTTATACAAAATGCACGGATCAGCCTCGCTTAACGGATGGGTCACAAGCACATTTTCCTTGCCCGCCAGTTCCTTGTGCAGGCCGGGATCCAATTCGTTCCCACAATTGTAGACGGCCCATCCAGGGGCAATGGCCTTGACGGCCTCCGCCATCTTCGCCGGATCCGCCGCCGTCGTCTGTGAGATTTCTATTTGACTCATTTCTTCCTCAGTGAAACGGCTGTCGGCGATCGGGCCAGGTTCCCAGCACTGCTCGAGCGCGGAAGGTCTTGGCTCCTGCATAGGGATAACGAAGACTTCCTGGCCATCCTCGTCTTTCTCGATGCGCCCGCCTTGCTGAACCACGATCTGGCGGGTCAGTTGGGTGCAGACCTTCACCAGCTTGGGGTAGTTATACGGGGTGTGGCTGAACTTGCCTTCTTCATCCAGCGCGGAGACAAAGCGTTCAGGTATTGCCGACAGCCCCATCGACGTGAACAGCACACCCGCAGCGTTGGACGGGTTGCAGTCGGAGTCCTGTCCACACCTCATGGAGATGATGATGGTCTGGTCCGGGTCGCCCTCTCCGTAGAGCATACCCATAACGATGTAGGCGGCGTTGATTTTCGCATCAATATTGAAGCTTTTCCTGAAGCACGATGCGCGCCGGTAATCCGGGTTCTTCTGATACTTATTCTCAATTAGCTGCCATGTGGCCTTCCAATCGTCGGGGTTCGCCTTGTACCATTCCAGGACATCCGTTATGCACTCGTGGAACTGGCTGCCTTCAGGCACGCACGCCAGGCCTGCACGCACGACTTTCTCCATATCCTTTTCGAAGAAAGCCTCTGCATACATGCCGGCAATAAACTGGCCGCCATACAGGCCGTCGCCGTAGTTCATAAGGCGACCGAATACTTCCCCGAGTTGGATGCCGCTGTTGGGCATGCCGGGAGAGATGAGACCCGCATAGTCGGCTTCGATCTGATAGTCAATGTCATCAGCGTGGTCGGTGAACTTCGGGTGGCCCGAGTCTGGAGGTGCGATGCCAAGGCGCAGGTTCTCACGGCCGTAGCGATTCGCGTGCCAGAGCTCGTAGCGGCTGTTCGCAAAGTCGATGCCGGCCTGCCGGATGGATACATCAAGACCGTACAACTCCAGTGTCCGCAGGAACGTCATTTCAACGTAAATATCGTCCTGGCCAAATTGGTTGATCATTTTCGGCGTCCACGTCGGCACCTTGTCTTCCGGTATGATGGACCCCGTCCATTGGAACTCTGTTGGCGCGCCCCATCCCACACCCGCCATCTGGCCAATCCAGCCCGCCTGCATCTTCTCCTCGTATTCAGCTACAGGCAGTCGCCGATACTCGGTGTCAGCAGCAACAACCGGCAGGGTGAAAACAGCAATCAGTAGTATTGTAACCGTTAACTTTCGCATGTTCATGGGCCTCCTTCAGTTGGTTTTCCTGTAATCCGACATCTCCAATATGGACCTACGCGTGACCATCGACGGCAGGCTCTCGGCTATTGTACAGGCACACACCATCTGTGTCAAAACCGATCTTGCCGACATGCCCCGTACACATTGGAGACAATCCCGACGAGCCAGACGCCCTCATGTCCCCGTTCTTCCCTTAAGAACACTACACGCCCAGGTCCCACCCGTCCCGATACGTCCGCGTCACATATGTATTCGCCTCGGGCAGGTTCGTGACCCGCATCTTCTTCGCGTACCATTCCAGCTTCTGGTCGTAGCGCAACGCGATATTGCCCGTCAACGCCCATTCCGTGAAAGGCCCCGAATACTCGTAATCGGCCATCACCTCATCCGGAACCAGGCGCGGCCGATTGCCTTCCTCGCCCGCCGTTAGCATGCTCTTCTTGGCAGAGGCCAACGTGTTGGCTGTCGACCCTACCATGGCTTCCAGGCCGCACTGTTTTCGGTGAAGGCCAACCTGAAACGCCAGCGAAAGCCATTCGGTGTGGTGAGCCAATGCTTACTCTACATCGTGCGCCGGAGACGCGCCTTGGCGGGACTCCAGTTCCGCGCGGATTCGTGCATGATCTTCTTTGGAGAGTCGATACTGGAAGTAGAAGAAGATACCGATCAAGATCCCGGCGGATCCAAACACCCAGGTCCATCCGAGCCTCATGAGCACATCCTGACCCACCTGTCCGGGAACTGCGCCGATTGGCATTCTAACCAGGTACATCAAGGCAAGTCCCCCCATCCAGGAGGCAGCGGATTGACTGGCTTTTGCAAAGAACGTTCGGGCGGAGTACAGAATCCCGGTCTGCACGTGCCCGGTCTTCAACGCATGCTCATCGATGACGTCGGCCAGCATGGACATGACGGCGACGTTGAAACCCGAGCCGCAATGGGCCATCAGAGCGGTATGCACCAGCAGGAACCACAGAAGCTGCGGCGTACCGTTCGCAGGCGTTATCAGGTTCAAGCCCGTGAGGCGATCAAGTACCGGAGCTGGAAGGAGTATGAAGTAGGCCGCCATGTTCCCGATACATACGCGCCGTTTTCCAAACCTCTTGATCCAGAAGGGCACTGCCAATGCTCCCGTGACATAGCCTACCATCGCTGCCAAGCCAAACCATTGTAGCTGCGTTCCCCCCATCTCAAAGAAAAAGGTGTTAATAAGGGGTCCGACATATATGACCATGCCTATGGTGATCATGAGGAAGAACAATGCCATCAGGAGCATCCGGTAGTTGCGGGTCTGACAGGCCTCGTACATCTCCTTCACAACGGCCACGGGGCTGAAACGGGACACGTCTTTCGAAGGTTGGGCGAGGTGGGGAATCTCCTTGCGCGTGCCGATGGCACAGATCCAGATACCCAGTATCACAAAACCACAGGCGAGAAGGATGACGGGGGGATAGTTGGCCGCGTCAAGATATTTGAATACGGTTTCTCCGTCATAGGCGCGCGTGGACTTTCCAGCGAATATCCTATATGCGGCGAAGACGAAGATACTCTGAAAACCATGGCCGAACATGGCATTGAAGCTGAACACGGAGGCGCGTTCGTTGTAGTCGCTGGACAGCTCGGCGCCCAGGGCAAGGTGCGGTACGACGTACAACGTCAGGAAGAACCTGGCCAGAATATGCCAGACGGCCATCCAGAGAAACAGGGGTATCTGTGGCGGGAGTTCAGCACCTTCCCGTATAGCCGTCAGCGATTCCGGGGGAGAGAACAGAAGATAGAGACAGAGCGCCAATGGGACTGGCGCGACAAACAGAAAAGGGTGGCGCCGGCCCCACTTGGACTTCCATCTGTCAGACAGGGCGCCAACGGCGGGGTCAGACACCGCGTCAAAGAAGATAGCCAGCCCCATCGCCCATGCCACCAGATTGTTCTCCAGCCGGAGCCCCTGATTGTAATAGAGCAAGGCAAAGGAACCGACGACCACCATGAAGGCCCATTCACCGACTTGCCCGAAGCCAAAGCTGAATTTTACCCAAAATGGGACTTTGCCTGGCCGTGCCATCTTCTCTATCTCCAGAACACCAAATGATCAATGCTCGGAACGCACATCCTAATCCACCCCACTCACACTGTATCATCCCTCGCTGACGGTGATCTTACTCAGGGATCATGGGATACTTTGCTTGAAGCGACATTCCCCATATGGACTTGCCCGCGACCACCGCGCCCACCGAGTGCAGATTATCTACTATCTTACATGCCCGCGCCGACGGTTTCAAGGTCGCCGGGGGGTTGACGCATCTAGCAGTTTCAAGTAAGATGGTGCGTCTAGACTCGGTCACGTGGCCTTATCTGCGGCAACGATCTTACTGCGCGGCTCCGGACAGGCGTGGATCGCGTTCCATAGAGCCTGCGCCTGCAATCATGCATAATGAAAACGATTTGTCGGCCAGTGGCAAAGTGAGCAGAGTAGGAGGCGCTAAATGTCCAAGTTCCAACTGCAAGACAAGATTGCCATCGTTACGGGTGGCGCAGGCGGTATCGGTACGTGTATCGCTGTGGAGTATGCGCGAGCCGGCGCCAATGTCGTCGTAGCCAGTCGCGATCAGGCAAAGATCGATAAGGTTGCCGCGGAGATCAAGGCTCTTGGCAGGGAATCCCTCGCCGTCGCCACCGATGTCACTGTTCCGGAACAGGTAGACAACATGGTCAAACAGACGGTGGACACGTTTGGCCGGCTTGACGTTATTGTGAACTGCGCCGGTGGCGGCTCTGCCATGCGCGATCCGACGGAAGTCCCTTTTGAGGAATGGAATTACATCGTTAACCTGAATCTTACCGGCACATACCTCTGCTGCATAGCCGCCGGTAAGCAGATGATCAAGCAGAAAGGCGGCAAGATAATCAACATCTCCTCTGTTGCCGGTACTAAAGGGAATCCGGGCATGCTTCATTACTCGGCAGCTAAAGCCGGCGTTATCAGTCTGAGTAACAACTTGGCCTTCTTGTGGGCGCAACACAACATCAACGTCAACTGCATTGTCCCCGGTCTGATTGCGACACAACTCATGAAAGACTATAACGTGATACCCCCAGATACGGATGAAGACGGTAATCCAGTACCTCGGT
>Ga0114922_10000626_pt1 | contig 34131 bp, 25 predicted proteins | sample AartaG_FD_100975 | JGI IMG/M metagenome (GOLD analysis project Ga0114922, IMG submission 100975) | Deep subsurface microbial communities from Aarhus Bay to uncover new lineages of life (NeLLi) - Aarhus_00045 metaG | ecosystem: Environmental > Aquatic > Marine > Oceanic > Sediment | place... | reverse complement strand
CTATGGCGCGTCGGCGACAGAGGCGTAACATTGTTAGCCCAAGGCGTGAGCCTTGGGTATCGTGGTCCGCCACAGCAGCGCGCCCTGTAGGGGCGCAACCCGTGGGGCTTCGCGTCGGTTATGCCTCTTGAGTTGCGCCCCTGCAGGGCGCATGTTTTCTCTTACTCCGTGTCCCCAAGGCTCACGCCTTGGGCTAACAATGTTTGATCCCCTTTGGGGATTCCTGCGAAGTCCACACAATGTCGGCTTCACACGCCAAACACGTACCTTTCTTCAGACCTGTCCGCCGCAGAGCCATGGCAGGCGGGAAGATTTCCCCCAGCACGAGATTTCTTATCACATCCGGCTCATGCCTTGGCCAACATTACATTTGATTCTCCGCAAAACCTGAGTTAGAATTACTATAGAGGGATTTGGAGCTGTTATGATCAAACGCATTTCCTGTGTGGCGATGCTGGCGCTGTGTGGTCTTGCGGCCACGACCCACGCGGCCGAGAAGGTCGGGATGGCCGTCAAGGTGCGCAATTACGGCGAGGTGCGCCGCTCGGCGGGGGCGTTTCTGTCGCAGTTCGTTGCCGACTATTACGACGACCTTCCCGATTCGTGGATCGCCCCGGCGTTGAACAGCGGCGGAATGGAGAGCATAGACCAAGACGGCGATTTCTTTTTCCTCGCCGTCGAGTCGCCGCAAGGCACGTACTGGGTCTCAATTGCCCCCCTGATCTCGGCGAGATTCTATCTCGATGCACTGCGGGCGAACCTCGGCCGCGAAACCGAGCAGGAGGGCGTTTACGTCTTCACTACGGAGAAGCCGACGGGCGCGGCAAAGACCCGAGACAAGTTTTACGTGCAAATCGTGGACAGCACCGCCGTGGCATCGCGGGATAAGGGCGCCTGCGGCCTTGCCGCATCGATGCTGAAGGAAAAACGCCTCGACGCGCTGTTCCACGCCGACCATGACGCGCCCATTCGCATACGCATTACGCACGACTTCATCGAGAAGAGAAAAGAGGGGCTCTTCGAGACGCTGCGCGGTTTTGGAATGATGGTTGCCGCGAGCATGGGATCTTCGCAGCCCGACGCCCTCGCGAAATTCTATGCACAGGAAACGCTCGATATTGTGGCGCAAGCGGAGCGGCTGTATGTGGATATCTCGCCCGGCAAGGAGCTCCTCACAGCGCGCATCACCGTCCGCCTGGGCCCAAACACGCCTCTGGCCAAGTTCATGGGCAAGCAGCAGCCGATGAAAACCGACCTGCTCGCCATGCTCCCCGGCAGCCCCGTATTCGCGTGTGCAGGCCGCGTGGAATCTATTGGAGAGCTGCAGGATTACTACTCCGATTCGGTAAAGCGGTTTTACGCGCTGAAGTCTACGAAAGCGGCCTTCGCTGAAGCCGCGTCGAAGCGCGCCGGCGAACGCCTCCGGCAATTCGCCGCCGTGGCCGGGGGCCATTTCGCGGCCGCGCTCGTCATGCCGCCGCAGGACTCTTTCGGCGTGGATTATGTGCGCGCCTACGAGGTGAAGGACCCGGCCGCAGCCAAGGAAGCTTTCACCCGGCAGATGACCGGCCTGGCCGAGCTTGGCAAAGCTGTAAAGCCCGTGCCGGGGGACGCTGACCCGGCAGTCCTCACATACGAGATATGGCCCCGTTTGGCCGTCGGCAAAGCCGAGCCGCTGACCGTCAGCGCCGCGTTCGTAAACAAGCTGATGCTCGTGGCTTCGGGCAAGCATTCGCCGGACAACATGCGCATGATGATCGACGCGTGCTCGCAAAAGCCCTCCGCGCAGGCGGTGGCCGACGCGCCGCATTTTGTGGCGTCGACCGCCGGCGCACCGAAGGGGGCCTCGGCGCTCGCGTTTTTCTCCATCAGTGGATTCTTCAACTGGGCCGGGCGATCGGGCGTTCCGGGCACGGACGACTTCCAGACGATACTCCCCACCGGCGGGATCGCGGCATGGTTCGTTCCGGCCGACGGGTCTCTCTCGATACATTTGCGCATCCCTGCGGGCGAGTTTATGGCGGTGCGGAAAGCCATTCTGGGCGATATACCCATTATCGGCCTTCCGATGTGATTCTTTGGCAGGAGGCCATCTTATGGATGATGAAAAGATCGAGCAGGTCACGCGGCAAAAGGGGTTGCTGACCGAAGACCAGATCGAAATGGTCCGCGAGGCGATCCGCGAAGCAGCGGAGCAGGGGGAGGAGCTTTCGTTTTTCGACGCCGCGGTGCGCCTGGGCCTCCTGACCGAGCATGAAGCGGAAGAGGCCCTCAAAGAAGCGGAACTGGAAATCTCCATGTGCGAGACCGAAGACATTTCGGCAGCGATCGCCCGCGAGCCGAGCGCGGTCGACGGTGGCGACGGCAGCGGGCAAGACGAACAAGCTGTTGCATCTGCCGCTGAGTCGGATGCAGGCGACGAGATCCCCGAGTCGGAAGCCGTCACCGACCGCCACGACGTGCCCGAAGAGCCGGCCGTCCCGGCCGCGCAGAAGCCGCCATACTCCGCCATTGCCGTGGGCATGGTGATCCTGATCATCTTCGTAATCCTGGCGGCTGTGTTCAACCGCTGACCGGCAGCCATCACGCAAGCAGCAACTGCACCCTCCGGAGTTAGTCCCTTACGTCTTTCTTCTCAGTGTGCTCCGTGCTCTCCGTGGTTAAATTCCTTCTTTCCGGCTTGTCGGGGCTAGGGGAATTCGAAGCCGCTAATCAGGTTCTCCCCGATTGCTCAAATGGGCAACACATAGTATAATCCATGTGCTTATGGCTCAACAGGAAGCGTAGAGCCGGGATGCCGCTTCAGAAGGAGCTTCCTGCAGGATTCTGCCCAGGGCGGGTGATAAGGCCCGCTCCTGCGGAGCGATGATAGAGGTTGTCGTTCCTGCCATTCCCCGTGGGGCACCAAGGATGGGGATTCGGATCGAGGCATCCCGTTCTTGTGCTGCGCTCTGATTCCTAAAAAGCATAGAAAACTAAGGTGCGTTGCGGCAACTCTAACCGCGAAGCTGTCTAGTTTTCTTTCTACCCTCAGAGCGCCCTGCGCCCCCAGGGCGCTCTGAGGCCCTCCTGTGAAGAACGTTACTGAGTCCTGTTTCACGGGCGGACCTGCCACAATGATTCGGTAACGTCCCGAACGCGGGGCACACCTCCCGCGCACTGCCGTTGCCCCCTCGTGTGTCGGGACCGTAGGACCGTAGGACCATGGGACAATAGGACCATGGGACCATGGGACCATGGGGTAGCGGCAGACCACAGCCCAGCGTTGAAACACTTGTCATTCCCCACATGTTTGTGTGGCGGCTTCCGCCACTCCTACGGCCCTGAAAGGGCAAAGTATGAAAGCCCAGGGCAAGGCAAATCCTGCAAGGATTCGCCGTCGCCCTGGGTAGCGTGCGTCTTAAATCGATAAGCCCTGCAAGGGCGAAGTAGAAAATGATTCCGACAGGGTACGCTCGCGCCGGTGATGTCTACTCCGCCCTTTCGGGGCTTAACCGGGTCTTGACCCGTTTCCCCAGGGTGCCGACCGGGCATCCGGTCATTTTGACAGCCTTCTTTTGCCGCAGCGCTCCGCTCCCTGCCAACTTGACAGCCTGGCGATCATTACTTTGTTTTCTTAAGCTCTTGTGGTATAATGTGTTACGAAAATCGGCCCCACGGTCGGCCCATTGGCACGGATTTTGCATATTACTGATATGCTTGCGAAAGGAGGCAGGCAGTATGCCTACTTATGAATATGAATGCACCAGTTGCGGGCATTGCTTTGAGGAATTTCAGTCCATCACGGCTCCAGCCCTCGAAAAGTGCCCCGAGTGCGGCCGGAAGGTCAGGCGGCTGCTCGGAAACGGCGGCGGAATAATCTTCAAAGGATCGGGATTCTACCAGACCGATTATCGGAGCAAGGAGTATAAGGAGAAGGCAAAGGCCGAGGCTGGTGAATCATCCTCGAGCTCCTCAACCTCCGACAAGAAAGACAAGTCATAACAGCCGGCATTCACAGCCGGGAATCGTCCGCGGCGTCATCACGCATTCCGGCCGGCAGGCCGATTTCTCACGTGATCACATTCTGAGGCAAGGAGGTCATCTGCATGAATGTAAAGCCATTAGGCGATCGAATCATCGTGCAACGAATTGAAGCGGAGCAGAAAACGAAAGGCGGCATCGTACTCCCCGACACCGCCAAGGAAAAGCCGAAGGAAGGCAAAGTTGTGGCCGTGGGTACGGGCAAGATGCTCGACAGCGGCGATACGTCTCCTCTGACCGTCAAGGACGGCGATACTGTGCTTTTTTCTTCGTACGCCGGCACAGAGGTGAAGATCGACGGAGAAGACTACCTGATCATGAAAGAGGACGACGTCCTCGCGGTCCTCGAATAAGAACTTAGTAACAACCGTATTCATAACGGATCCAGTGCGGAGGAAAATATGGCAAAAAGAATCGCTTACGATTATGAAGCGCGCGAAGCCATTCGCAAGGGCGTGAACACGTTGACGCACGCGGTAAAGATCACCCTCGGCCCCAAAGGGCGAAACGTGATCATTGACAAAAGCTTCGGCGCCCCCACAGTGACCAAAGACGGCGTAACCGTGGCCAAGGAGATTGATCTGAAGGACGGCTACGAGAACATGGGCGCCCGGATGGTCCGCGAGGTAGCGTCGAAGACCAGCGACGTTGCCGGCGACGGCACCACCACGGCGACCGTCCTTGCCGAATCGATCTTCGAGGAAGGGCTCAAGAACGTTACCGCCGGGGCCAATGCGATGTCGCTCAAGCGCGGCATCGATAAGGCCGTGGCCGCCGTGGTCGAAAAGCTCGACACCATGGCGATCCCCGTCAAGGGCAAGAAGGAAATCGCCCAGGTCGGCGCGGTCGCTTCCAACAACGATGCCGAAATCGGCGAGATGATCGCCGAGGCTATGGAGAAGGTCGGCAAAGACGGCGTGATCACCGTGGATGAAGGCAAGAGCCTCGATACAGAGGTCGAGTGGGTCGAAGGCATGCAGTTTGACCGCGGCTACCTGTCGCCCTATTTTGCGACCAATCCCAATACCATGGAGTGCGAGCTCGAGGAGCCCTATATTCTCATCTACGAGAAGAAGATAAGCACCGTCAAGGACCTGGTGCCCGTGCTCGAGAAGGTGGCCCAAGCCGCCAAGCCGATCCTCATCATCGCCGAAGACGTCGAAAGCGAAGCCCTCGCCACGCTCGTTGTCAATAAGCTGCGGGGCGTCATCAACTGCGTCGCCGTCAAGGCCCCCGGTTACGGCGACCGGCGCAAAGCCATGCTCGACGACATAGCCGTGCTCACCGGCGGGCAGGCCATTTTCGAGGACCTCGGTATCAAGCTCGAAAGCGTCGAGACAAGCCAGCTCGGCAAGGCCAAGAAGGTGACCATCGATAAAGACAACACGACCATCATCCAGGGCGCGGGAAGCACCGAGGAAATCCAGGGCCGCATCAAGCAGATCAAGAACGAGATCGAGACCACGACTTCCGACTACGATAGCGAGAAGCTGCAGGAGCGCCTCGCCAAGCTGGCCGGCGGCGTGGCCCAGATCAACGTCGGCGGCGCGACCGAGATCGAGGTGAAGGAAAAGAAAGCCCGCGTTGAAGACGCCCTCCACGCGACCCGCGCGGCCGTCGAAGAAGGCATACTGCCCGGCGGCGGCGTAGCCCTCATCCGGGCGCTCGATGCCCTCAAGGGCCTGAAAACGACCGGCGATGAGATCATCGGCGTGGATATCGTCCGGCGGGCGATCCCGGCGCCGTTGCGACAGATCGCCGAAAACGCCGGGGAATCGGGAGCGATAGTTCTCGACAAAGTGGCCGAGGGCGAAGGCAACTTCGGATTCGACGCCGCAAAGGGCGAGTACGTCGACCTCGTGGAGGCCGGCATTATCGATCCGAAGAAGGTCGTGCGATACGCGCTGCAAAACGCAGCCAGCGTGGCCGGGCTGCTGCTCACCACCGACGCACTCGTCGGCGAGCTGCCCAAGAAGAAAGACGAAGGCGGGCCTGAGGGTATGCCGGAGTATTAAGAACCGGCCCTGCAGCGCACGCCCGCGCGCACATCGTATGAAAAACAGCCGCCCCGCGCATCATCGCGGGGCGGCGTTGTTGTTGGCGCGAAGAAGTCTATCCTTATTCTCCCACCACCATTCCTGCCACTTGCCGATGTCTGCGCCGAAGTCCTGGCCGGTGAAGAGTCTTTGGAAAGGGGGTTTGGGGGGAAGGACCTTTCTGCGTATGTGTTTAGCGTCGGCTCGCCGCATATCAAATGTGGAAGACACAGAAGGCAGGCAATGCCTGTCCTTGGGACAGGTTCGCCGAGCTTACGCTCGGCGGGCCGCGGCCCCGCGACGGGGCCTATCCGCCACCAGCCTTCGCTGCTGCTCCGGCGGGCAAGTGCGGCGGGGCAGCCTGATATAATAAAAAAACGGGCATCCTATCGTTGAAGTTGGTATGATAGCCAACTGTGCCACGCTGCCAGTGGCGTGTTTTTCTTAACGGCGTCAACGAAAGGAGCCCGTGATGAACAGTATAGGTTTTGACGTGCATAAAACAAGTGTGTTTATGGTCGCCCTCAATGACCGGGGCAAGGTCACGCATTGCCGCGAATACCCCACGACGGAGAAGAACGTGATCAAACTGGTGACAATGGTGCCCGGCCCCAGGCAGGTGATGTTCGAGGAAGGCGGAATGGCCGGCTGGATGAAGATGGTCGTCGAGCCGTACGCCGACAAGGTGGTCGTGTGCGACCCGACTCAGAACCGGTTGATATCCAAGGCGGATTTCAACGACGACAAGGGCCTCAGAGGCCACAGCAGTGCCACCAAAGTAAGGCAAAGCCGCCCCAACCGCCGGTCCACAGGATCCAGGGCCGCAGCCGGCGCTCCGCCGAAACCGAAACGATTGACCACGTGCAACAATCTTATCCTTTTATCGCTCATGCGGCTTCATCGACAGCGGAGACGGGCATGTGAAGGTCTTGGCCATGGAGCCAGGGCCGGGCACTTCTCGATGGCCGCCAGCAGCTCATCGGGAAACATCTCTTCCCATCTCACTCTTTCTTCGTGCATTGGCATTCCTCGGGTGCCGGAAGCCGGGGCGCCTGTTCTGCCTGGTCGTCGCTCATCTTCTCAAGACGGTGCCCCTATCGCGTTTACCTCGACGAACGTTCTCGTTCGTCGCGCCGCCTTCTCAGGCGGACGTTGTCGGAAGATCTTTTCCACGGGCTGAAGCCGAGGCTATAGAACTGCCGCCCTCTTGTCCGCCTACCTCAGTATTGTTCGACTGGTACACGCCCAGTTTAGCTGCCCCCGGTGCTGGAGTCAAGTAGAAATACGGCCAAGCTCGGGAAAATGACTTGACACATGCTCTGGCTATGTTACAATAATTGTCAATGAGAGCATGAGTCATGGCTGGACGGAGGGTATCCACTATGCCACAAGGGCGCAAGAGCAGTATTGTTGTCAGCCTGACAGACAATGAAAGGCGAGAACTTGAACACGTGCAAGGCTCCCTTGGTTCCCGGCGAGCACGGATTGTACTGTTGCGAGCCGGTGGCATGTCTATCACTGACATCCGCCGGGCCGTCGGCGTTAGCCGGGGGACAGTGTACAAGTGGCTGCGGCGCTACTTGGAACAGGGCATTGAGAGCGTGGACGACGCGCTCCGTCGAAGTCGCGAGGCTTTCGCGTCGGTCCCGGCGCAAAAGGTATCGACAGTGCTCAGCACTGCGCTGGCAATCAAATCTCATGGAGAGACAGACGAGCACTTCGCCGACCACGTGAGGCGGGGTTTCCTTACGTACCAGGAGTTAAACGAGTTTCTCCCTGCAAACCTCGTCGATCCCGCAAGGATCGACAAGATTCTCATGCAACTCGGCGAGATGCATATCACCCTCGTCGATGAGTCGGAGCTAGACGAGCGCGAGGAGTCAGAAGACCAATCATTGCCGGGCCGTGGATTGCCCCAAGACGCGTTTGTTGCTTTAGGCCTTTTTGGCAACCAGATCAAGATAGTCTCGCTGGAGGCCGATGGGACTTACACATGTCTCGATGAAGTCCACAACTTACACAAGATCCTGTACGTCTTCTCATCAGAAACCCTGGCGCTGCAAACTGCTGTTGAGGAACTGGAGGCGCTCGTAAATGATCCAAGCGCTAAGGAAAAGGACTTTCAAGATTTCTTCGAGAGAAACCCGAACTTCTTGTTGAAGGACGAATACAAGACGGCACACCCTCACATGGTTTTGGCGAAGGACGACGGAGAGGTCCTCGTGCCAGACTTTGTCTTGGAGCCAATTGATCAGAGCTCACTGTGCGACCTGCTCGAATTGAAGCTTCCTTCGGCGAAGGTTTTTGTGTTGAAAAAGAGAAGAATGCGCGTTTCAGCATCTGTTTTAGAGGCCTGTGCTCAACTTCGAGAGTACAGCGCTTTCTTTGACGAGGAAAAGAATCGAAGTAGAGTCTATGAGAAGTATGGGCTACTGGCTTTCAGACCCAGAATGTTCGTGATTATTGGGCGACGTGGTGATGCTAGTGCCATTGATGTGCGGAAGATGGAATCCGATCTTCCGCAACTCCACCTGATAACATACGATGATTTGATCGTACGAATGAAAGCGAGAGTTGATGGCATGATGAAAGGGAGGCCCCCGCATTAAAAGCAAGTCACATGGTAGCCGAAGTGAAAGGGCTTGACATCGTCCCCGGAAACGTTATAATCTTGTCATCAGCATAACCTCAGCCGTGGCCAGAGAATTGATCTACAGGACCAGGCAATTGTCCGGCCCGGCGAGTGATCGAATCAGGTCAAGCAAAGAGGCCGTTATAGTGAACTCGAAGCGGGCCATCATGCAAAAGGGGAGGCAGTGAGTCCGGTCTCATGGAAATTGTTCAAGGAAACGAATAGGGGGAAACGCTGTGATCGCTTACGAAAAATGGAAACAGAAGGAGCTCTCCGTCCCGAACCTTCTTCTTGACCCTCTCAACCCACGTATTCCCGAGCCGGATCCTTCTCTTTCGCAGCGACAGCTTATCACAGAGCTTGTTCAGCATGATAAGGTGTACGAGCTTGCTAGGAACATCGCCGATAACGGTTACTTCCCCGTCGAAGCACTGATCATCATCGAGAAGAGCGGAGATAGGTATGTGGTCGAAGGCAATCGCAGGTTAGCTGCATTGAAACTCCTCCTTAGCCCTGAGCTCGCCCCCTCGGAATCGCAACATCGTTTCGAGGTGCTGTCTGAGCGTGCTAGTTCTGGCCTGATCAAGAAGCTCCGTGTTATGGTCGCACCTTCGCGCAGGTCAGCGGCTCACATCATAATGGCCAAGCATACTGCACCGCAAGTTGAAAGCTGGAAGCCGATCATGCGGGCGAAGTTCTATAAGGGCCTTGTAGGTGCCGGCCTCTCCGTTGACGATATCTCCGAACAGTACGGCGTTATCGCCTCCGAAGTAACCGACGCGCTCCGCATGCACACAATGTACCAGATCGCCTGTGCTCTTGACCTCCCTGAAGAAGTCGCCAAGAAGGTCCGCAATCCTCGTGAGTTTCCAATGACCACTGTGGACCGCCTTTATGTAACGCCTAAGGTCAGCCAGTTTCTCGGAATCCGATTCGACGAGAATAAGCAGCCTGTCGGCAAAGTTGCCCCAGAGGAGTTCAAGAAGGGGTACTCGAGAATTGTGTCCGATATAGCGCTAGGAAAGAAAGACTCTCGTCATCTCAACACAACGGAGGACATCGAAGAGTACCTCAAGTTATTTGGCGCAGACGCTCCGGACTTGGGGAAGAAAGGTCGTTTCACGGCTGCGAGTCTTTTGAAAGGAGCTGGAAAATCGAGGGTGCGACTTCTAAAGCGCCAGACGAGCGACAAAACCAAGACGACTAGGCGGAAGTCAAAGGCCTTGATACCAAGGACGCTGAAATGCAACTTGGACAGCCAAAGAATAAACGACATTTTCGATGAATTGCGAAAACTCGATGTGCAGAAGTTCCCAAACGCCGTCGCTATTCTGCTGCGCACGCTTCTCGAAATGAGCGTTGAGCACTATCTAGATAAGTCTGGGAAAATGAAACCTCTATTGGATAAGCAGCGGACAAAACACAGCCGACCAAAGGGTTGGAGCCCGACATTGAAGCAAATGCTCCAGTACATTTTATCTGAGGGGACAAAGATCGAGCTCAATCCGCTCGCACATAAGTCTGTTAAGAAACTCATTTCTGATAAGGGGTCAATGTTCTCAGTAGACTCGTTGGATTTCTTCGTTCACAATAAGTTCTATTGTCCAACGGAAGAAAAACTTCGTGGCTTCTGGATCCAGTTGGAGGAGCTCTTCAAAATCACCCTTGTCGAGCCAAGCGCCCAGTAGCATCGAAGGATTGTTGTCCAATGCCAGCGGCCAACAGCCCATTAAGATATCCCGGCGGAAAAGCAGCATTAGCTGACCTTCTCGCCGAGATCGTGGAGATCAACGCTCTGCGAGATTGCGTATACGTCGAACCTTATGCAGGAGGCGCAGGGGCTGCATTCGGCCTTCTCTTTGCCGAGCACGTTCGACGCGTAGTCCTCAATGATGCTGACCCATGCGTCTACGCATTCTGGGAGGCAATACTTAACCGCACGAAAGCCTTCATCAAGCGGGTCAAGGACACGCCCGTGACCATTGAAGAGTGGAAACGGCAGCGCAAGATCTATCGTCAACACGGCCGATACTCCCTCATCAAGGTCGCATTTGCCACGTTCTACCTCAATCGCTGTAACCATTCAGGAATCATGCTTAACGGTGGCCCCATCGGAGGGCTGGAGCAGAAAGGTAAGTGGAAAGTTGATGCCCGTTACAACAAAGAGGCCCTAATCGATAGAATCGACAAAATCTCGCTTTATCGTGATAGAATCGCTGTTCACAACATGGATGCCATAAAGTTCCTAAGGCAGGTCGTCGAGAAAAGCGATGCACCAGAAGAGACACTAGTTTATCTGGATCCCCCATACTTCGTTAAGGGCAGTGAACTGTATCTCAATCACTACCAATACAAGGACCATGTGCTGCTTGCAAGGTACATTCAAGACCAGACTTCCTTTAAGTGGGTCATGACTTATGACGATGTTCCGGAGATCCACGAGCTGTACTCCGACAAGCAAAGTATGCAGTTCAGCTTGAGGTACTGTGCACGCACCAAAAGAGCTGGCAGAGAGTTGCTTATCTGGGCCGATGATGTATTAGTACCTGCAACCCTTACTTCTGCAAATCCTGCGGAGTGATCGGACGGTAACAGGTGAGGTAGCGCTTCTCGAGGGGCTGTCATGCCTAGGCCATAGCGCGCCGATCATCGTGGCGTGACACGTGGCCCCTCCTGAGCGGCCGTTTGGCGAAGCCGCTGACAGCCCCCCTCACCGCCCGGTCTCGAAGTACAGCGGGATGTCGGGGGCCTCGTCGAGGGGCTCCAAGCAGAGGAGGGCGCTTTCGAGTTGGGGGTTGTCGGAGAAGAATTCAACTTTCAGCACGTGGATCTCGCCCTTCTTGCGCTTGTCCAGCCCCAGGTATTCCTTGTCGAGGACCCCCCAGTGGGCCACGCGGAACGGAACGGGCGGCGGGAGGCCGTCGCGTTTTTCCGTCTCGTATTCGTACACGACAAGCGCGCTGCGGTAGGTGCCCAGCTCCTCCTGAGAGGGCAGCTTTGCCCGGGCCAGGAGCTTGCCACGGAATGTGAACTTGGCAACGGTTTTCCTGGCCTCGAGGATCGCACGGTAATTGCGGCAGTTGGCCCCCGCCTCCTTAGCACTGAGCGCGCGGTCGTAAAGAGCGATCCCTTCCAGATTACCCGACCACGCCTCTTCGGTCGACTTCAGCCCGCCGAGGAGTAGCTCTCCGGGCGCCCACCCGCTGAGGTCCCCCTGCACTGCGTCGGTCGTCAGAGTCTCCTCGCCATTGACATACGCGGCGAGTTTCCCCGGCTCGTAAGTGACAACCACGTGAATCGGCTCGTCAACTTTTACCGTACAATTAAGATTCAGCCAGCCGCGATCCTTCCGGTTCTTCCCGGCGGGCTCGTCCTTCGGCTCGCCGGCCTTGAGCTTGAAGAGGAGCCTTTGCCCTCTCTGACCCAGCGCGGCGTTTGGTTCCCCGTCGCCTTGCATCGGGCCGAGGGTGACGATACGCGCGGGCCGCATCTTCGCCCCCGAGCCTGACCCCTGCTGAGTCGTGCCGGCAAGAAGTGTGGCCTCGACGCTGAAAGCGTTGGTCTTCTTGCACGCCGCCACCACCTTCGGACCGGCTTCCTCCGCCACTACGGCCCCTTTGCCCACCATGTGCAGCGCGTGGTTGTGGTCGAACCACACCCGCCCCACCAGCCTGGGGATATAGCTGCGCTGCTTGCCGGTGGCCGGGTCGGTTGTGAGGTTGGGTTTGTCGGAATTCTCCCAGAGGAACACGAGCCCATCCCGCTTTGTTGGCCACGGCGGCCCCGCGGGCTGCGCCTCGGTATCGTCACTCCGCTCGGTCGGAAGGATTGCGATTTCCTCATTCGGATCAAGAAACACATCGGGGTAGCGGTCCAGCGACTTGCTGAAGCTGTAGCGGGCCGGCTTTCCGACGAGTTCGAGAGTGTTGGGTTTGCACTGTGCGACGAAGATGTCGTAGTCGCTGCCGGGGGCGCGCTCCCATGTTTTTTTCTCAGCGGCGCCGAACGCGAGCAGCCGCTGGTTGGCCGAGAGCATCGGATAATACATGTGGCGGCGTTCCGCAGGCATGGACGGGTCGTTGTGCTTGATGATCGGCGAGACCTTGCCGGTGGCGAGGCGCACGCGGTTGATGGGGCCGCCCGAGCCGCCCATGTAGAACCCCCACACGCCGTCCCGCGCGAAATATGGCATGCACCCGCCGTAAATCTTCGACGGCGTCACTGTCTTGGTAACGGGATCGTAGGGAGAGAAGGTGATCCATATCGCCCGGCAGGTGGCGAACGTCTTGGCGGTGTTGATCAGCCAGCCGTACTCATCCTGCCCCTTGCTGGTCAGGGCGATGCTCTCCCCCGTCTCCACGTTCAGTTGTTGGGTTACGCCGTTCCCATCGATGCAGATGATTTCCTTTTCATTGAACCACACGACCGCCCGGTGCGAATAGTACGTGCGGGCGTCCTCAAGGATAACGCGATCCCCGGTTCCGTCGACGTTTATGAGGTGCATCGGCCTCGTCTCACCTTCGGGGGTGAGCGCGTATCCATCCTGCCAGCGATTTTCGGGGAAGCTCATGTAAACCAGCTTCTTGCCGTCGGGGCTGACATGGGCGGCGTAGTGGCTGCGGCCATCTTCGTCCGGGCTCACCTGCCGCAGTCCCGAGCCGTCGAGGTTGCGGCGCCAGATTCGAAAGAGGCCGGTGCGGTTGGATTCCCACACCACGAATCCCTTGCCGAGTGCGGCAAGTTCCTTCCACCCCTCGCGCCAGTAGTCGGGCGAATCAATATCGGCGGCAACGGCCCCGCCCGGCGTCAGCAGGCACACGGCGATCCCAAGGCATATCAGGGCCGCTGCGCCGGCCCTGCACTCGAACAGATTCTCGCGACTGGACAATCTTAGTCCTCCTGTGGTGCCTCCGCTGGCGAAGGGTCATTCGACGCGCTCAGTAGTCGTATTCCTCTGTTACGGATTTTACATTATAGCGCGAAACGGTCGAGTGTCAACCAACAATTGGGGATGCAGGCTTCAGACTGAATGATTGCAGACTATAGACTGATGACTGGCTTGTCCGCCGAAGCTTCCACCTTCGGGGGCCGTAGCCCTATGGCGGAGGACTCAGCGAAGGCGGATGACTGATGACTGAACGACTCCGGCCGTGCCCTTGAAGCTTGAATCCTATGAGGGCATGGGGTAGAATGTTGCCGATGATGGCGGGAGCGGGCCGATTGTACGCGGGCGCGAAAGGAGATGCGCGATGAAAGTCGACTGGCCATACGAATTCCCCGGAACCTACTGGCTCGACAAGAAGGAAGAGAAGGCCGTGCTGAGCGTCCTTCGCAAGGGGTCGATGTTCCGCTACTACGGGCTTCGCGATCCGAAGTACGTGGACGCCTACGAGGCCGGTGCGCGCCGCTTCTACAAGGCCAGATATGCGCTGGGCGTCAACAGCGGCACCGGCGCGCTGATCGCCTCGATGCGTGCGCTGGGCATAGGCCCAGGCTGCGAGGTCATCCTGCCCGCGTTCATGTGGGTGGCCACCGTCGGCGCCGTCGTGCAGGTGGGGGCGATCCCCGTGCTGTGCGAGATAGACGACTCTTTCAGCATGGACCCCGAAGACCTCGAGCGCAAGATCACGCCCCGCACGAAGCTCATTGTGCCCATTCACATGGCCGGTTCCCCCTGCGACATCGACGCCATTATCAAGGTCGCCAAGAAGCACCGGATCGCGGTCCTGGAAGACTGCGCCCAATGCAACGGCGGCAGCTTCAAAGGCAAGAAGGTCGGCACCTTCGGCGATATGGCCATCTTCAGCCTGCAGCTCAACAAGAACATGACCTGCGGCGAAGGTGGGCTGATCATTACAAACAACAAGAAGCTCTACGAGCGCGCGTTCTCTGCCCACGATATGGGAATGGTCCGCAAGCGCGGCCGCCTGGCAACGCCCGAGCCATACGCCATCATGTGGGGCGGCGGCAGGCGGATGACCGAACTGTGCGCTGCCGTAGCCACCGTGCAGCTCACGAAACTGCCGAAGATCGTGGCACACATGCAGGCCTCCAAACGCCGCATCAAGGCAATGCTGGAGGAGGTGCCCGGGGTGTCTTTCCGGCGCCTCGCGGACCCGAAGGGCGACACCGGACCGTTCCTCGTCCTGATTCTGCAAGACGAAAGCAAAGCAATTGCCGCGGCCAAGAAGATGAAAGGCTCCGGCCTCCATAACGTGTTCCGAATCACCGAATACGGCCTGCACATATACTACAACATACCATCGCTGGCAGACAAGGTGCCGCTTTCGGCGGCCGGCGATCCGTGGAGCCTCGAGGCCAACAGCGAAAGCGTTTACGAGTATAAGAAAGGCACCTGCCCGGCGAGCGACGACCTGTTTGCACGGTCGATCCTCGTGCCGATCCCCTCGCGCCTGACCACCGCACAGGAGAAAGCCGGCGCGAAAGCCATCAGGGCCGCTGTCGGTGGATGAGCGACCAAACACAGACACGATGAGGGAGCAGCGCGGCCCGCGGCGTAGAGGTTCGACCGGGTGCGACACAGTACTATGATTCCCGTGGATCAACGGCAACGCGGACCCGCCTTCAGAAGCCGCGCCGTCGCCTTGGCGGCTATGGCGCGTCGCCGACTTTCGACGGGCAAGTATGGTGTTCTCGTGCTCGAAATGGCCGTGTTTGGCGTTTTCCTAGCCCGAAGGGCGATAGTCTGTAGCCACGGGCGTAAGCCCGTGGAAAAGATCGGCCCGATAACCCAGAGCCCCCGCAGGGGGCGGCAGAACAGTTCGACGGCGATGTCCGCCAAGAGGCGGGGCGACGACGAGGACGACTGAGAAATGCGACGCTGCGAAAGCGCCCCGACGTGGAGACTGCCACATGACCTCGAAGGAAAGGATTCTGGCGGCCATCAATGGTGAGCCGGCGGATCATATACCTCTGACCACCTGGTGCTTCGGTTTTCCGGCCCCGCAGAATCTGCGCTGGCAGACCAACGGCAAGGACGTGAAGTACTGGTATACCAAGAGGCTGGAGCATATTCACACGCTGCCGCAGCCATGGGAGCTCGAAGACGAATTCAAACGCGCGGAAGCCTGGCAGTCGCTGGGGCTCGACGACGTCCTGGATGTGTCGGTGCCCTGGGGCCAGGACCCAGAAGTAACATGGAACGACTCGGCCATTCCGCCGGGCGGCGACGGCGGCGCTGAGCATTATCCGGTGATGGTGCGCGAATACCGGACGCCTTCAGGGCCGCTCCGACACGCCGTGAAGGGGACGGGTAACGAGGGCGAAGGCTGGCCCGTCCAGCCTGACCACGTGCCGATCTTCGAGGACTACAACATCCCCCGCGCCGTCGAACAGCCCGTCAGAAGCCCGGCCGATGTGGAAATCGTGAAGCACCTCTTCATGCCGCCAAACGAAGACCAGCGCGCCTGGTTCGCCGACCGCATGGCTAAGATGAAGAAATTTGCCGACGAGAAGGGACTGCTGACGCAGGCGTGGACGGCTTTCGGTATGGACGCGGCCGTGTGGCTGACCGGGGCCGAAGGCGGGATAATGATGTCGATGGATGCACCGGAAGCGTTCGGCCGGCTGATGGACATCATCTTCGAGGCCGACTACCCCCGCACCGAACTCGCTGCCACAACCGATGGCGTGGACATGGTCTGCCAGCGGGGTTGGTATTCTTCCACCGACTTCTGGTCGCCGAGTCTTTTCGACAGGTTCGTCTATCCGCATCTTTCTGAGTTGACGGCGCTGGCCCACAAGCACGGCAGGAAGTTTGCCTACGTGATGACGACCGGCGTGGAGATACTGGGCCCTCGGCTCGCCGACGCAGGCGTTGACCTGCTTTACTTCGTCGATCCGATCCAAGACACGATCACGCTGGAAAAGGCCGGGGAGCTTTTCGAGGGGCGAATGACAGTGGCCGGCGGCACCAACGCCTTGAGCCTGGCATCGGGCGATCCGGGGAGGATCCGCGACGAGGTCCGGCGCGCAATAGACATCCTCGGCCCGACGAACCGCTTCATCCTGCATCCGGTGGACGCCATTTTCCCCGACACACCCTGGGAAGGCGTGCAGACGATGATCGACGCGTGGAAGGAAGGCCGGTAGAGGGAGGACCATGGGACCATGAGACAATGGGACAATGAGACCATGAGACCATGGGGCGATTGGAACATGGGACAATCAGACCATCGGCCAGACCATGGGATCATGGGGCGAATGGTGTGAAATTGAGGTGTTCGAGTTGTTGTAGGGGACGGCTACCCGCCTAATGGCGGATAGGCCCCGTCGCAGGGCCGCCGTCCGCTGAGCGTAGTATCTGTTTAGCGTGCGCACCACAGACGCTGATTGAGGATGCGCCTGCATGCCGTCGCTACAAGCTGTCGCCCTTCGGCCTTCATCTGGGACGTATTCTTTTCTTCAGTCCCTTGGGGACGAATTAATATAGCCCAGCGTTTCAACGCTGGGTAGCCGGGCCGCAACAATCGTTCCGAGTGCCGTAGGCACGGCTGAACGCAACCCGGCAATTCATTGCCGGGGAACGTTGTAGCCCTGCTCGGGATGACGTTTGATCGTTACCGGGGATGAATCCCCGGATGTGTTCATTCGTCCCTACGGGACTCATTCGCTGTATCGCACTCGTACCCAGCGATGAATCGCTGGGCTATATTCGGTTGTCCCTACGGGACACCAGGAGCCGGAAAGACCCAATGATGCGCTGGCCCTTCCCGAAGCACAGGCGCCTACCTGCCCGCCGGGCAGGCGCTGTCCGAAGGACAGACGTTGTCTCCTCAACCGGCTCTTGGGAGCTCAGAATGATTGGCCGAACGACGCTAAACAGATACCGAGCGTAAGCTCGGCGAACCTGTCCGAAGGACAGGCATTGCCTGCCCGCGTCGTCGAGACCGATGAATCTCGTTGCTCCTTCTTGCGCACCTTATTCTGTGGCGCTGCATTAAGTTAAGGAATAGCCCTATGACACGACTCACCCCACAAATTGGCGTGGCCTCGCTGTCGAGCCCGTTGGAGGTAGGCGCGCACCGAGCCCCCAAGGCCGCCGATGATCTCGCGAAGCTGCTCAAAGGCGCCGGCTGCGAGGTAAGCAATCTCGGATCGCTCGACGATCCGGGTAAGTCGGTGGCCGCCGGCAGAAAGCTGGCCGAGTCGCACGTTCACGCGGTGGCCTTTGTCACGACGAGCTGGTACGAAGACTACCTGGCCCTCGACCTTCTTGAGGAGTGCAGCCTGCCCGTTCTGCTGTGGTCGCTTCCGGGAATGGAGACGGGCGCCCTGTGCGGCTCGCAGCAACTGACGGCCTACCTGAAACAGCTCGGCGTTCCTTACCATTGCGTTTTCGGCGAGTTGGAGTCGGCGGAGGCGCTGGGCCGAGCGAAAGCTTTTCTGCACGCGGCGGCTCTGAAGAAAAGAATGCGCGTCGCACGAATCGGCTTCGGCGGCTATCGCGTGGCGGGAATGACCGAAGTGTCGGCCAACGAGTTCGCGCTGAAGAAGGCCATCGGGCCACGTGTGGTGCCGCTGGATATGCCCCAGCTCCTGGCCCGGGCCGATGAGATGCCTGAGGAGCAGGCCCGCGAGACGTGGCAACAGGTCGTGAGCCGCAGCGCAGCCTGCGAGGTGACCGAAGAGGAGGGCCTCGACTCTATGCGCGTCTACGCCGCGGTGAAGGAACTGGTCGCCCGGCACGGCCTCGATGCGCTGACAATCGGCTGCTACCCGCACCTGATGGGCCGTGTGTGCCTGGCGGCTTCCCTGCTCGCCGACGAGGGCGTTCCCCTCGGGTGCGAAGGTGACGTGAACGGCGCGGTCGGGCAGCTCATCCTCGCGCTGCTGACGGGCCGGCCCACGCACAACACCGATTGGCTGGAACCGCTGGAAGACGGCTCGGTCGTTTTCACGCACTGCGGCTCCGGGTCGTTCACCCTGGCACAAAAGCAGGGCGACATAACGCTGGCTTCGGTCCGGCTGATGGGTCAGGGCGTATGCGCGCTGTTCCCCGCCAAGCCGGGCCCCGTGACGCTGGTGAGCCTGCTCCCTTGCGGAGAAGGCTACCAATGCGCTCTGCTGGAAGGAGAAGCACTGCCGACGGAAATGGTCTTTCCCGGCAATCCATTGAGGGTCCGCTTCCCCTTGCCTACCCAGCAGTTGATCGAATGGATTCACGCCGAGGGCGTCGGGCATCATTGGATGGCGGGCTACGGCCACGTCGGCGATGAGATCCGCCTGTGGGCGTCGATCGCAGGCAAAACACTCAGGCTTGTGGAGCCGTAAGAAGAATCGTGATGCGGAGGAAACACGCAGCCATCTCAATCCAAGGAGGCAAAAAATGTCTGCCCTACGACATAGCGTGCGAGTTGTGGGAATCATCGCCCTCGCGCTGGGCGTCGCGGCCATGATCTGGTTCCGACCTGATCGCAAGAATCTCGACACAGCCGGGCGGCCGCGTTCGGCCACCGAACAACCACCCATAGACCTGCCGGACGGAAAGGCCGTGATACGGATCGCTCAGCGGACATCGGAGGACGTGCCGGGTTCGAATGGGAAGGTCCAGGTGCATATCGCGGACATTACCGCGGGGCAGGCAGAACTGACCATATACCACAAGGAAGGCAAAGTTATCCTCGGCACCACATCGATGAAGGAAAGCGGCAAGACAACGTTTGATGTGGACGGATTCGGGTACGTCCTCTCAATTCCCGAGCTGAAGAACCGCCTCGTGGGCGACGATTACGCTATGATCGAGATCACGCGGCGCGACGAAGCCGGCGGTGATATCGACCCGCAGGCGATGATCGAATTGCTCCTCGCGGAGATCGAGTCTTCGGGCGTCACCTTCATTCGCAACGGGAAAGAACATCAGCCGAAGCAAGCGGCATCTCATCTGCGCCGCAAGTGGAAGTACGCCGGATCGAAAATAAAGACGCCGGAGCAATTCATCGACGAGGCGGCCACACGCTCATCGACCACCGGCAAGACCTACCTGATCAAGTTGAAGGACGGCTCCACCGTCGAGGCAGCCGACTGGCTATATCAACGGTTGGAAGACATCAGAGCGAGAAACAAACAGCCGGGCGGCTCGGGGTGACTCTTGGTGCCCCGCAGGGATGACCGAATATGACCTGACAGTGCTCCACCGGGTCCTTCTGGCTAATGGTGTTCCGTAGGGACAACTGAACCATCCAGGGGATTCAGCCCTAGTGTTTATAGTGTTTTGGAATTCTGTGCGGATCGACTCGCCGCCCTGCTCCCGGCCCCGGGCAGGCTATTCCTCCACGTACGGTGCCACTTCGTCTTTGGTCCATTCTGCGCATCGCACCGGCCGCCCCTCGCGGAGGTCGGTGAAGCACTCGTTGCATTCCGTGCACTGGACTATCTCATCGAACTTTTCTTCCTCAACCTTTCGCGGCCATTGGGCGTCGGCTATCAGCCCGCGGGCGGTGGCTGCGAGGTCGCATCTGCCCTCCCGGATGGCCACGGCTGCCGCGTCGGGGTCGTTCATGCCGTTTACGGCGATCACGGGCACGGATAGTTTTGCTTTGAACGGAGCGGCCAGGTCGGCCACGACGGTCCCGCGTGCCGGTGAGATGTCGAGCACGTCCACGCCCGCCGCCACCAGTCCTGCAGCCATCTCCAAACTGTCCTCGATCCCGTAAGCATCACCTACGGGCGTGTGGCGGTAAAGCACCAGCAGCGAATCGCCGATGGCATGCTTTATCCTTTGCACGATCTCGATGCCCAGGCGGCAGCGGTTCTCCAGCAATCCGCCGTAGTCGTCGGTGCGCTCGTTGCGATCCGGCATGAAAAACTGATTCAGCACAAAGCCGTGCGCGCCGTGCGGCTCAACGCCATCGAAGCCCGCGTCCCGGCATATAGCCGCCGCGCGGCCGTAGCTTTCGATCATCGTCCCCAGTTCCGCAGCGGAGAGTTCATTGGGATCGGCGGTCGTGCCGAAGCGTATGGGAAAAAGCTGGATGGCGGCGGCCGCGCCCTCGGCGTGAATGGCATCGACCAGCGGGCGAAGCGTTTCGGCTGTGAAATCCTCGCCGAAGTTCGGCACGCCCGTCGCCTCCACGATCACCAGCCCGACGCCGCCGGCCGCAAGCCTGCGATACCACCCGATGCCCTCGCGCGATGTGATCGGCCGCACCTGCACCATCGGCGCGGCGACCACGCGATTGCGAAGCTCAACGGGTCCCACCCGCAGCGCCGAGAAGATTTCCTTGTGTTCTTCTTTCATCTTATCTTCCTGACCTGATATGAATGTAATACTCGCGCGATGCGGACATCGCCCGTGACTATGCGGGTTTTTCCGCACGCGCCCGCGATCTGAGCGTCGATACGAACAGGTATCCGACGAGGCTGGTAAGCAACAGGTTTCTGAAGAAGGCAAATCGCGCCGATTCGATGAATTTCATGGTATCGCTCTCGGCGCTGATGCCAATCATGCTCAGATCAAAACAGCCGCACGAGATGTCGAGGCCGCGCGCCCATGCCGACCCTGTGGCGACGATGAAGACCGAGAAGAGAAGAAACATCACGGCCAGCGAGGACTCCGTCCAGAAGTTGGCGAGGAGCGTGAGCCCGCACAGCAGCTCGAGCCACGGAAGCGTGACCGCGGTCAGCCTCACAAGCATTTCCGGCAGCGGCATCTCATAGGCAAGGATGCTCCCCAGGAAGCTCGTGGGATTGGCCAGTTTGGAGAGGGCAGCCCAGATGAACAAGATCCCCAGCACCCAGCGGATAATGGCTCTGGCACCAACGGCGACGGATCCTTTCACGGCTTCTCCTCAGTTTCGGGCTTTCGCGTCGAGGCTTGGGCCACCTGCCACTCGGCATAGCCGCCGGGCATGTGCAGCACGTGCTTGTACCCGTACCTCATGAAAGCTTTCGCAGCTCGTTCCGATGAGTCGCAGTTGGGGTCGTCGCAATGGACAATCAGGATCGTCTCGAAGTCATGCTCTTTTATGAATTCAGGGATCTTCTCGTCTATACTGTTGGCGGGCAGAGAAACAGCGCCGGGTATTCTGCCGGCCCTGTGGGCGGCGGGCGCCCGGGCGTCTACGAGGACCGCCTCGCCGGTCGTCAGCAAGAGTTCTGCCTCTTCCCAAGTAACCGCAGCAAGCTCCGCGTCACTATCGGGGCCGTTCCCCGGGTTCTGGGCGTCGCCGCTGCCGGGAGAGGGATCGCCCTCGTGATCGGCTCCCCACAGGTCAACTCCCAACGGACTGGCGTTGTTGAACGCAAGGCCAATGAGCAAGGCGGCCACGATCAACGCCACGGCCCTGGCAAGAATCACCTTTATCCGAGACTTGTTCATTGTTTCGATCGCTCTATGGCCGCCCATTGCGCATTTCCGGACGGCCAGCCCGCCGTTCCATTTAAGTCCCCGCCGCTTTTCATTCCGCTCACTTGATACCCAGCAGCTCGATCTCGAAAATGAGGGTCGCGAAAGGGCCGCCGGGGCCGGGCCGCTCAGCATAGGCGAGCTCGCCGGGGATAAAGACCTGCCACTTATCGCCCACCTTCATCAGCTTCAGGATTTCGGTCCAGCCCTTGATCACATTTGTCACGCCGAATGTGGCGGGTTCGTTGCGCTTGAAGGAGCTGTCGAACTCCTTGCCGCTGATAAGGGTCCCCCGGTAGTGAACGGTGACTTCGTCAGTTTCCTTCGGCGACGGCCCGTTGCCCGCCTTGATGACCTTGTATTGCAGGCCGTTGGGGAGCGTTTTTACGCCTTCCTTTTTCCCGTTTTCGGCGAGGAAGGCCTGGCCTTCCTTCTTGTTCTTCTCGGCGCCGCCCGCGTTGCGCGCGGCCTTCCTCTCCATCGTTTGCTGCTGGAAGGCCGTCATTGTCTGCATGATCTGCTCTTCGGTGAGGAGCAGATCGCCGCCCAAAAGAACATCCGTGACGCCCCGCGCCAGCATCTCTGCATCGACCTCAACCCCCAGGTGTTTGAGGCTGTTACCAATGTTGGTGCCTATGCAGTAGCTGATCTTGGCGTTCTCGTCCTTGAATTCCGTTTTCTCCGGCGCGGATTCCTCGGCCTTTGCTTCGGCCCCCGCCGCTTTCGGTTGGGCCTCTGCGGCCTCACCAGCGAACGCAATCATAGGCGACGCCGCGAAAGCCAATACGATCATCGTTGCGAAAGCTCTGGTCACATTCTTCTCCTTTTCTAGCACCCTTCACAAATAGAAAGACGGAAAAAATCATACCGTCACAGTCTCAAGTTTCAACGTAACCATTATAGCCGAGGAGAGCAGCCATCGCAAGGAATATCCGAGGCGCGAGGATGGGCCAAGGGCTCTGCAATACGACGGCCTTCGTCGCGTTTGCCGAGAGCCTTTTCCTTTTCCAGTTGCTTTTTGCCGCAGTAATTGGCAATATGGTACGCATGACGGACTCGATCATCGAACCGGAATTCACCGCCGACGTCGCGACCTGGATTAGCGAAATCCTCGCCAAGAACCCCAGCCTGCCGTTCTCCCGGGCGAAGTGCGAGCAGCGGGGCAGAGGCTCACTCAAGCGGCGAGACCTCACGCTTCTCGACAAAGATCAGCGCGTTGTTCTCACGGGGGAGGTGAAGCTTCCGTACAGGAAGAATGGTGGCAGCCCTTACAACGCGGAGTTCGTAAAAGACGCGCGGTCGAAGGCGCTGCGTGCGGAAGTCGGTTTCTTTTTCACTTGGAATGTGAACGAGTTTGTCCTCTGGCAGATTACACGGGGCAAGACGTCATGGAGGGATCAGAACTACAAGTCGTGGGAGGTCACCAGCGTACATCGCGAAGGCCAGCTCGAACTGCCCATGACCATACACGCGGTTCAAGCGTGGTTGCCGCGCTTTCTGAATGAGTTCGCGCAGATCCTCCGAGGGACAGCAGCCATCGGCCGGAAGTCGCCCGATGAGAAATTCATCGAGGCGCTGGAATCCTCGCTGCGCATGCCGATTCTGCTCAACATCGCGGAGCTTCATGACCACTACAAGAACCCGCGTCTGAGGTCAATACTAGACAAGTGGATGAGGGAGGAGCAGGGCTGGATCATTTATAATGATCCCGAGCGCATCCGGGAGAACCTCGAGCGCGCCTCCAAATTCGCCTGCTATGCCCTGGTGAACAAGCTCGTGTTCTACGAGGCTCTACTTAAGCGCCACCGATCGGAGATGGAAAAGCTCTCGCTGCCCGAGCACATCGACACGGGAGAGGGTCTCCGTGGGCATCTTGAGCGTTTTTTCGCCCTCGCCAAGACCGTCACGGGCGACTACGAAACGGTCTTCGGGGAGGATCACACTGCCGTTGGCAACCGGATACCGTTCTACTCCGACAGTGCGGTCTCGCACTGGAGGGAGTTGATCAATCAGATTCACAAGTTCGACTTCTCCAAACTCGACTATGAGATCATCGGGAGCATTTTCGAACGGCTCATCAGCCCGGAAGAACGCCGCAAGTTCGGCCAGTTCTATACTCGCGTCGAGGTCGTGGACCTGATCAATAGCTTCTGCATCCGCTCGGGCGAGGAGAAGGTCTTGGATCCCGCTTGCGGCGGCGGCACCTTCCTTGTGCGTGCTTATGCTCGAAAGAAGGAACTTGCTCCGGCCCGCAAGCACGGCGAGCGCCTGGCTGACCTATTCGGCGTGGATATCTCGCACTTTGCCACACACCTCACAACGATCAATCTTGCCACCCGCGATCTGATCGACTATGAGAACTACCCGCAGATAACCCGCGATGACTTTTTCAACGTTAAGGCACACAAGACTTTCTTGTCGCTGCCTAATCATACCAGGTCAACCGGCTTGGGAGCCATCCAACATCGAGATATCGAAATCCCCTCGGTAGACGCAATAATAGGCAATCCGCCTTACGTGAGGCAGGAAGAGATCCGCAAGGCCAAGAGGAAAGGCAAACGAGGCCCCGAACGAGGCACGAAGGAGTACTATCAAGAGCTTGCCGAGAGCGAAAGCGGCGCCGACCTCTCCGGCCGCAGCGACATCCATTGCTACTTCTGGCCCCATGCGACAAGCTTTCTCAAGGACGGGGGCTACTTGTGTTTCCTCACATCCAGTCAGTGGCTCGACGTCGAATACGGGTTCAAACTTCAGGAATGGATTCTGCGGAACTTCGAGATACTGGCCGTGCTCGAGAGCATCGACGAGCCATGGTTCCTCGGTGCCCGCGTGGCGACAACGGTCACCATCCTCCGCCGGCAGCCGGATGAGCGAAAACGGATGAACAGCACTGTCCGGTTCGTCCAGCTACGCCGACCAATTCGGGAACTACTTGCCCATGATGGCACCAATGCCGGAGCCGTCTGCGCCGCGGACCAGTTTCGCGACGAGATCCTGAATCTGAAAAAAAACACCGTCAATGAGCGGTACCGTGCCCGGCTGGTCCGGCAGGGGGACCTGTGGAAGCAAGGCGTACAGCTCGGCGCGATCATGGGCAAGTCGGGGAATTCCGGTAGTGACAATCGCGACACTCAAGATGGCGACTACTACGGCGGCAAGTGGGGCGTGTACCTGAGAGCACCCGACCTTTGGTTCGAGCTTCTCGACAACTATGGCAAGAACATGACTCCTTTGGGCGATATTGCCGAAGTACGCTTTGGCGTGAAGAGCGGCAAGGACTGTTTCTTCTTCCCGAAGGACTGTACCGCCGATTGCCTTCGGGCGTACAAGAACCCAATCCAGTTCGAGGCGACCTTCAGGGTACCAAGGAAAGAAGTCGCAAGTGGGAAGGTCAAGTTGGTTTTGTGCGGCGAAGAACGCGGCGAAATCCGGCCTATCGAAGCGAAGTACCTGGAGCCTGAGATTCACAGCCTTATGGAAGTAAGAGGGTTTGATGTCGACCCCAAAGAGTGTTCGCGGCAAATCCTTCTTGTGGGGAAAAGGCGGCAGAATATCAAGGACAAGCATGTCCTTGAATACATCAAGTGGGGAGAACGGAAGGCTTACCACAAGGGGCCAACCTGTGCAGGTCGAGTTACAAAGACCCGTGAGTGGTACGACCTGACAGGTCATGTCCGCGCACCGGCTCTGTGGCCCAAAGAACGTCAGTACCGTCATATCGCACCCGCGAATGCCCGCCGCTTAATTGCAAACTGCCGTCTGTACAAGATTCTCCCACCTCAAGATTACGACAACCCGCACTTGTGGGGTGGGACACTAAACTCTAGCTGGGTCCTTCTCTCCTCACTTCAGTTCGGGAGACCCGTGGGTACGGAAGGCAACTGGAGCACGATGGTCGCAGACGTCAACATGATGCTGGTGCCCGATCCCACCAAGGCGACACAAAGACAGATAGAGATGGTGGTCGCGGCCTTTGAAAAGCTCAAGAAACGCAAAGCCCTGTATTTCCTTTCCGAGCGCCGCCTGCGCGAAATGGCCTATCGCTCGGCTGGTAAAGAAGGCCAACTCGATAAGCTTTCAGACAAGTGCGAGCTGGATATGCCCGATCGCCGGGAACTCGACGATGCTGTTCTGCAACTCCTGGGCGTGGGGTCCAAGAAGCGACGCAACGATCTGATCGAAGCGCTTTACAGCTATCTTCGGGACTTCTTCGAACGCACGCGTCAGAAAGAAGAGAAGGCCATCGCCAACAAGAAGAAGGCGAAACGGCGCGGGCCGGCTCGTCCGGGCGAGATCGCCGCGCAAATCTATGAGCAGATCATCGAGCAACAAGCATCCCTTTTGCAGCAGTACGACCCCGCATTCGTCGACGAGTCCAAGCCCTTCGATACGTTCGAGTTTCCCGCAGAAGGCGAGGTGAAGCTGGATCAGAGCCTTTTTAACGGCCACGGCATTGCATTCGTAAAGGGCAAGAAAACCATTACCGTCATCGATACAAAGATCCCGGCACAGGATCCCCTCGCCATCCTTGTTGCCAACTCGGGGGTGCGTGGCTTCGTCCGCATCCCTCACGAGGAGGAAGAGTGCCGCCGTGTTCTGCAGAAGTATGAGAAGTTCGTAAGGGAACGTCACAGGCGCTTGCTGGAACTGATCGAAGACCGCACGGCCGACGAAGAAATGCAGCAGAAAATCTATGATGCACTCATGCCGTTGATTCTCCGCGGCAAATGAACAACACTTCATAATCACCCCAACTCCGAACACAGCTTGGTGGATGTCCAGCCCCTTACCAGAGCGGCACACGCGTCCGTTACCACAGCCCCCGCGCCCTCGCAACTCGGCTTCATATCAGAGGATGGGAAAACGTCGTTTCACCTTTTTACGCGGTCCGCGCGCGGCCCGTCGAGCCATTGTGGATAACCTGTGGAAAACACTGCCCTGTCCCACCCCGCGCACCCGCCGAAATCGTCCGCCAAAAGGCGGTTTCAAGCCCATCTAATCAATCGCCCTTTTATTCCATCCGCGTAACGCCTTAGCACAACAGTGGTTACGCGATTTGTTGAAACATTGTGGAAAACGTCGCGGGATTATGGAGTTGATTCCCCATTATGGAGAGCGTTCCCGCGTCAAGCCTCCACATTTTGGGGACAAGTGTCGAGAATATCAAACGAAATCAGGGGAAACCGGCGAAAGAAAAGCGGGCGCGGAATGCCGAGAACACACCGCGCCCGGTTGGTTTGCGCTTTTCGATCAAGCCCACCACATCTCGCCGGGAGACTCGGTGAGCAGGATGTTCTTCAGAAATGCAACGGCCTTCTGAAAGCCTTCGTTAACGCTCAGCAGGCTGTCTTCGTGTTCGATCGAGATCACCCCGTCGTAGCCGCCCAGGCGCAGTTCGCTCACGAAATTACGCCAGAAATCCTCGCCGTGGCCGTAGCCCACCGTGCGGAATATCCACGAGCGATTGATCTCGTCGCCATACGACTTCGTGTCGAGCACACCGTTTCGCAGAGCATTTTGGGGGTCGATGCGGCAGTCTTTCGCGTGCACGTGGAAGATCGTCCCTTTGAGCGCCCGCAACGACACGATCGGGTCCATCCCCTGCCAGAACAGGTGGCTGGGATCGAAGTTGGCTCCGATGTTCTTCCCGCAGGTGTCGCGCAGCTTCAGCATTGTTTCGGTGTTGTAAACGCAGAAGCCGGGGTGCATCTCAAAGGCGAGCCTCACGCCGTGATCGGCTGCAAATTTTGCTTCCTTCTGCCAGTAGGGAATCACCTTCTTCTCCCACTGCCATGCGACGACCTCGCTGAAATCGTCGGGCCAGGGGCAGGTCACCCAGTTTGGGTGTTTCGACGCATTGCTATCGCCGGGGCAGCCCGAGAAGTTGATCACGACTTTCACGCCGAGTTTTTCGGCGAGGCGAACGGCGTTGCGGTGGTCGGTGTGGTGCCCCTTGGCAATAGCCTTATCGGGGTGCAGCGGGTTTCCGTGGCAGGAGAGCGCGCTGATCGACAGTCCGTAGCTTTTCACCTTGTCTTTGAACGCGGCGGCGGCGCGCTTGGAGCCGGCCAGTTCGGAGACGTTCGCGTGGGGTGTACCGGGGTAGCCGCCCGCGCAGATTTCCACCGCGTCGAGCCCCGAGTCTTTGCAGTATTGCAGCATCTCGTCGAGGCTGTTCTGGGCAAAGAGAGCCGTCATCACGCCTAGTTTCATCTCTGATTACCTCCTTGTCTCATAATGAATCGTAATGTTACGAAATGTCGGGGACCTCAACCCAGGTGTTCTTCTCACCTGACTCAGACATTGCCTCGAGCACGATCTGGTTGCGCAGGCCATCTTCAAAATCAGGTTTGATCTGCTTGCCTTCGGCAAAAGCCTTTGTGAAGTCGGCCGCGGCATTGACAAACGTGTGCTCGTAGCCGATGATATGGCCCGGCGGCCAGTAGGCCTTCATGTACGGATGGGTCGGCAGGGTCGCCGGGATCGTCCTGAAGCCCACCAGATCCTCGGGGTCGTCAACGCTATAGTACTGTAGCTCGTTCATCCGCTCGAAGTCGAAAATGATCGAGCCCTTCGAACCGTTGATCTCGATCCGGTTGCCGTTCTTGTGGCCGGTGCCGAACCGCGTGGCCTCGAACGTCCCGAGGGCGCCGTTCTTGAACCGGGCCAGCGAGATCACGGCATCGTCGACGGTCACCGGAGCCATTTCCTTGCTGGTCTTTCCGGCGAAAAGGCTGCCGCCTTCCAACTCGATCGGCCGCTCCTTCACGAACGTTTCGAACGTGGCGCATACCGAGTCGAACTCGCCGACGAGGAGACGCGCCGTGTCGATCAGATGCGCGTTGAGGTCGCCGTGCGAACCCGAGCCCGCCACCTCCTTGCGGAACCGCCACGCCAGGGGGAAGCCGGGGTCCATGCACCAGTCTTGCAGGTAGATGGCCCGCAAGTGATAGATCCTGCCGATCAGGCCGTCGTCGATCATCTTCTTCGCCAGTCCGAGGGCGGGCACGCGGCGGTAGTTGTGCCAGATCATGTTCATCACGCCGGCCTCCTTGGCGGCGCAGTACATCTCTTTGGCCTGGGAAACATCCATCGCCAGCGGTTTTTCACAGGAAACGTGCTTGCCCGCCTCGATGGCTTTCATTGCCAGGGTGTGGTGCACGTTGTTTGGGGCCGCAACATCGATCAGGTCGATATCATCTCGAGCGGCCAGATCATCGGCCGACGTCTCCACGCTTTGCCAGCCCCATGTATCGGCCAGTTGCTTCGCGCTTTCTTCCTTCAGGTCACACGCCGCCTTCATGACGATCTTGGCTTCCAGCGGGAAAAACTTCGCCGCACTCGACCAGGCGTTGCTGTGCGCCTTGCCCATGAAGTTGCAGCCCACCAGACCGACACGTAGTTCCTTTGCCATTTGGTACCTCCTATCGCTGCGCTCGTATGCGCTGAATTCTGCCGACCGAACTTACCGCAAAATAATATGAATAGTCATGAACCAGCTATTATAATTAGAGTGGGCGGAGGTGTCAATTGAAAAAGCGAAATCGAAAGCGTCCGGGGGCGGCAGTGAAATATGCTTCTTGGTTGGCGCGCAACGTCTCCTCTCGGCCTCGTCGTCAGAACCGTCCCGTTTCCCAAGACGGTGCCGCTATCGCGTTTACCTCGACGAACATCTGTATGTGTCTAGCGTGGCGCCCTCAGACATTCACAATGCAAGAAAGCGTGGGTCGTACAGGTAGGGGCGGGCTTCGCAGCACATCGTGGCGGCCGGCGGGCCGCCGCGATGTGACCGAATTGCCCGCCCTCCGGCGGATTCATCCTTCCGCGTTCAGGTTCAGTCGGCGTCATTGCCGATATGATTCAATTATTATTGGTTCACATCCTCGTTCGTACAGAGGGCGGGCAATTCGGTCTCGCCCAGCCCCTGGGGCCGGCCGAGCTGCGAAGCACCGCCCCTACCGTACCGATCCTGAGAAGCACGCTAAACACGTACGAACGTCTTCGTTCGTCGCGCCGCCTTCTTAGGCGGCCCTTGTGCTGGGGGAAGCTCTTTTCAAAGAGCTTCCCTCCCACAATCGTCGCTTTTCATTATATTATGATTGATCCATTGGACGAAACCCAATACCTCGTCGGCCGGGCGCGGGAAGGCGACAAGCACAGCTATCGAACGCTCGTCGAACGTCACATGCCTTTCGTTTACGCGCTGTGCTGGGCCCGGACCACCGATGCGTCCGCCGCGCGCCGCCTGGCCGAAGGAGCGTTCATCGCCGCCTACCGCAACCTGTGGGCCGCGCCGAAAAAGGGCTTTCGCCGTTGGCTTCACGATACCTTTCGCGAGAATATGCTCTCCAGTCATCACAGTGGTGGCAGTACTCCCGAAGGCCACCCGCTCGACCTTCTCACCGGCATGCCCTTGCGCTCGCGGGAGTTCATCGCCGTGCATTGCGCCGGCGGCCTGGGCCTCGACGACGTCGCGCGGGCATTCGGCGAAAGCGCGTCTTCGGTCAGCAGCGCCTTCGCCATGCTGGGTCAAGACCACGCGGCGCAAGATGGGCATCCCTGCCACATGATCGACAGCCTCCCCACCCTCCTCGACGACGCCCTTCCCCTGAAGAAGAAGGCAAGCATTACTGCTCACATTGACCAGTGCGACGAATGCCGCAGCGCCCTCGCGACGCTCCAGGGCACGCTGGCAGCTTTCAAAGCTGCCTTTCAAGAGCTGCTCCCTGGGCAAGAGAGCATCGAACGGGTCATCTCGGCCCTGCCCGACGGCGCCCCCGCCCCGCCCCAGAGGCCGCCCCCCATCAGAATGCTGGTAACCGCCTGGATGCTGGCCATAGCCGCGGTCATCCTGGGGATTATCCTCTTCCTGCTCACCCGCAGATGATCTCTTTCGGCGCACCGGTTTTGAGGCACGATGGTGGGAGGGAAACTCTTTGAAAAGAGTTTCCCCCCAGAGGCGACGAGACCACGGCCTGAACCAAGATCTCTGATCACACCCCGCGCCCTTTCACATCGATTGACGTAGCAAATGGCCGGACTTTGCATTATAATGGAATTGCACCACGGAAGGGAGGGAAACAATCACATGAAAACATCTCTCTATCGCGACAAGCTCTGGATATTCAAGAGCGGCATCAGCACGGCCTTCGAGCACCAGCGAATTGCTCTCTCAAAGGTGGGCGTGGAAGTGGCCGCGGGCATGTCGCCCGACAGCGACGCAGTCCACTTCAACTGGTACAGTCCCCTATCCCGCTGGAAGATGAAAAAGGCGCGTGCCCGGGGACAGAAGGCAGTGGTCTTTGCGCACACAGCCAATGACCTCCGGCAGAGCTTCAAATACTCACGGCTGGTAGAGCCCATTGTGCGCCATTACCTCGCCGGCTTCTACTCGCGGGCCGACCTCCTCGTGGCGCCCACCGAATACTGCAAACGCCTGATACAGGGCGAAGGCTACAACGTTGCCAACAGGGTCCACGTGATTAGCAACGGCGTCGATACCGACAGATTCGTTTTCTCGCAGGAGAAGCGCCGCGAGTATCGCCGCCGCTACAACCTGAGCGGGCCGACCGTCGTCACCGCCGGACAATTCATCCCCCGCAAGGGCGTCGTCGATTTCATTGAAGTCGCCCGCCGCTTGCCGCACTACACGTTCATCTGGTTCGGCCCGATCACCAGCAAGTGGCTTTCGTTCTCCGAGGGAATGCGCCGGGCGCTGGCCAACAAGCCCGACAATCTGATCGTGGCGGGCTTCGTAGACGACATCGTCGCGGCGCTGTGCTGCGGCGACCTCTTCCTCTTTCCGTCGTACGAGGAGAACCAGGGCATCGCCCTTCTGGAAGCCGCCTGTATCGGCCTGCCGATCGTGCTTCGGCCACTCCCCGTGTATGAGGGTTGGCTGAAGTACGGAGAAAACTGCCTCGCTGCAGAGACCATCGACGAGTTCGCTGAAGCAGTGCAGCGCGTTTACGAAGACAACGATCTGCGTTCCGGCCTCTCGGGCAAGGCCCACGAGATGGCCATGGGCCACAACCTACGGGCCGTCGGTCAACAACTCCTTGCGGCGTACCGCGAAGAGCTGGGCATCGCTGCCGGCGAGCCGGGCGTGGCCGGGGCGCAAATGGCGAAGGCAAACACGGGTGCGACAAAACACTATGGTTCCGGTGAATCGACGGCAACGCGGACATAGTGTTTCTCGTGCTCGAAATGTCCGTGTTTGGCGTTTTCCTAGCCCGACCCGCCTGCCGAAGCCTTGCGGCGGCCAGGAGGGCGATAGTCTGTAGCCACGGGCGTTAGCCCGTGGAAAACGATCGCCCCCAACGGCAGAGCCCCCGCAGGGGGCGGCAGATGAAGAGAAGGATGAAGGCGGAAGGATGAAGGATGAATGAAGACTCCGGACTCCGGACCTTGGACTGAAGACTGATGACTGGACGACTGAGCGACTGAGCGTAGATATCGCACACCAATCAAAAACCATATTTCGTTGTCGCACCCGCAACCGCAACGAAGGGGATTTTGGCTTGATTGACCAATCCTTTTATGCTAACATGACCATAGGCATCGGGCCGTTGGGTCACTAACCCCGCAAGAGGGCAAATCTTTGAAAACAGTTCCGATCATACTTAATCCGATCTCGGGCCGCGGCATCGGTTTGAAGGTACTGCCTCGCATCGAGGAAGGGCTGCGGGCGCTCGGCTTCGAGCCGAAGGTGATGCAGACGGAGAATGCAGGCGAAGCAAAACAGTTTGCGGCCGACGCCCCCGACGACTGCCCTTACATCGTAACGCTCGGCGGCGACGGCACCCTCAACGAGGTGATCAACGGCGTTGTCCCGCGCGACATTCCCGTTGCGGTCTTTCCCACCGGCACCGGCAACGTCTTCTGCAAAGAGATCGGCCTGAAGAGCAACGTCGATTTCTTCCTGTCGCTTTTCGAAAAAGGCAGGGTCAAGCGGTTCGACGTCGGTTTCGCCGATTCGCGCTCGTTCATCTCAGTTTCCGGGGCGGGATTCAACGCCGAAGTCGTACGGCGAATGGAAAACGTCCGCCGCGGCACCATGCGGATGTTCGATTACATCGCCCCGACAATCCAAGCTCTTTTCAGGTACCCGCAGCCGGCCATCCGCGTGGAGGTCGACGGCGAGGTGGTATGCGAGAACGCGTTTCTCGTTGAAGTGGGCAACACCGCCAGCTACGGCGGGCCCATGAAGTTTACGCCCCTTGCCAAGCCCGACGACGGTGTTCTCGACGTGTGCGCGTTTGCGAGAACGCATAGGAGCAAGATAATCAAGCACTTCTTCGGGAGCGTTACGGGGCTGCACATGCATTTCAGGGAAGTGGTATACGCCAAGGGAAAAACCATCCGCCTCAGCTCCGCCAGTGACGTGCCCACCCATGTCGACGGCGATGGCAACGGAAGCCTCCCCGTCGAATACACGATACTCCCGATGGCGGCAAGAGTTCTCGTGCCGCAGTGGATTTGAACCCGCACCGGCTCCCGCCGGATCACGGACGCAGGATGATTGGATACGCAATCATAGGCTGCGGCCGAATCTTCCCCAATCACGCCTCTGCCATAAAGGCCAACCCGCACGCAAAGCTGGCGGCCGTGGCGGACGTCAAGCCTGAAGCCCTCGAAAAAGCATCAGCACAATTCGACGCTCACGCCTTAATTTCACGCCATTGGACCATATGTACTTGGCGCGCCCTGCCGGGCGGGTGCGACACAATATTATGGTTCCCGTAAACCGACGACAACGCCCGCCTGAGAAGGCGGCGCGGCGAAGCCCGCCTGAGAAGGCGGAGAGACGTTCGTACGTGTTTAGCGTGCAAGGGGCAATCCTGCGTGTGCGGTACGGAGACATCAGGATGTGGGGCAATTGTTTCTCCTCGCGATCTGATCTTGAGTCCCGGAGGGACGCCTTATTGTTAGCCCAGGGTGAACCTGACCTCCGGTCAGTCGCCGACACTTTTAGGTCGGCGTGAACCCTGGGTTACGGGTGCATAATAATGATTGAGCCCCGTAGGGGCGACTCTCGCAGATCGATGGTGAAGAAGGTACGCCCCTCCGGGGCT
>Ga0114922_10000625_pt1 | contig 34160 bp, 29 predicted proteins | sample AartaG_FD_100975 | JGI IMG/M metagenome (GOLD analysis project Ga0114922, IMG submission 100975) | Deep subsurface microbial communities from Aarhus Bay to uncover new lineages of life (NeLLi) - Aarhus_00045 metaG | ecosystem: Environmental > Aquatic > Marine > Oceanic > Sediment | place... | reverse complement strand
TGCTGAAATTAGATTTTAGAATAGACGATTTAAATCATGAAGCAATAGACCATTATCTTCAAGGAATTCTAGATTTCTTTGTTTCTGATGTAAATGCTGCATTTAACAAAGATCCTGCGGCACACACATTAATTGAAGTTTTAACAAGTTACCCTGGAATTAAAGCTGTACTTCTCTACCGTATAGCTCATTTTTTTTGGAAACTGGGAGTTCCATATATTCCAAGATATATATCTGATATTGCAAGAGAATTAACCGCTATAGACATTCACCCGGGAGCTGAAATTGGTGGAGAATTCTTCATTGATCACGGTGCGGGAGTTGTAATTGGTGAAACAGCAGAAGTTGGCAAAAATGTTACATTTTACTCCGGTGTAGTACTAGGAGGGACTAATTTAGAGCAAAAAAAAAGACATCCGACTCTAGGTGATGATGTAGTTGTTGGAACTGGTGCAAAAATCTTAGGACCTATCACAATCGGTAATAACGTTAGAGTAGGTGCTAACTCTGTTGTAGTTAACGATGTTCCTCCACACTGCGTAGTTGTCGGCGTTCCTGCAAAAATCGTTTCTAAAAAAGGAGAAAAAATAGAAAAAATAGATTTACGCCACGGTGATCTTCCAGATCCTATATCAATTGCCATAGCCCGATTAGATACTCGAATTAAAGAATTAGAAGAATATTTCCCCGATAGAGAAAAATCCAAGGATGACGATATCGAAATTTTTTATGGGGAATATGGAAGCGGAATTTAAAATTACAAACTAGAGGTTAAAAAATGAAATATTATTACGATAGCATTATTGATACGATAGGGAAGACTCCACTTGTTAAATTGAATCGAATTACCGAGAACATTAAACCTAATATTTTCGCAAAATTAGAATCGTTTAATCCCGGGGGTAGTGTTAAAGACAGAATTTCTATGAATATGATTCTCAAAGCAGAGGAAGCAGGAATTATCGATAACGATACGATTATAGTAGAACCAACCTCCGGAAATACAGGAATTGGTCTGGCATTAATATGCGCCGCAAAAGGATATAAATTAATCTTAACAATGCCAGAAAGCGTATCGATTGAGAGAATTCAAATTCTCAAAGCTTATGATGCTAAAGTTATTCTTACACCAAAAGAAGCTGGTATGAAAGGATCTATTGCGAAAGCAGAAGAGATTTCTAAAGAAAGAGGGAAAGTATTCATTCCTCAGCAATTTAAAAACTTTGCGAATCCGGAAATCCATCGTAAAACCACAGCTAAAGAGATTTTTAACGATTTAGAAGGACAAGTTGACGGATTTGTTGCTGGAATTGGGACGGGTGGGACTATAACAGGAATTGGTGAGGTTTTGAAAGATAGAGTCGGGGCAAGGTTAAAGGTTTACGCGGTAGAACCTAAAGATTCTGCGATACTATCTGGTGGGGAACCCGGACCACATAAAATTCAAGGTATAGGAGCAGGATTTATCCCCGAGGTGTTAAATACGGAAATATACGATAAGATCATCACCGTCGACTACGATGACGCTGTAGCAACCGCGAGGAAATTAGCTAAATTAGAAGGAATTTTCGTAGGAATTTCTGCAGGTGCTTGTGCGTGGGCTACTATTTATGAGGCCTCAAAAGATTTCGAAGAAGGAGAAAATCTAGTCGCATTATTTCCCGATGGTGGAGAAAAATATCTTTCAACCGATTTATTCCGTTTATGAGCAGTAATCATTAAGTAGAAGATTAAAAAACAATTTTAATTATTCAAGTTTTATTGGATCTATTACCATTAGGTCGTAGATTTGTTTCCAGTACTTTTCAATGTCCCAATTAATTCGCTTTTTTATTTTTTCAGATAAATCAGTGAAGATTTCTTTTATTGATAGGGTGTGAAAATAATTAATTGAGGGCGCAATTACGGCAATCATATATTGTTTTTCTCCAAATCTTTCGTTTTTATCAGGATAAGAATCAAAAAAGAGATAGCCACGATTATTCAGATTTTTTATATGTAATAAAACACCATCCGCCTTTGTAATCTTATTGTGGCCATACATTGAAGTTACTACATTAAACAACTGATTTACAATATTATCTAATGGGATCGGAAAATTTTTTTCCTCCGGGAAGTATCGTTTTAATTCTGGACCGAATTTATCGTCCCAAAATGCTAAAAATAAACAGATAAAAAATTCTCGTTGACGATCTATAGGTGTTTCCATTTCTATATTCGGTGTGGCAAACACTTCATCTATTTTGGTGTTTAATGCGTTTACTCTTTTATTACGGGCTATTCTTCCGGAGATTATTGCGAGTAAATCTTTTTCATTGAACGGTTTAGTTAGATAATCGTCGGCACCAAGTAATTTCCCAAATCTTATGTCTTTAGGTGTTGTTCGAGCAGAAAGAAAAATGAATGGAATCCTATTCCAACGTGGATTGCTCGAAATTGCTTTAAAAAATTCATACCCGTCCATTTCAGGCATCGTAATGTCTGAGATAATGATATCTGGAACTTCCCTAAGATTAGTCAAGATATCTAAAGCCTTTTTTCCGTTCTTCGCAGTTATTGATTTGTAATCGTTAGATTCTAATAATAAATTTATATTATACAACAAATCAAGGTTGTCCTCAACAACAAGAATAAGTGGCTTCAAAGTAAATCTAATTGATATTTATTTTATATTTCACTATTGCAATAGAATTAGGTTAGTTAGTATATATTTTTTTTTCAATTCTTGGAAGGAAAATGTAAAATGTTGTACCATTACCATACTCACTTTCCACATATACTTCTCCAGAATGAAGTTCAATTAATTCCTTCGCAATCGATAATCCTAATCCCGTTCCAGGGATATCAGTAACTTGTTCTGACCTAAAAAATCTTTGAAAGATGGAAGATACCTCATTTTCTAAAATCCCTATTCCGTTATCTTTAATATGAAATAAAGTTCCATCCTTATCTTCAGTATTGTATTTACCTTTGTAATAATCGATGGCTTTAATCTCGATATAATTACCTTTTCTTGAATATTTTATAGCGTTGTCAATAAAATTACGAAAAATCTGGTCAATTTTTTTACTATCTCCATATAAAGTAATTTCTTCGTTGACATCTATATTTATAGAAATATTTTTCTCGTTCCCAATTGGTTCCATCAGTGTCAATATATCGTTAAAAACAAGAAGTGGTTTGTACTCATTCCATTCCATTTTATACTTTCCTTCGTCTATTCTTGAAAGCGTTAAAATATCTTCTATTAAGTCTTTTAGCAAGAAAATGTTTCTTGAGATTCCCTCTCTTAATTTTTTGTTTACTTCTGGAGTTATCCTATCGCTATGATTCTCTAAGAATTCCATTGACATTGTTAAAACGCTCACTGGTGTTCTCAACTCATGAGAAACTGTGGAAACAAAACGTCCTAACCTATCTTCAGCCTCTTTTCTAGCTGTTATATCCATACCGTATATGTTAGCATATTCTTTTCCTTGAATAGGCACAATAAACAGATTGTAAATTCGATCGCTGATTTTTAATTCCATTTCTATGTTATTATTATTAGAAAATGCATCATTAACAGATTTTTTAAGAACTTCTGGTATTCGACTCCCTTCTCCAATTCCAAATAAAATTTGACTAGGTTTATTCGCTAGTAGAACATAATTTTTACTTAATCTTAGTACTGGATTAGGATTTTCGGTATGAAACCTTGCCATATCTTCTAATTTTTCTCGTGCGACTTTCTGATCAGTTATATCAGTCACAAACGCCATAGCACCGTTAAAGTCCCCGTTTTCATCGAATATCGGTGACGTCCTTAAAGTTGTAAATACTTTTTTCCCTGATTTATGGATAAACTCAAACTCGTGATCCTCTTTTATACCCTGTCTTCGTCTTTCGAAATTTACTTCAGCGATTTTTTTCCCATCTTCGTCCATAAATGCATAAAGGTTTGCTCCCATCATCTCATCTTTCTCGTAACCAAACATATTTGCCATGCTATTATTTAGAAAAGTGGTGCTAGCGTCGTTATCAATAACCCATATACCCTCTAGTGAATCCTCGACTAAAGTACGATACTTCTCTTCAGATTCTTTCATCGCAAGTTCAAGTATATTACGTTCAGTTATGTCAGTAAAGTTTTGAATAATTCCTACGAATTCTCCTTTGGCATTTCTATACGGAACAGACCGTACAAGAGTTACGATTTTAGTATTATCGTCCAATCTCGAAATTAATTCATACTCATAAGACTCTTTACCTTGTTCAATTTGTTTCATTGAACACATATCAGTATCGCATTGATGGCCAAGATATCTTAAATCGAGATCGTGACATTTCTTACCTAAAATCTCCTCTTCAGACAACTTAATGAGATTTGTATATGTTTTATTAACGCGTATAATCTCGCAGTTATTACTAATTATTCTTAGAGGAAGAGACGCGTTAAACATCTGGTTAAATTCGGAGTAAGCTTGTTCTAGGTCGTCAGCTTTCCGCCTCAATGATTCATCGCTTAACTTTAACTTCCTAAGGAGTAAACCAAAGGGATCTTCAAATCCCGTTTCGATGATAGCCTTATATATAAAGAAAAATGCAACTATTTTAAAAATATGACCAACAAAATTTGAAAAATCAGCTACATCCACATAGAATGTAAAAGCTAACTCTGAAATGATCGTCGCGCTAATGGATAAGATAATTAATAGGAATACCTTTCTGTTAAATTCGTTTCGAAGTTTGTACAATACTATTGCTGAAGTCAATAAGATTAAATTTATTATATATTCACTTGTTATTTTAAAAAGTGTGAGCCCTGTACCTTCTATGAAACTCGTTGGAAAAAAACCGTAAAAAATCGATAAAAGAAGAAGAATAATGATGACTACACCACTCACCATCAAGGAAGATGCGTTGATTTTCTTATTAATCGCAAATAAGGCAAGGAGATACGAAATAGATTGCCAATATCTTGCAGCAATCCACAATTGGGTGGGAAGATTTGCATCGAATTCATGCATAATGCCCATTCCAGAGTAAGATAACATGTGAAGTAAATCTAATACGCTTATAAAAAGAAATGAAATTCCTACAATTAGAAAAAAGGAACTGTTCATATATTTCCGTGAGTTCCAGCCAATAAAAAATATCCCACCCGAGATTACTATACTTATTACTTCGGTTACAGAGTGAAAAAGTAAATAACTATAAGTGGTCAGCAAAGTTGTAAGAAATAATCCAATTCCTAAAATAATATATTCAATTATGTCGCGCTGAAATAGTGATTCTTTTGTATCTGAATTTTGAGTTACCAGTTTAAATCAATTCCCTTTTTAGTTGTCTATACAGCCAATTTTTGGAAAACGGTATATATTGAAGTTTTATAAATTTGAAATGGAAAGTCAGGTGGTATTATATTATCTATCTGTTTTAATAACGGCTGGAGTACCTCTTCCTTAATCTCTTTTTTTAAGATTTCCAAGTCAGGATCAAATTTGTGTAAGAATAGTGAAAATTCAAGAAAAATTTTATTCTTCCTTAATAACTTAATAATTTCAGCGAGATACTCTAAAGCTGTACCGTATCGTTTTTCATCTTGAATATCTATTACATATATAAGTTTACTCGCTCCTTTAATGTGATCACTAAAATTTTTTAAATAATCTTCTCTAAGTTTTTGTTGGCCTCCAAAATCCCAAATATTAAATTCTGAGCCTAAAGCTCTGAAATTAATTGTCTCAAATCCCCTTGTTGGTGATATTGTGTTAAATGACGAGAGATTTTTAACTCCTTTGAGACACATCACTATAGATGTTTTACCGCTGTTATCTAAACCCATTATAACGATTTTTTTAGCATCCTTAGAATTATTTCCTTGCATGATTTATATTGCGTAGCATATTTCTTGAAATTTAAAGAAGTGTGTCAATTATATCTCCGTCACTCATAGTTTGAAGTCTTTCTTTGTTAATTCCATCAACAAACGATCTAATTTCAAATATGAGTTTAAAGATTTCTTTATTCTTGACTTGATAATACTTAACATTGTTAATTTTTTCAAAAACAATGAGGTTCTTACCTGATAAAACCTTTAAGTGCTGAGAAATTGTAGATTGAGATTTGTTTAAGGCCGTTTGAATTTCAGAAGAGGGTTTCTTCTCACGATAAAGTAAATCTAGTATCTCTAATCTAGTTTGATCAGCAAGTACTTTCAAAAACTCGATGATATCTTTTTTAAGTTCGCTCATAAAATCTGTTTCTGCTGTATTTTGGGATTATTGGTTTTAATCGCTTTTAAACATATTTTTAATTAATTATTAAGTATTATTATAAAAATATAAGTTCACCGTAATATTTATATATCGGCATATCGTTATTAATGAATATAGATAATTAATAATTTTTCACAAATTCTTATGGAAAGTAAAGTTTTTGAAATTGATGAAATTGACAGGAATATAATCGAGATAATTCAAAAAGATCCAATGTTGACCCACACCGAAATCGCTAAGAAAGTAAATCGAAGTCAGCCTACAATCGGTATGAGAATTCGTAAGCTTGAAAAATCAGGAGTTTTAAAGTTCCAAGCTGGAATAAACGTAAAAACTATGGATTTAATACTTGCCCGTGTAGAAGTACAAACTTTGAAACCTGATGAAACAATAAAATTAGTTAAAAATTGTCCATATATGTTAAACGCATTTCGCTTAAGTGGTACATCTAACCTTAGTATTCTTATTGTCAGCGATAAACTCGCACATCTTGATGAAATAGTAAACCATCATTTTAGAAAAGATCCTAATATATCAGAAGTATATTTGGATGTTATTACCGATGTAATTAACGATTTTGTTCTACCGTTCGATTTCAATTTCGATAATTGTGGTTTGACTTCAAAGGGTCAATGTTGTGGAAAATGTTTTGCCTAACTGAAAAAATTAGTTTTGACGAATTTGATTATAGAGTTAGAACAAACATTTTTATTCCATTAACAACAAATTTTTAGCATAATCTACTTTTTAATTAATAGATAGTAATTTTTTAAAAATAGAATAATTATAGCAAAGATAATCTAAAATACCCTGCCAGCGTATCCGAGGTTTGAGTTCAATGAGGACTCTTACGGTAATAGTTAAGGAGGCGGCCTGCAGAGCCGTTGCTTTCAGCATCGAGGGTGCAAATCCCTCCGCTGGCTCTTAGTCACATTATCTTAATAATTATACTCATATTTAAGCCTTAATAACCATGAAAGTATATAATAGCCTAACATTCAAAAAAGAAGAATTTAAAACATTAGAGCCCGGAAAAGTTAAAATGTATGTCTGTGGCGTAACGGTCTATGGCTCACCTCACCTTGGTCATGCGAAGTCCGCAGTTGCATTTGATTTAATTCATAGATATCTAAAGTTTAAGGGATACGATGTAAATGTGGCAAAAAATTACACCGATATCGACGATAAAATAATCAAGGCGTCTCAAGAAAATAACGTAGATTTCAGGACTCTAAGTGAGCAATACATAGGAGAATACGAAGAAATTATGCAATTATTGAATGTTGAAAAGGACACGTATAATCCTCGCGCGACAGAAGTGATGGATCTCATAATTAAATTCACTCAGGAATTAATAAAAAAAGGGAATGCTTACGAACGAAATGGTTCGGTGTATTTTTCAGTCCAGTCTTTTCCTAAATACAATACTATTCTTCAACGAGTTAAAGATAAACAAAAAAAAAGCGAAGAAGACGATGACTATGTAACAGATCAAGATACTGCTTTTGGAGAGGACAAGCTCGATGTTAGAGATTTTGCGTTATGGAAAAAAATGAAAGAAGGAGAGCCTTATTGGGATAGTCCGTGGGGTAAAGGTCGTCCGGGTTGGCACATAGAATGTTCTGTTATGATTCTAAACTTCTTAGGAGAAACCATTGATATCCACGGTGGAGGTCAGGATTTAAAATTTCCGCACCACAGAAACGAAATAGCGCAATCCGAATCTTATTCCGGAAAGACTTTTGCTAAATATTTCTTGCATAACGGTTACGTTAATGTAAATAACGAAAAAATGTCTAAAAGTCTTGCTAATTTTTTCACTGTTGCAGATATTGCTAAGGAATACGATCCTATGGTTATCCGTTGGTACTTAATATCAAGTCATTATAGAAGCTCTAACAATTACACTTCTGATAGCTTGGAACCTGCAAAGAAAACCTACAATAGGTTATTAAACACGATTAAAAAAGTAAACGATACTGAATTTAGCGATACAAAATCAAAACAACTCGATGATTTAATCGTTAAAATTGGAGAAGCTAAGGCTAAAATGATCGAAGCGATGGACGATGATTTTGATACTCCTGTTGCTTTAGCCGAGTTGTTAACGCTATTTAGAGAAATAAACAAGGCACTTTTACAAGATAATATTAAAATTAATCAAGAGTTTAAGGACAAATTCTTTGATTTAATAATGTTCAGCGAATCGATTTTTGGAATATTTCCATTTCTCAAATCAAAATCTAAGCCATTTTCAGATGAAAGTGCCGACGAGAAAGACAAGATTATTAAAAATCTTATAAATTTAATAATTGAGATACGAGTTAAATTAAGAGAGAAAAAAATTTACGATTTAAGCGATGTAATTCGAGATCGATTAAGAGAATTAGGAATTGACATAGAAGATAAAAAAGTGTAGTAAAATTCTTTTTTTCATGAATGAGTTTGGCTACTTACTATCTCGTCCCCATCCTCGAGATGCTTGTAATGTTTGTATAAAATTGGTCCAAGTTTAACTTCTCTAGTTGTTGACACCGTTAAAACCTGGTCTTCACCCGCGTGTAACACCAACAAATATCCTTTTTTGGCTTGAATATAGGACTGTTCAAACTCGCCTAATCCCATTTCTTCAATAGCACGCTCACTTAACGAACAGAGTGCTGCCGTCATGGCCGCTAATCGCATATCGTCGGCACTCGATGGTAGAACCGAAGCAAGAGGTTGGCCAGTATCGGCTGTAAGTTGTGCTGCTTTTACTCCGTCAATATCATCCATAATTTCCTTTAGTAATTCTTCAAGAGAACTTTTAAATTCCCTTCTCTTCTTTAACCCTTTCATGGAACAAAATGAATAATTAGATAATTATTAGTGCTTAAAAAAGAGATGTTATAATATAAATTTTAGTACCCATCCTTAATACCTCCCTAATATGTTATATAAATTTTAATAATAAAACATAGGAAAAATTGAACTATAACATGTCAATAAAATGAAGAAATCTTAGAGTTTAAAACCACATTTAGTGCAAAAATTCATATCGGCTCGCGGGTTCTTATGCCCACATTCAGGACAAAAATTTCGGACTCCAATTGGGGTTGAAGCGGGGACATATTTTGTAGCGACATCCGAATTAGGTATATAATATCTAGGAGTGTCATCTGTTTTAGGAGAAATATATCTTGTAGTAACATCTGTTTTAGGCGAAGCCCTATATAATTGTTGGTTTGAATTGCGTCGAAACAGCCCGACTCCTACAAATAACAAAATCGCGCTTATAAAAGGTAAGATAAGTCCAAAACTTGGCGTAAATACGATCCAAAAAGGAATTCCTGGAGGAAATGGGGTGCCTTCTATTGTTACTCCATCTCTAAACGCTATACCCATACTAAAAGCGTAATAGACCATAATTCCCATAAGTAATACAGCGCTAATTACTGCCTTTAATACAAATTTTTTCGTTTTTAATTTTTTCTTTCTAGAAGAAACAGATAGAACAATCAAAAAAACCGCATTAAACATCACAACGCTAGTAGTAATTATCGAAGGAATAAAAAAATCCATCTCGAAAACAAATACATTAAGGGGGGGATATCCAATTACACCTAAGGAGGCAAAAGCCCACATCCACCAATCCCAAGTCGTACCCCCTGAACTAAAATTAGCTGTAGGGAGAAAAATTGCGATATTTGCACAAATTGCTGCAATTAATGGAAATAACCAAGTATGATCTGCTACTTCTTTTCTTTTGTACATTTCAATTTATTATAGATTTAATTGTATAAAAAGATTGCACTACCATACGACAATTAAAGGTTAAAAAATTAGTTGATAAATTGAAATCTAAAATTGAGCTTAAAATATATTCAAAATAAGTAAGAAATTGAAAAAGGTTTAATTCCCCTTTATGATTTTTTCTTTAGGAGCGTATTCATCTTGAACTGCGTAGTTGTTAAAATTTATGCTGTAATGATCGCGCCAATGGGCTTTTACTTCCTCCAACATTTCCTCGTGAGCGTGCTCTTTAACTTCACCTTCGGCACGGAGTAGAGTTCCCATAGTTGTGGCTGTAATCTTTCCGTCTTTTACTACGATCTGACCTTCTTTCACTGTGTAGGCGGCGTTTGAAAAGGCTTTCTCAATCGCTTTTCCGTCCATTGTTTTTGGATCAAGCTTATACACTGCTACATCTCCTAAGGCTCCTATTCCAAGATGACCTCTGTCTTTCAGCCCTAAGGTTTTAGCTGTCCCTGCCCTCGTAACTATACATAAATCGCTTAAAGAATATTCACGATCTAAGTCTGGCAGCGAGGTAGCCGTGCTGGCCTTCTTTGAAACTACGTTTTCTAACATATCCTTTCGTGTTTTCCTATCCATTAACCATTTGAACACAATAGGGTAGGTTGTAAAGGGTGCACCATTTGGATGGTCTGTTGTGTGACTAATCTGCCATGGATCTTTGACCAATAACATCAACTCAAGAGCAATTGCCCATTGGACGGCATTTACGCCAATCTTTGGTGAGAAGAAGTATGGTACTACACCCGATCCCGATTCTGCTTCTACTTGACCGTTAACCCATTTAATTCCTGGTTTTGATCCCCAAGCTGACATACCTCCTAAATGATGGAGTGCAAATTCCCAAGGACCGTCGCCAGTCATTGTCGTAGTAGCGTATTTAGTGAATACAACCTGACCGCTATCTAGGGTCATGTGTTTGTGTGAATTAGCATACTCCGCTATTTCCGCTGCCCCTGAGCTCATATCTCCCCAGTTTGTACCTGCATATGCGTTGAATTGACAGTGAGTAACGTGAAATGAACTAGTTCTGTCGCCAGCTGGTTTAATTCCTTCGCAAATTTTGAACGTTTCAATGGAATGCTTGTAATTTCCAGGATGTCCTAAATTGTTACAATGAACGTGAATTGAATGCGGTAATTTTAATAACTCGTTCGCTTTTGCGAGGCTTTCAACTATTTGCCTTGGAGTTACGTCCCAGTGTAAGACAGGAGTATCAACATTGTCGCAATTTTTACCCCAAGCCCAGTTTTCTACGCCACCTGGATTAACAATTTTAATGGCGTATCCTTTGGTAGCCTTTAAGATAAAATTTACGTACGCAGCGAGTTTTTCGATGTCGTTATCTCTTACAAATCTCAGTACGTACCAATTATTTCCAAAAATCGGAAACGCAATCTTATCAATAATCGGAGTCTCTAGAAACTCTTCGTGGGTATGTCGTGCTTCTAGCATAGGCATAGCAGGTTCACATACTGTTGTGTATCCCATCTTAGCATACCTGTATCCTGTTGACCATGTGCTTGGTACGCTAAATCCCGTGCCTGACCTCCTTACTTTAGATTTCATCTCGTTATATTCTGATGGTTTGTCTTCCGGTCTTAAGGCCCGTCCTGTGTTTACTTTTGCTCCCGCGATGTGAGAATGAATATCTACGCCTCCAGGCATAACTATCATTCCAGAAGCATCTATAACTTTGGCATCTCCATTTACCTTGTCAACGATGACACCGTTTTTAATGAAAATATCTTTCTTCTCGCCGTCAAGCTTGTTTAAAGGATCGTAGACCAAGCCGTTTTTGATTATTAAATCACTCATCGTAAGTTTCCTAATAAATTGTTTTGTTCAAAAACCTAATATTATTAAAAATCTGCTATTTTAATTAACTCTTCCTATATTATAAATTCGCTTTTTATGAAATGTAAGTAGTGTTTTTTATGTTATTATGATTAATTTCTTGGAAAATAATTAAGACAAAAATCTTTTAATAATCTCTTCTTAACAAATTTACATAGGGTTAAGAAAGGAATAATAATAATGTTGAAATATAAAATTGTAATAGCTGGAGCAAAAGATGTAGGCAAGTCGTCATTAATTGCTCGCTTCTGTGATAATATTTTTAAAGAAGATATGAAGGCAACAATTGGAGTCGATTTTAAAAGAAAAAACATCACTGTAAAAGGGGCTCTTAAGGAAATATCCATAGAACTAAATATATGGGATTTTGCCGGAGAAGAAAAGTATCGTACATTGTTTCCTTCCTACGCTCATGGAGCATCAGCAGCGTTTATATTATTTGACACAACGAATAAGGATTCTTTAAATGATATTGATAATTGGATAGAGATTATTGACGAAAACGCTTTTCCTAATATAGTAATGCAAGTTATAGCTACTAAGATCGATTTAAAGCCCAAAAGACAAGTATTTAAAAAAGACGCTGTAGAATTCTGCGAAAAATATGATTGGTGTGAAACGATAATTAGTACATCGTCAAAAACTGGAGAAAATGTCGAGGAAGCATTCTTGGATGTAGTCAAAAAAATAATATTTAGAAATTTACATACATGTGATTCATGTGGTGAAGTTTTTAATAGAAAATTGAAAAATTGTCAATATTGCGGAGCGAAAGTGAAGGAAGAAATTAGTCCCTTTAAATATTATAAATCTTCTTCATCTCGATTATAAAGGGAAGGAGGAGGTCTAGCTTTTTCTAAAGCTTCGCTTCTTATTCGATTAACAAACGCGTTAAGCTCCATTTTAGCATTTTCAATCGAGCTTTCGATTTCTTGAGATACTAAATCAAATCCGATGACTGAGTGACCGTGACTAGGATAAAAGCTTTCGATTTTCAGCGTATCCAATATTTGCAGTGAGTCTATATGTTCTGAAATCGAACCAGATTCGTAAATATTTGTTGTAGCCCCTTTAAACAATGTGTCACCCGAAAAAATGTAATGCTTATATGGTTCTAACAGACATATACACCCTGAGGTATGTCCTGGTGTTTCGACTACCTTTAACATCGTGCTCCCCAAATCAATAATATTCCTATCTTCTAACCATAAATTTATTCTCATGTCTGTTAAATCAACACCCCATTTTTTCCCCTTTGTTATTAATTCGTCGCTATGTTGAATCTTAACTGCCGCCCAGCGATGAGCTGCGATAGGGCAACGAAAATAAGCGTTAGAACTAATATGGTCAAAATGTTCGTGAGTGTTGATGACTAGATCTATATCTTCAATTTTCAAACCCACTTCTGTTGTAAGCAAATAATTGAAACTGTTAAATTTTGTAATAATCCCAGTATCAATTAGAATGTTTAAATCATCTCCGATAATTAAAAAAACATGGCATCCCGCCCCTCGGGCGTAAAATTGATACACGTTTGGGCGTAAAAGGTTTAATCGATATCCTTCCTTTTGTCCGTATACATCATCTTCTTTGATTAATCGAGGCTCAAAAACTTTTGATTCTTGTGGCATAATATTTCACTAAAAATCTGTTATTAGATATTTGCTAAATTAATTGAATAACTTATAACTTAAAAAGAAATCACACAATTCAAAAATTTTATAAAAATGTAAAAAACAGGGCTCTGTGCCATATTTAACCACACATTCGCTTATAAAATAAGGAAATCTATATAAGGGTTAAGTAGCATTATATTCATAATTAAAATACATTTTAATTAAAAAAACATACAAAAAATAATTATTTAGGTGAATAATATTGGGTGTTGCTAGAACTTTATTAATTGTATTCGGAGCAGTTCTTTCCATCCTTGGAACTTACGCGTTTGCACTCGTTCTTTTCTTTCCTGGAGCCACAGGTTCTGGGTTAGGATTCGCTATGAATCTCTTAGACATTTTTGCTTTAGATCCTATTTCATTGGGCGCAGATCCTCTTATTTACTATCTCATGTTGGTTCTTTTCATAGTATGGCTTGTTGCTGGATTTTTACAACTAGTCGGACTAAAATCTAGAATCGTTGGGATTATCTTTTCACTCGTTCCATTAACTATGGGAGTTATGTTCACGCTACTCTTCTACACGGACTTTTTAGGAGATATGACTCTGCTTTTCACTTTTATGACGATTGGTGAACATTTTGGAGATTTTTTCCCAGTTTTCGTCAATCTTGGAGCGGGAGTAGGATTAGGAGCTTTCTTCTTGTTAGGTGGAGGCGTATTAGGTCTAATTGGTTCCATCCTTCCTAAGGATTAAAGAGATACAAATTACTTTTTTTTTTTTATTGTTTTCTGTTTAGATTAGATTCTAATATTTCAATATCTTCAAGTTTATTAATATTCTTAAAGGACAGGAGGTCAGGATCTATTTTTTTAATATTGTTTTCAATTGAAATATAATTAGTTTTCCATTCACTATTAATGATTTTGGTTAGCTTATATTGGTGAGCCTTGATATTTTTAAGTGAGGTTTCGTAAGCTTTCTCAATTGGATAAATTGCCAATAATGGTTCTAATAAATTATCTTTCCATTTTGGAATACAACAATCAAACAGTTTGCATTGATATATTAAGAATTCAATTACTTCAAATTTCACGAGCGGAGTATCACATGGAAGGACTAATACTTTTTTATATTCCAACTTTTTTAATTCTTTAAAAGCAGAGTATAATCCAATCAAAGGTAGACGCGATTCTCGTTCCAAATACGTTTCGACATCGTCAGTAACAAATCCCGTTAATTTTTCATAATCAATATTACTAATGTAGTTTTGAACTTGTTGTTTAGAATTAGCAACTAAAAAAATATCGTAATTAAATCGAGACAACGTTTCCAATTGGTAATCTATTAAAGTTTTTCCCCGAAATTTAAAAAGACCTTTGTCCGAACCGAACCGAGTGCTTTTACCGCCAATCAAAACAACAAAAGCAAGATATTTATTTCTACTGCTAATTTCGTACCAACTTTCTTTAAGCTTTCTTTATACTTTATTAGATCAATAATTAAAAATTATAAATCACTTAAATTAATTGTACTAATTGTAGATTACGAATTCTCTTTTTCAATTTTATAAACTATATTATGTTCACCGATAAAAATCGTCTAAGAAGAGATAAGCCACGAGAACACTGTGCTGTTTTTGGCGTGACTTGTGACGACGAAAGTTATTCAATTTCGAGGCTATTATATCTTGGCCTGATTTCCCAACAACATCGAGGTCAAGAATCCGCAGGGATATCTATTCTAAAAACTGGTGGAAAAATTGTTACTTATAAGAAAAAAGGATTGGTTTCTGAAGTATTAAATCAAAAAATATTGTCAAATTTCTGGGGTAACGTTGGAATTGGTCATAATAGGTACGCTACAACTGGAGCTCAAGAGTTTGAATCCCTTGATTATATACAACCGTTCCACTTTAAAAACAATGAAATTGAGTTTTCCTTAGCTTTTAATGGAACGATACCGAACTATGCTGATATTAAACAAGAATTAGAAGAAAAGGGTAGAATTTTTGTTACAAATACAGATACTGAAGTAATTGCTCAGTTAATAGCATCTATTTCTTTAGGAACTAAGGGTTGGCCCGCAATTTTGAAAGCGGCTAGTAAATCTTTAGATGGATCATATTCGCTCTTATTATTAACAGCTGAAGGTGATATTTACGCGATTAGAGATCCTTTAGGATTTAAACCCTTATGCATTGGCGAACTGAAATCTGAAGAACGCAATTATTATATTGTTTCTTCTGAATCTTGCGGAATTGATGTTATAGGCGGAAAACTCATTAGAGATGTAGAGCCCGGAGAAATCATTCACTTGAGTCATCGGAAGGAACTACATTCAGAAATGGTAGTTAAAAGCGATAGGACCGCTTTATGTCAGTTCGAATTTGTTTATTTTGCGCGTCCCGATTCAATTATAGATGGCGTTTCTGTTGCTCAAGTAAGGAGACAATTAGGGATAAACTTAGCTAGAAACGATCCTTTGTTGAAAGATCCTAAGTTCAGAGAAAACGCAATCGTAATTCCCGTGCCAGATTCTGGTAGAAGCGCCGCTGTTGGTTACGCACAAGAAGCGAAATTACCATATGTGGAAGGGTTAATGAAGAACCGATATGTGTGGCGCACCTTTATTATGCCTGGACAAAAAAATAGAGAAGCGGCTGTAAAAGCGAAATTAAATCCGATCAAGAGTTTCATTAAAGGGAAGAACGTAATCATTTTAGATGATTCGATTGTGAGAGGAACTACTACGGAAAAAATTATTAACTTAATAAGAGAAGCTGGTGCGATATCTGTTAACGTAAGAATTAGTTGTCCACCTGTAATAAGACCATGTTACATGGGGATTGACTTTCCTACAACTTCGGAATTAATTGCAGGACGCTACAAAAACCTATACGGTGAGGAAAGCTATATCGAAGAGATTAGAAAAAAAATTGGAGCTAATTCTCTACGATATCAAACTCTTGAAGACCTTGTTAACGCAATCGGGAAAAGCAAAAACCAGTTGTGTATGGCGTGCTTAACGGGCGAATATCCACTAAAATCTGTAAATAAAATCATAGAAATGGAACAATCTATATCGTCAAATAGAAATTAGTATTTTTATTCTTTCCCACTCCAACAAAATGTGCATAACTTTTCTTCAGGTAATCCGATGGCTTTAATTAAATTCTCAAGTCGTTGGTATTTTAGCGTCGTTAAATGCAATTTTTCTCGTATAACATTAACCATTGCTTTATAATTCTCCGAATCCGGATCGGTGTACTCAATAGGATTTTCAAGATCTTTTCCAATTAGATCTTTAATAGCCCATCTACCAGCTAAATCTAATTCGGACCGAGAACGAGAGAAGTTTAAAAATTTACACCCAAAGACAAGAGGTGGACAAGCAGGTCTCATATGTACTTCTTTAGCTCCTGATTCAAACAACCTCTCAACTTGTCTTCTTAGTTGAGTCCCCCTTACGATTGAATCTTCACAGAATAAAAGGCGTTTTTCGGCTATGAGTTCTTTAATGGGGATAAGTTTCATCTTAGCTACTGTATCTCTAATGGATTGTTCTTGAGGCATGAAGCTTCGAGGCCAAGTAGGAGTATACTTTACGAAGGGGCGCATGTAAGGAATTCGAGCTTCGTTAGCATACCCTAACCCATGAGCCGTGCCAGAGTCGGGGATTCCTGCCACGATATCTATATCGAGATCATCTTCCTTTCGTAAATTCGCGCCGCATCTATACCGAACGGCTTCAACATTTATTCCCTCATAATTAGATGCAGGGTAACCATAATAAACCCATAAAAACGAGCAAATTTGCAATCGATCTCCCGGTGGAACCAATTGTTCTATTCCATTATTATCAATGTAAATGATTTCACCTGGGCCCATGTATTTATTTATCTCAAAACCAAGGTTGGGAAAAGCACAAGACTCCATCGCGACAGCATAAGAGCCTGGTTTTTCCCCGATAACAAGAGGAGTTCTTCCATATTTATCTCTAGCAGCATAAATGCCATCGTCGGTAAGGATTAACATCGTACAGGAGCCGTCAATCATATTTTGAACATTTTTAATTCCTTCTTTAAAAGTGTTACATTGACTAATTATTGTTGCGACTAATTCAGTAGGGTTAATTTCGCTTCCATGCATTTCTGAGAAATGAGTCCCGTTTTGTAAAACTTCCTTTGCAAGTTCTTCTATGTTATTTATCTTACCAACCGTTGCAATCGCAAAAACTCCAAGACGCGAGCTAATAATTAAGGGTTGATCTTCGTAGTCGGATATTACGCCTATACCCCTATTGCCGTGCATTTTCTTAATGTCCTTATCGAATTTAGATCGAAACTGACTAGTAGTTATATCTTTAATGAATCTTTGGAAACCCCCAGAGTTCTTTATAGCTAAACCCCCTCGCTTGGTTCCCAAATGACTGTGATAATCCGTACCGTAGAAAATATCTTCTACGCAATCAGTATCAGAAAAAACACCAAATAATCCACCCATAATTTACCACATCCAATATATAATTTATCCGATTAAAATTTTTAAATAGAATTATTAATATGATAAGATTTGACGTTAAAGTCTTTCATTCCAAAAAGAGCTTAAAGTGGTAAGGAAGAATCTTAGGAAGATGCTCCGGGAATCTTTTCTCTTTCGAACCTTATCATTGTTAAAGCTTCCTCTGGGCAAGTGACCGCACATAACCCACACCCTATGCACTTATCTGGATTTATTACCGCCTTATCGTTTATTTCAATTGCTTCAAATTTACAACGCTCTAGACAAGTTCCGCAGGCAACGCATAATTCTTCGTCGACTTTAGAGATAAAATTGGCCCGTGCTATAGCTCTTGGATTGTCGAACCTAGTTAAACCCCTTAACATGCCACAACAACATTCGCAGCAAGCGCATAAAATCGTTGTGTTTTCCGCTTGATTGTCAGTGCAATGAACTAATCCAATTTCAGCAGCTTCCCTTGTAAGATTTTTAATTTCCTCACGAGTTGCTGAAATGATGTCCGGATCGTTCATTTCTAATACAGCCTTGGCAAAAGGACCTAATAGTGTGCAATTATGAATTGGATATTTATCTTTACACTCTCTAATGCCTTCTACTTCCGTTCTCTGCCTACAAGGGCATGGAATTATCGCAAAATCGTCCTCTTTATCAATGATTTTATAAACTTCTTCAATTGGAACAATTTCCTTCTCAGGTTCCACTTCTTCTGAGACCGTTAATACTCTAAGTCGAGGAGTTCTCTTTCTGCTAGTCTGCCAAGTCTTATAATATTGATCGTCAACGAAAAATTTTCTACTGAGTTCAGCGAATTTTTTAACATCCTCATGTTCAATATTTTTTTTAAGGATAAATGGGATATCGTACACAAATAAGGGCATAGGTTGAGCGTAACTCTTACCTAATTTTATAATGAATCCTCTTTCTGTTAAATCCTCAAGCTTATTCATAAGCTCTGTTTTATCCATACCAACACTTTTTGCAAATCTTACTAAAGAAATAGTCTTGGGAAAGACAGGAAGGTGAAAAACTAATTTAGCGATTTCTGGATCGTACATTAAGCTAAGATATTCGAGATACGTATCGGTAGGCATTCCTTTATCATCTTTCGGATAGGATTGAGAAACTCGCTCTAATTTTTTTGCAATTTTAATTAGGTCTTCTCTATATTCTTCTGATTCTATCATTTTACTTTGTTTGAGAACAGTTTTTTTTATAATTACAAATATTTAGTGTTAAATAAAATTAATTGGAATTTAAGAAATATGCTGGTATAACCCCCCAACAAGTTGACCAACACTAATTCCTGCATCTCCAGGGGGTATCTTATTATGTTCTAAAAATATCATACCATTATTATGAATAACTTCTTTTAGAGCACTTGAAAACAGTTGATTATAAGCCACACCTCCAGTTAATCCAACTTTATCAATACTATTGAGATCAGCAATTAAAATAGCCATGTCGGCAAAGGCTTCAGCAAAGATTTTATGAAACTTTGCTGCGATATCATGACGACTAATGTTAGGATTTTCAAGGAGGATAAGGATATTTCTGATCAAATTGGAGGTATTTATAAAATACTTTCCGTCTTTTTTGTAATATTTAATTTCTAAATCAATGTTATCTGGATTCCCTTTCGAAGCAAAACCTTCAAGCCTCATAGCAGGCTCACCTCTATAGGTTTTAAGGTTTGAAACACCTAAAAGATAGCTTACCGTATCAAATATTCTTCCGGCAGAACTCGTTAATGGTAAATTTTGATCAAAGGAAGATCTGTTAGTATGCTCAAATTGAGAAATTATTGCGTTTAATTCTACATCTTTATATTCTAAATCATTCATTAATCCAATTTTATCAAATAATTTCTTACTCTCCTCGAGTTCCATTGAATTTAAAACAATAGAAGCAGCCATTCGAGCGGGATATTTAGTACAGCGATCACCTCCAATCATAGGTTGGTATTGTAATTGGCCTAATCGTTCGTAACCTTTATAATCGCTTAAAAGAATCTCCCCTCCCCAGATTTTTCCGTCATCTCCATATCCCACTCCATCGACGCAAATACTTACGATTCTTTCGTGTGAAAGAATATCGTTTTCTGCCATTAAACTTAGAGTATGGGCGTAGTGGTGTTGAATCGTGTATGTTTCAATGTTATATTGATTAGCTAATTCTTGAGCTAATTTGGTCGTTGTGAAGCTTGGATGAAGGTCGCAAGCAATGAATTCTACCTCTGAGTCTTTTACTTGCAATAATTTTTTCATGTGTAATAGAGACTGATGTAGAAATTCATAAGTTTCTAGATGAGTAACATTTCCTATATGTTGAGTAGGAAAAACGCGATTATGTCGTAAAATAGCTCCAGTGACTGCTAATTCTGGGCCCGTAGAAATTGCCGCTGGAGTTTTAACTTCGAAAGGTAAGGCTAGGTATTCTGGCACATAACCCCGTGATCTTCTTATTAGTTTCACTTTATTGGTATGCACTCTTAATACGCTGTCGTCTGCTCTTTGGTGTATCGGTCTATTATGAAGGATAAAAAAATCGGCCAAACTATTGAGCTGATCAAAGATTTTATCGTTTTCAATTGCCATAGGTATATTTGATTTGTTTCCACTTGTATAAACCAGCGGTCGGTCTCCAATATGGTCAAATAATAAATAATGAATTCCTGAATAAGGAAGCATTACTCCTACGTTGTTCAAGCCCGGTGCTACGAACTCGTTAATATTTGAATTTCTAAAATTTTTGTTTTTCTCTAGAAGCACAATCGGTCTTCGAAACGAAGTTAGAAGCTCTTTTTCTTTATTTGAAATCTTCAAAGAATCTCCAAGAACATCCAATTTCGGAACCATTAAAGCAAATGGTTTATACTTGCGTTTGCCTTTTCTCCGTCGAAGCTTTAAAATTATTTTATCATGGGTAGCATCGCAAACTAAATGGACTCCGCCTATTCCCTTAATGGCCGCAATTTCCCCTTCTTGTATTCTTTTTGCAGAAATTCTTAATATCTCATCAATCGAACCTGCTGTTATAGGCTTTCTCTCTTTATCGTAGAGCTGATAATTAGGGCCGCAAACAGAACAAGCAAATGTTTGAGCATGAAATCTTCTGTTTTGAAAGTCAGAATACTCAACAACACACGATTTTGGTTCTGCTTTTTCACAGAGAGGAAAATTAATCATCGTACTCCGTTCTCTATCGTAAGGTAAATCTTTCACCGTTGTAAAGCGCGGTCCACAAACAGCACATGCAATAAACGGATAATTATAATATTTTGCTAATTCTGGATTTCTCATGTCTCGTAAACAATCATCACAAATTGCGATATCTGGAGGAAGGGTTAAACTGATACCCCTCCCTTCCTCGCTTTTTCCAATTGTTAGATCGGTAAAAGTTTTGCTTGTTTCGCTTTCTGTAATAGAAATATTTTCGATGTATGATATACTTGGTTTCTTTTTTTTTATGTCATCAATGAATTCCCATAGATCTCTTTTATTTCCTTGTAAAATTAGCCTAACACCTGCATTTCCTCGATTTAAAATAATACCTTTTAGATTATAATTTCGTGCTAAATTAAATAAGAGAGGTCTGAATCCAACTCCTTGTATTATTCCTGTTATTTCCAGATAATAAGTTATAGGCTTCAAGTAGAAACGAGAAAATCCATCTGTATTTTAAATCTAATCTAATAAAGTATCCCTCAAAAATAAAATTAATATTTAATTATTCTACTTGTAAAAGATTGTGAAAAACATTTAATTAAGCAAGCAAAAATAAATTGTTTGTTTTATAAATGGGTTTCCAAAAATAAAAGTGAGTCAAATGACTAACCCAATTGAAAAAGCAGAAGATATAGCAGAAATCTTGTTGAACGTTGTTTCCGATTTAGATTTAATCCTACTCTATGGAGGCTTGGCTCAAGGAAGAGGTCATGCTCGTTCTGATTATGATATGATTACAATAAGTGATTATAAAAAAGTGAAGTGGGAGTTTATAATAGATAATCAACCAATAAATTTATGGTCTATGACTTGGAAGGATGTCGAGGATGTAATAATGGGAAAAGACGGAATGCTCTGGAGTATAGGAGTAAGTTCTTTAGCTAAATCCGTGATATTATATTATAAGGATGAAAAAATTTTAGACAAATTTAATAATCTGAAAGAGAGAATTCCTGAAGGAGGAATTAACTCACTTGAACAAATAATTGACAATTTTGATTCTCTTTATGGGAAATTATGGAGATTTCAAAAACATATAAAAGAAAAGAATGTATTAGAATTGACTTTTCTAAAATGGAACATTCTTGAAGGTCTAAACTGCGCTCTCTCAGCTCTTAATAAGAAATATTTTCTAAATAATTGGGGAAAACAGTATCAAGAATTCGGTACTTTTAAAATTTTACCCATAGAATATGTTTCTCGAACCAAGAATTTTCTAAAGTCTGAACCTAATAAAGCACTTGAAATAGCTTCAGAATTGGTTGAAGATGTTAGAATTCTACTGAAACAATCGTTAGAATCAGAAAAAAATAAAAATAAAATAGAAAATATAGGGTCTGAATGGCCAGGGGTAATAGAATATCTTAATAAGAGTAAATCAGCTGAAGAAAAAAAAGATATATTTGCAGGTTTGTATGCTGCGTGTGATAATGCTGAATATTATATATGGGGTTTTAATCTATTACAAAATGAAACATGGAATAGGAATAGTTTTTACTCGGTTCAAGAGGGCATTTCAAATATACCAAGAACAACCGCTTTTCATATTAAACAACTTTTAATGTCTCAAGATCTTACTGAACTTAGGCTTTCAACTGAACAATTAAGTAAACTACTTAAAAATGAAGTACTCCTCAAAAGTATACCTTTACCAATCGCTTTGTCACCCGAAGATGGCAAAAAATTTATTCAAATAAAATCTCTCTAAAAATTCTTTACTTATGATAATTTATATAGAACTATTATACAATCTCTAGATAACTACCATTATTTGATGTAAAATGGCTAATGACGATTTGATATGGGACATACCCTATCATCAAGCTTTTTTCAAAACTAGTCACAACTCTTTTAATACCTCTATACGAAAACAGCTCGATCACGGGGTAAGAGGACTTGAATACGACGTACATGATAATAGAATTCAAGAAATTAACGACTTCGAAGTATATCATTTACCTAGACATGTTGACGCTGCAATTAATGTTGATGGAAATCCCGGAGATCTATTATTAACGAACTGGCTTGCGTTATTAAAAAACTGGTCAGACAAACAAAATAATGAACACGCGCCCATTACTCTGTTTATCGAATTAAAAGATTGTATCGTCGACGCTAATAACGAACCAAGCGAGTTATACGGAATTAAAAAACTAAATAAAGTGATAGTTGATGTTTTGTCCCCTAACTATCTATACTCGCACAGTGATTTTAGGAAGAATAAAAAACAATGGCCGAGTGTGAGGGAATTAAAGGGAAAAATTATACTTGTATTAACTAGCTATTGGGGTGGTTATTGGGCATCCAGTGAGGGAGGATTCGATTCTCGTTTACAGTACTTAAACTACTGTTTGAAGGGTGAGGATGACATTTGTTTTGTTTCTTGGATCGAAGAAGATAAGGGAAGTCAAAAATCTTTTATGAAGGAAAACGCAACATTTTGGAAATGTAGTTTAGAATTCAGCACCAAACATTACGAAGAGAATGTAAAGTTACAACGTCCTACCAGGGTTGATTACGATAAAATTAGAATGGGGCGACATGTGAAAACTTATTACGATAAAAATTATGAGAACGGATTTAGAGCCAACTTTTTAGCTACAGATTCTTGGGCAGAGGAAAAATATGCCCATGTTTTTCCTTGGTCGGTATAAGATTAATCTCTACTTAATACAAACTGGTTATTTGACTTAAAATCAGTGAGTTTTATTGTATTTAGTTAATAAACTCCCAATAATAATTAAAAAAGAGCCAACAAACAACCCTATCACACCAAAACCAGGGATATAACGCCCCCACATGCTGATGTCATAAATATTTCCTTCTGCGATTTCCATTCCGACCATCCAAAAAATTAGGCTACTTACGATACAAATTGCAGGAATTATATATTCAGGAAGTTTAACTCTTCCTTCTTTTAAGTCGTTTCTTCTCTTGATCAATCCCGCACTGACGTACAAAATGCTAAGGATAATCAATGCTGATACTATAACTGAGGGTACAAATTGAATTGGATATTCATAAAATCCAGCGGAAACGATCGAATTAAAAGTATCTTGGAAATAACCCCATATCCAGATGATAATTTCATGATTTCAATTAACATTCTCAAAATAAGCTGCGGGAGTGAACATGGCAATTAAACAGATAAATGTCCCTAAAAATGGGATAACCCACACGAATGTTTTCAGATCTCGCATTTTAAATTCTTCTTCTAATAGCTATTAAAAAATCTTATATGTTTAATAATTCCTAAGAAAGAATTGTAGATTATTATACTTATTTGAGATTACTAAATTTTCCTAATTTAACTCAACGAATATCGCTATTCGGAAAATAAAAAAAAACAAAATAAAAATTAATTAAAGGTTCTCCCTGATCAATATGAAATCATAATGAACTATATAATGCTTTTATGAGCTTTTCACTGCGAGGGTCACCTGTGAGCGAAGAAACCATTTTATTCATAACATAAGAAAAGCTCATTTTCGCATCAAGGTCCACAACTACTACAGAACCACCATAACCTCCCCACCAAAATACATTTGGATTCGGACCAATCGGGAAATCTTTACTTTGAAGACCCCAGCCTAATCCGAAACGAATTGGCATAGTCAATACCAAATCCTTACTATAGGATTGCTCTTCAATTGAGTGTTTAATAGTTTTTTCTGATAATAAACGAATTCCATCAAGCTCACCACCACATGCCAAAGCGGCCGTTATTCTGGAAACTGATCTAGCATTTCCGTGTCCATTAACGGCGGGAATTTCAGCGTTCCTCCATGTTCTAGTCTTTGTAAGTTCTACATCCATAATTGGATTAGTCAAAGATCTCATAGCAATCGATTTAGGATCTATTACACCATAACTGCTCAAATCCATTGGAGGAGGAGGAATTAAGTCAGCAACTCTAATATCGTGTTCTTCAGGCAAACCTATGTAAAAATCAGCTCCGAGCGGAATTGCGATTTCTTCTCTAAAAAAAGTACCAGGCGTTTTTTTTGTAATGCGCTTTATTAATTCACCTAAAAGGTATCCAAAAGTTGATGTATGATATCCACTTTTAGTACCCGGTTCCCACCAAGGTTTTTGAGCTGCTAAAAGTTCTACCATTAAGTTCCAGTCATAAAGCTTCTTAATCCGAAATTTTTTATCCCAACCAGCTAAACCAGAAGTATGACTGAGGAGATATCGAACAGGAAGACTATCTTTTCCTGCTTGAGCGAATTCCGGCCAATAATTAGCAACAGGGGCATCTAAATCAAGTAAACCACGATCAACAAGCATATGAATGCAAATTGCTGTCATAACTTTTGTTGTAGAATAAACGTTAACGATGGTATCTTTATTCCATTTTTTAGTTTTATCGGCGTCAGTATAACCACCCCAAAGATCAATTACGTGTTTTCCGTTTATTGTTACAGCAAAAGAGGCTCCGACTTCTAAATTTTCGTCAAAATTTGTTTTAAACGCGTCTTTTACGGACTTGAATCGTTCTTCACAATGACCTTCAATTTTAGTTTCTCTTGTCATAATGACTTATCAAATTACCTAGTTATAAAATTTTACTAATAAATTTTGAAAATTGATAATTCATTTAGTATGGTTTAAAACAGGCAAGTATTAGTGATATTTATAGTAAATGCTACAAGTTCCTTCCATGGAGACCATACATGGTCCAATCGGATTAAGGGGTGTACAAGATGTTTTGAATAATTCGCATTCTGTAGGATAAATTTTTCCAACCATTACCAAATGACAAGAGCATCCCGGAGGTATGTCTTGGGATTTTTCAATTTTTATATCGAACTTTTTATCAGCATCAAATTGTTCGTATTTGTCTCGTATTGCTAATCCTCCATCAAGAACTCGTCCAATACCTCTCCAAGGACTAGATACCGATTGAAAAACATCGGCTATAATATTTTGAGCAACTTTATTACCTTCCGGTTTAACAACTCTTGAATACTCATTTAAAGTCTCGAACTTTTTATTTTTGATTTGTTGAAGGAGCATTAAAATACCCAATAACACATCGTTTGGTTCAAATCCCGCAATAACATTTGGGACCTTATATGCATCTGAAAATATCCTAAAGGGTTCCAAACCTATTATTGTAGAAACATGACCTGGCGATAAAAATCCATCAATCCTGAGTTGAGATTGACTGATTAAAAGCTCTAACGCAGCCGGAATCAATTTGTATGCACAAATTACTGAAAAATTTGAAGGAGGCTCATTTTGAAGTTCGTATCCAATAAGAGGAGCTGTCGTTTCAAACCCTATGGCAAAAAATATTATTTCTTTTTCAGGATTATCATTCGCAATTTTGATTGCATCGTGTGGACCGTAAACTATTCTCACATCTGCGCCTTCTGCTTTTAATTCTGCAAGCGAAAGATTAGATGCTGGAACGCGTATCATATCTCCGAATGTGGTTATAATAGTATTTTCTCTTTTTCCTAATTCAATAGCTTTATCAATATCTGCAGCTGGACATACACAGACCGGACATCCGGGACCAGAAAGGATTTCTAGTTTTTGGGGTAGTAAGGTTCTTAGCCCGTATTTTGAGATAGTATGCTCATGCGTACCGCATACGTGCATAAGCTTAATAGGTTTATTGATCTCTTTTAATAAGTTATCTACTGCTCGTGTAACTTTAACAGTAAAATCTTTGTTTCTTAGATGCTGGGTGCCGGGAATTTTCATCTTTTCTATTCTACTTTATTCAATAATTATGTGTTCTAAAAGTTGACCTGATGTATCATAGCACTTTATACTATCAGAAACATTATAAGGATGAGCTATTAGCATAGTAAATCTTCTTTTTTTAAAAACCTGGGTTAACTTGTCATTAGTTGAGAGGTCACCCGATGGGCGCGATATGAACGTTCCCTCATATGAGAGATCGAACGGAAGGTTACAAGATCGGCTTATTATTTCAAATTCTTTTTGAATATTCGAGCAAGCATTTGACGGCAATATATACTCGGATACAACTCCTTTATGCACCCCTAGCACCCCTCTGATTTTTTTGGGATGAATCTGCTTACACATGTCAACTAAACCCTCAAGAAAGTCTTTCTTAATCGTAATTTGATTTAATTTCAAATTATCAATTAACAATAAAATTTCGTCTATCAATTCCAAAACTGGGATTGCAGTCCGAGCGTGCCAATCCCGTAATGAAGAAACGACTCGACTAAGTTTAAATCTTTGATTTTTTTCGTTAACTAAGTAAGCTTTCACTTTTCTTGGATATTTGCTAAAATCAACTTCTAAAAAAATGTCACTATTGATTTTAAAAAGTAAATTGTAATTATTTCCGCCAATAGAAACAACATCAGGAAATTTCTCAAGAATTTTTAGGTATTCTTCCTTTTTTTTATCCATATTTTTCTCAAACTGTTACAGATTATTAGATTTACTATTTCAATTTTTATAAATATTTTAACATAAATGTTGTATGGTTGTTTTGTATGTTTGCTCTAAGAATATTCATTATATTATATATGTAAAATTTATTGAAAGTTTACCAAATTATAATAATATAAATTATCTTTATATATAGTAGAAGTTATGTAAGAGAATTTGTCTCTAAAATAAAAATATAATCGATTTAAATTAGAAGTGTTGCGACTTGAAAAATGAGCTACAGTTGAATGATGATATTAAAGAAAAAATAATATCAATTCTTATAAAGCATGGCATCAAAAGGATCATGATTTTTGGATCTTATGCACGTAATGAAGCGACCCAAAAAAGTGATTTAGATTTAATAGTCGATTTTCCGGAGGGAACTAGCTTATTAGATCATATTGGTATCGAAATTGAGTTATCAGAAGCCTTAAATATGAAGATCGACCTATTATCTCGAAATGGGATTAGCCCTTACATAAAGGATCATGTATTAAAAGAAGCAATCGTGATTTATGAATGAACGACAAAAGTCACCTCTATTTAAGTCATATAATTGATTCATGCAAGAATATTTTAGAATTTACTAAAGATATAAATTTTGAAACTTTCACGAATAAACGTCTGATTCAAAGTGCCGTAATAAGGGAACTTGAAATCATTGGAGAGGCTACAAAGAACTTATCGGATGATATAAAAATTCATTCTAAAGAAATTCCATGGAAAAAATTAGCTGGAATGAGAGATAAATTAATCCACGGATATTTCACAGTTGATCTAAAAGAAGTATGGAATACTATATCAAAAGATATAGCTATTCTTAAAAAAGGTATTGAGAAAATATTAAAAGAATCGGACTAACAGATTCTAGGGATAGGCTCTCCTATTGGCATATCTACGAACCGAGTACCCCCCACTATTGTATTTAACAAAACTCGTTTTGGATTATCGGATTTAACAACCCCAATTATTTCGGCTTCTTTTCCAATTGAAGTTGTCTTGATTTTAGCTAAAATGTCTTCTGCTTGATTGGGGTCGACAGATAGTAAAGCTCTTCCCTCACAGGCGATTGCATAAGGATCTAATCCAAGCATCTCACAGATTGCATTAACTTGTTTTTTAATTGGAATCTTGTCTTCTTCTAAGACAATACTCACATCTGATTTATTTGCCCAATCGTTTAGAGCTCCTGCTATCCCCCCTCTTGTAGGGTCCTTCATAGCGTGGATGAAATTATTACTAATATCTTCTTTTAGTACGTTATAAATACTTAACAAGTGTTCTACATCTGAGTTTAAATCTGTTGAGATGTTTAATCCCTCTCGGCTGCCGATTAATGCCGTACCGTGATCTCCTATACTCCCCGTTATTATAATGTTATCGTTTGGTTGTAAGTTGCTATCTAACACTTTTATACCTTTATCTTTGATTCCTATTCCTGTTGTTGCCATTATCATATCATTAAGGGTTCCTTTTGGCATAATTTTTGTATCGCCTGCAATTATAGCAACATTCGCTTCCTTCGCTTTAAAGTTAAAAGCGTTCATTATTTTGTCGAGTAATTCAAATTTAAATCCTTCTTCGATGATAACAATTGAAGTTAATGCTATAGGTTGTGCGCCCATCATGATTAAATCGTTTACCGTACCACAAACGCTTAATGTTCCTAGATTTCCTCCTGGAAAAAATAAAGGAAAAACGGTATGCCCATCTGCCGTAATAACAACCTCCTTTTCATAATCTTCTAAAGGAATAGTAGCTCCATCATCAAGTTCCTTTACTCCTATACCCTCATTCACGTTTTTGAAAGTGATATTTTTGGTAATAAATGAGATGAGTTCATTTGAAAGAACTCCACCTGCGCCATGAGCTATCCTAATTACATTTGAGCTCATTTTTTTCATACTCATACTAGAAAATAAGAAGTAAAAATTATAAGCATTTAGATTATAAAATCGTTGCTTTCGTAAGAATTATAGTTTTATCCCATAAGCGTCAATTATGTCTGGAAATTTCTTGAGCTCATTTAAGTCTTCGCTAGAAACCGCTTCGTCCAAAGTTATGATTGAAATTGCTATGTTACCCTTTTCCTTTCTTCCACATTGTAACCCTGCGATATTTATTCCTTTATTTCCTAAAAAAGTCCCAATGTTACCAATCACACCAGGGACATCGCTGTTTCTTAGAGCGAGCATATAATTTGCCGGAGCGAAATCGTAAAATAAACCGTTTATTTCAACTATTCTTGGATTTTCAGAAAAAACTGTTCCAGCGATTTTCGTTATAGTTCCATCCTCAGTCATTATTGAAACTTTAATGTAATTTTCGTAATTGATTGGTTTAACATACTTTTCTACAGCAACCTTAATATCATTTTCTTTTAGAATCTCTTCTAAGTTAATGTAAGTTATTACCTCTACTAACCGGCCATCAAAAAGAGATTGTAATATTACCGCTTTGATTGGTTCAAAGTTAGTAAATATATCTCCTTTATACTTAATTTTCACGCTAGTAATTTTTGAAAGGTTAAACTGAGTTATGAATTTGCTTAATGATGCCCCTAATTCTATATACGGTCTATATAAGTCAGCCATTTCTTCTGACATATTAAAAGAAATGTTAACCGCATCAACGAATATTTTAGAATTCAGAGCTTGGATAATTCTTTCTGCTGCTAATTTCGCAACCTCAATTTGAGCTTCATAAGTGCTTGCTCCTAAGTGGGGCGTTGTAATACAATTATCTAATCCGATAAAAGGGGCGTCAGCAGGATCAACTGGTTCTTTAGAATAAACATCAACACAAGCCCCTCCAATTTTGTTGTTTTTTAGAGCGTCGTATAGTGCTTGTTCGTTGACAACTCCACCTCGGGCAACATTAACGATTACCGCAGTAGATTTCATTTTTTCGATCTCGGAATAACTAATTAAATCTTTTGTTTGAGGGGTTAGAGGAACGTGAATCGTAATATAATCTGATCGACTTAAAAAATCGTCAAAATTATCCAATAACTCAACACCTAAATCCTGACCTCGCTTTTTTGGCACAAATCTATCAAAGGCAACCACATCCATATTAAAGGCTTGACATTTTTTTACAACAGAAGCTCCAATATTCCCTAATCCAATTACTCCTACGGTTTTACCTTGTAATTCCGAGCCTCTTAAGGATTTTTTGTCCCATTTACCTTCGCGCATAGAAGAATTTGCCCTATAAACATTTCGAGCAAAATTTAACATAAGACCGATAGTCAACTCAACTACAGCATTACTATTACCTAACGGAGTTATCATGACAACAATTCCTTGTTTATTACACTCTTCAATATTTATGTTATCGTAGCCCGTACCAGCTCGAACAATAACTTTTAGATTTTTCCCCGCAGCAATTACATCCGGAGTGATTTTAGTTGCACTCCTAACTATAATTCCGTCGAAATGTTCTATTACTTCAAGAAGTTCTTCTTTACTTGTTTTATCGTTAATTGTAAGGTCAAAATTTCTGAATTTCTTTAATATTTCAACTCCTTCTTGAGCTAAACCATCCGAGACCAAAATTTTGTAATTCTTTAATTCCATAACACATCATTTAAATTTTAAACAAACTCTTATTAGAGAAATAAATACCGTAAATTTATTATCTTTTCGAATTAGAAACTTAATTTATTGAAACCTTATCCAATTTAGCTTCTTATAAAGATCCATAAAAGAATTAGGAAAATATGTAAGAATACATTAGAGTAAAATAAAATTTAAAAAATAAAAAGTTAAATTAAGATTAAAAAAATTTTAATAAAATTCACAATCTTCAAGTATCATAGATAAATCTATGACTGGTAAGTCTGGTTTTGTTCGACTTGCAGCTAAGTGTAGATTATTTTTACAAAACACACAAGCGCTAACTAAAACTTCGGCATCTGATTCAATTGCTTCTTTTAAGCGGTCTTCGTTTATATCCTCCCAACATGCTACAGTTTCGTCTAACCGATTACTAGCAATATCAAGTGAGATTTCTCCATATAAGGCTCTTACTCCGCCGCCGGCACCACAGCATAACGACATCTCTCTATTATGTTTCATCTCTATAAACTTAACGCCTTCAATCATGTTCATTAATTCTCTTGGTTCGTCGTAAACTCCACAGTATCGTCCTAAGTGGCAAGGATCGTGATATGTGATAATCATAGGGTCTTCTTTTGTACGTTTCGTGTACCTTATTTTAAGACCCTTTTGTTTTACGATTTTAGGAACAAATTGAACCAAGTGAGAAAGCTCAAAGGGAAGATCTCCGACAAATTGAGGATATTCAGTAGTAAACGTAGAAAAACAGCCAGCGCAAGAAAAGACGAGTTCGTTAACTCCTAACTTTTTGATCATCTCAGTGTTGTACTTAACTAATTGAACAGCCTCATCTTCTAACCCAGTTCGGAACATGACTGACCCACAGCAGTATTCATCAGGAAATAAAATGAACTTCACGCCTAGTTTTTCTAAAATTCGAGAAGTTGCTGTGCTTAGCTCGTTATTACGATACGAACTTGTACAACCAACGAAATAACCAACTAAATGTTCGTCAATATCACTCGGTTTTAATTCCCCAGATTCTATTTTTTTAGTACGTTCTACTCCACGTTGATAAGCGTCGTATCCTTCTTTACAGGTTTCTGAATCACACCAACTATATCTATCAGTTCCACTTTCAAGAAACGGATTTTTATTTGTTAGTATCGAGTTTTTTAAGATTCCTAGCTTTTCAGGTAAGACACCTTTACGCACGACGGTTCTTCTGTAATTTTGGAATACTTGTAATGTATCTATTCCAACTGGGCAAACGGTTCTGCAATGACCACAAAGCATACATTGAAAGATAGAAGGAATAATTTCTTCCTTATCGAAATCGACCTCCTTTTTAGATAAAGCTTTTAGGATTCGATTACGTCCACCAGCATAATCTCTTTCGGAAAAGGTTATACTATAAACTCTACAAACGTTACGGCAATAACCGCATTGTATGCATTTTTCGAAATCGTTGTCTAATTTATATTCAGGATCAACTAAATTCTCTTGATCTGGTGCAAACATTCCTGAGACTGTAGGACCAGTTGTTACTATTTTTTTATCACTTACTTTTTCATTCATTTTTAATTTTACCTCATTTCGGTTTTATAATTTTAGGCTGCTTTGTATAATCGTTTCGCTATCCAAAATAGGAGTCCAACGCGCCAAGTTCTCATTTTTGCTTTCACTAATCTATAATTGTTGACAAGATCTTTAGTGTCTAATTTGTTTTTCAAATTTAGTAAGTACGCTGCTTTTTCAGGATTAAATCTTAGGAAGTAGAACGTATTTACAATCCCTAACGTGTATAAACTGCCTTTATTTTCGTAGTTGTTTATTGTAATATCGTTGAAGACTGCTTTAATTCCGAAAAATTCTCGAGAGTTCTTAATATCCGAAAGACCGAACAGTTTAATTCTGTTTCCTCCTTTAGCTCCAGACATCAAGTAAAACGCGTTTCGGTAACGTTGTTTAGAAGTTTTTTCTTGGTAAAAGCTGTAAAATTCTTCAATTCTATCATCTGATACCCAATATTCTTGAAAAACCAAGTTTTCACACCATCGTCCAACATTTAGTTCTGTATCAGCTATATCGCGCCATTTTTCTTTTAAATACCATCCCTCGACACTAAGTCCATCTAATTTTGAAGCTGTTTCTTTAGCAAATGAGACGCTCTGAGAAGTCGCATTAGAATCGTCAGAAAATACTGCATAGACAAAATAAGCACGTGATGGATAGGTCCAGTGAGCATATTTTTCAAAATGCTTATCTGAAAGGGATAGGAAAAGCGGTTTGCTTGCATCGTTATTTTTTAATGATTTAAAAAACTCAGAAGCCATTTTAAACGTATTAAAACTATATCCTATCATTTCCATTGAAGTATTAAGACTAGTTACTTCTAATTCTACTTCAGCTATAGCACCAAAAATACCAAAAGAACCTATGATGTCATCAAGTGATAAATCTCCTTGGGATTCTCTGGTTATTGTCTCTATAGAGCCATCAGGCTTCACAAAAACAACAGACCGTAAAACATCCTTCATTATTCCATTTTTCAAGACACCGATTCCTGCTTTACCAGAAGTAGCGACAAATCCGCTAACACAACTAGCTCTATAACTAGTAGGATAGCATTTTGGAGCTAATCCGTATTCGAGAAGTTGTTCAATGAGTTTCTGCCACGCAATTCCGGCGTCACATTTGACAATCATGTTTTGCTTATCAATATTGTGTACGTTATTCATTCTTCGCAGATCAATTATTACTCCCCCATTACTGGGTGTAGAAGCGGAATAGCACGAGGTTCCCGCGGCTCGTAGGGTTACAGGCATCGAATATTCGTAGCATTTTTGCATTAATTTAGAAAGCTCTTCCGTGTTTCCAGGTCGAATTACGTGAGTCGCT
>Ga0114922_10000624_pt1 | contig 34174 bp, 27 predicted proteins | sample AartaG_FD_100975 | JGI IMG/M metagenome (GOLD analysis project Ga0114922, IMG submission 100975) | Deep subsurface microbial communities from Aarhus Bay to uncover new lineages of life (NeLLi) - Aarhus_00045 metaG | ecosystem: Environmental > Aquatic > Marine > Oceanic > Sediment | place... | reverse complement strand
GTCTGAAGTAGGAAGCAATACCCGGATACAGTATAGCCACTACTTCCAGTGAATCTATCTAATTGTTCATTCCATGAATTATTACCCCAATTCCAGAAATAGTCATTGTACTTTTGGTGGTTAGCGTTCGAGGGACAGTAAAACATCTCCCTCGTCATGCCGCTGTCGAGCATGAAGTTTGCCGTTTCGACTGCAACATCCTGCAGCCAGTAGAATGCTGATCCGGGCAATGGCAGCTTTGTATCGTTCTCGCCGGCATACATATTCAAGGCAAACAGGTGCTGACGAATACGTGATGCACAGGATTGTTGTCTGGCTTGTTCTCTGACTCTTTGTAAAGCGGGCATCAATATCGCCATCAATAACGCAATAATGGCAATCACAACTAAAAGTTCTATTAACGTGAATCCCGCCTCATTAGAAACATTTCTTCTAACAGGGCTTTTTAGAAATCTTCCGCTTTCCCGATTAGGAATCTTAACTTCTAACGGTGTAAATCCTCGCTTTTTGCACATAATTACACACCTTCGTTTATGTAAAAAGCTGCAAAAAACTCAACATCAATATTATACACTCTCTCGCCCGACGTTTCAACAGGAATTTTCCCTGTTCGGACAAAATTGCCACTTTCGGCGCGTTTTTATTGCCGCCGGAAAAAGGCTTTATCTGAAGAATTATAGATGATAATATTAATGACTTTTGATTAGGTAAGCCACATAAGAAGAATAATCACAAAGAACACCGCCACTATGGTGCTTAAAATTAATATCGCCATCCGGTACTGGGCGACGGTCTCTTCTTTGTAAGTTTCTTCTTTAAGTTCAACGGCGTCTCCCTTTTCCAACTGCTCGAGCATCGAAACATCAAATCTTTTGTGCGCCTGAAGGGGGGGCCGACCCTCACGAAGGGCCTCTAAATCCGTCAGCAGTTCTTCAATGTCGTTATAGCGGTCTTCTTTCCGCTTGGCCAGCATAATTTCAATTACTTCAGAGACCCCTGCCGACAGTGAAGTATTTATATGGTCGGGGGGAATTAGTTTTTCCCTGAGGTGCTTTCGCATAACATCTGCGGAATCCTCTGCCATAAACGGCACACGGCCGGTCAACATGTGATATAGCGTGGCTCCCAAACCGTAAATGTCGGCTCTGCCGTCGATGTCCATCTTGCCTCGAATCTGTTCAGGAGCAATGTAGTAAGGTGTCCCGTAAGCCTTGCCTACCTCGCTTTGTGCCGCCTCGATGTCGGTTGTTTCGCGTGCCAAACCCATATCGGCAAGTTTAACCGTGCCGTTAGTGCTTATCATTATATTCTTGGGCTTTACATCACGGTGAATAAGACTACAAGCATGAGCGTGAGCAAGTGCATTAGCAACCTGAATGATTATGTCCAGCGCTTCGGCTTCTTCAAAAACATTTCCTGCCGTTAAGTCATCTGCTATAGTCTTACCTTCAACATACTCCATAACGAAATAGTGATATCCAGCTGCCTCGCCGACATCAATAGCCTGGACGATATTGGGGTGGTTGAGCCTGCCGGCGGCCTGTCCTTCCTTGTAAAACCGTTCGACGTACTCCGGATTTTCGCTGAAGCGTTTGGGCAGAATCTTTATGGCGACCATCCGGTTCAAACTCAACTGCCGGGCCTTATAAACGACAGCCATGGCGCCGGAGCCGAGCTTTCCGATGATTTTATAGCCGGGAATCTTATGTGCCGCAGCTTTGCTTTCTTTTATTCCTGTCTTTAACCTCTCGGCCTGGGATGCCGTGATGTAGCCCAGCTCGATCATAAGTTCTTTAAGTATTGCAGGATTGATTTTACGGCGAGATTCCAACTCTTCAAGCGATTGGCGCAACTCATCATCGGTACAGAGCCCCTGGTCTATCGCCATTTTGCCGAAAACTGTATCGTAATTTGTCTCGTTCGTCATTAATTTAGCCTAACTAAGCCGAGAAGCGCACGCCGAGGAGCCAATCCTTTGGCTTTAGTTTATACATCCGATAACAAAGCTTTTTGCGCTCATTATCGACCTACAAGAAGCATTGTCAAAGAAAATCTGCCGTTTCTTTAAGAAACATATTGATTAGAAGGAAATCGGCCTTTTTGGCCTTTGGGTTTAGGAGTTTTTCCGCCGTGGTTATCGGCGGATTCAACAGATTTTTCGCCATAACAGCTTTCAAAGCGTATCTCGTGAGTGGTGAGCTAAAGTGAGATAAAGTTGAAGGATGGAATGTTGATTAGAGAATTAGAGATTAGAGGATTGGGGGGTTAGAGAAGCTTTTTGTTCGCTGCATCAATAATTGTGGGGATTCTTCAGATAATTTGACATCGCCGAAAAATCTTGACTGTTGTTCCTATAGATGATATAATTACAGGTTGAAAAACAGGATTGATTCAGTTAATTCTTCAGGAGGGCAAAATGAGCAGCTCAACCAAAAGTTTTGGGTTGTATCTATTGCTAGTCGTTTTTGTTATTTGCCAACCGGCCGGAGGCGGGACGAGCACGTATGTGTTCCTGTCCGAGCATAGTAAAGCAGTGAAGGTCGGCGGAATTGCCGGCGTACATGAAACCTATCCCATTCAAGGGCAATTTCAGCTTACGGTGGATGCCAATGCCGGCGTGGCTTCATTTGACTATGTGGATGCCTTCCTACTGAGTCCTATCAGCTCTTCACCCCCACAGAGCCTAGGGGAACTGTTCAACATGACTGAACTTCAGGGCAACATAGTGGATGATACGACAACCGAGTTTGTTGGTAAAACCGCGGATGGTATGGAGAGTGACATCCTGCTGATGCTAACCTTCAGAGGTGATTCGGTCCATCTAACCGGCAGAACGGTTCCGCCACTTAACAGCGCAGACTTTTTTATCTACGAATTGGACGCTTTTGCCGGGAAGAAATATGGCAGTGGCAGAGGAGAGCCTAATGACCCGTACCTGATTTACACCGCCGAGCAGATGAATACCATCGGTGCTGAGCCGAATGACTGGGACAAGCACTTCAAACTCATGGCGGATATTGACCTGAGCGAATTTACCGGAACAGATTTTAATATCATTGGATACATTAAGATCGAGATGAGGGGCAGAGGAGGATTTCAGGTTGTTGAAAGTAAACCGTTCACGGGCGTTTTTGACGGTAACGGTCATACAATCTCAAACTTCAGCTACATTTCAACCGACACAAATTATGTAGGACTTTTCGCCAACGTTGATGGAGAAAATGCCAGAATCAAAGATTTAGGATTGATCGACCCAAATATTGATGCGGGAACTAAGTGGGGTTTAAGGAGAGTTGGTTCACTGGTAGGAGAGAATTTGGGCGGAACAATCTCCAACTGCTATGCTGAGGGCGGCAGCGTTTCGTGTCTTTCGGGTGTCGGCGGCCTGGTGGGAGAGAATGATCACGGCACAATCACCAATTGCTATGCCACGGCCAACGTTTCGGGAGATTCATTTGTTGGTGGACTGGTGGGAGAGAATTATTATGGCACAATCACCAACTGCTATGCTGAGGGCGGGAGCGTTTTGGGTGATTGGGAAGTCGGCGGACTCGTGGGAGGACTTTCGTTTGGTACAATCACTGACTGCTATGCCACGGGCAGCGTTTTGGGAAATGACGCGGTCGGCGGCCTCGTGGGGGGTGGTGGCGGCACAATCACCAACTGCTATGCCACGGGCAGCGTTTTTGGAAATGACGCGGTCGGCGGCCTGGTGGGAGAGAATTATTATGGTACAATCACTGACTGCTATGCCACGGGCAGCGTTTTGGGAAATGACGCGGTCGGCGGCCTGGTGGGAGGTAATATGGGCGCCATCATCACAAACTCCTATTCATTAGGACACGTTACAGGAGGTGAATATGTCGGTGGTCTGGTGGGGTACAATTGGAGTTTGCTGGGTACAATCACCACCTGCTATTCGGCAGGCAGCGTTTTGGGAATGACGGATGCCGGTGGCCTGGTGGGTTGGAATGGGGGTAGTGTTACGGATTCTTTCTGGGATGTTCAAACCAGTGAGCAATCGACGAGTGCCGGTGGAACGGGCAAGACGACGGCCGAGATGCAGATGGAGAGCACATTTACCGATGCCGGGTGGGATTTTGTGGGCGAGAGTGTAAACGGGTTCGAGGAAATCTGGAGCATTTGTGAGGGAACGAATTATCCGAGGCTGGCCTGGCAAATCCCGGCAGGTGATTTTGTCTGTCCGGATGGCATTATGATAGAAGATTTTGTGTTCTTCTTAGGGCACTGGCGGGATGATAACTGCGATTCAAGCAATGATTATTGTCAGGGTACAGACCTTGATTTCTCCGGTACAGTCGATGAAGATGACCTTGAAATCTTTGTTGAGAACTGGCTGGCAGACGTAAGAAGTGATTAGTGATTCCGTCAAACGGCGCCGGATTTCCGCTGCGCTACAATATTGATTATTTTGGATTCCTGCTTTCGCAGGAATGACAGTTTTTTTTTGAATAGATTTAGCTACCGCCACTTCGTGTCTCCACTTCGTGATGCTGAGCATCGCTTCGGTCGAAATGATGATATTGCCATCATACATTCCAACAGCTTGCATTTGGGGTTGACTTGGGGGTGAATGTCGCTACAATGCTTAGCTCGTGTATCGCTTCGACTACGCTCAGGGTAAAATATATCTCGAATGAGATATTTTTTTTAATGAAAAAAGCTAAATAAGGAGAAGACAGTTGGGTTATAAGTGCGTTGTACTGATTAAGCAGGTTCCCGATACCAAGAGGATTACGGGCGATGTGATGAACGATGACGGGACGGTTAAGCGTTCTGCGCTGCCGGCCATTTTCAATCCGGAAGATCTTAACGCCCTCGAATTAGCTCTGCAAATAAAGGAGCAATTCGGCGGGCATATAACAGTTATTACGATGGGGCTGCCGGCGGCAAGTGCGATTCTTCGCGATTCGCTTTACCGCGGAGCGGATGATGCAATCCTGATAACCGACCCGCGATGCGCCGCGAGCGATACGTTAGCAACCAGCTATATCCTTAGCTGTGCGGTCAAAAAAATTGATTACGATATCGTTCTGTGCGGCAGACAGGCGATTGACGGCGATACCGCACAGGTAGGGCCACAACTGGCGGAAAAATTAGGCATTACGCAAATTACCTACGTCGAAGAGCTTATAGAATTCGATGGTAAAAGCATAATCGCGCAAAGAAATATCGGGAACGGCTGGCAGCAGGTCAAGGCCAAGCTGCCGGTACTGCTGACGGTCATCGGCGCAGCAAATGAGCCGAGAGTTGCAGCGGCAAGAAAGATGATGAAATATAAAAAAGCATGTACGCCGATTGAGGTTGAGCAAAAAATAAAAGCCGAGAATCCGGATGCAGACGAGGCGGACATGAAGGAGTTAGCCGAACATAAATGCAGCAAATTAGTAGAAAAGAACTTACTGATTAAGCAATGGGACCTGGATTTTATTGAGGCCGATTTGAGCTGGTGCGGCCAGAGCGGCTCGCCAACGAAGGTGCATCGGATACAGAGCGTTGTTCTGGCAGCGAAGGAAAGTAAAAACGTCGAGCCGAACGATAAGGGAATATCGGATATGATACACGAGCTGATTGAAGATAAGACGATAGCATAAATATAGTTTTGAGTTCTGAGTTTTTAGTTTTGAGTTTTCTATGATAGAAGTGAATAGAAAAGGTGAGGTTTGGGTTTTTGCCGAGCAGCATAACGGGAAGTTAGAGGATACGCCAATCGAGCTGATGAGCAAGGCCCGGCACCTGGCTGCTACCTTAGGCGTACAATTGGCTACGGTCGTCTTAGGTGACAATGTCAAAGACCTTGCGACAAAGCTAATACACTACGGCGCCGATAAGGTATATCTTGTTGATGACCCTTTGCTCAGCGCTTACCAGACGAACAGCTACGCAAAAGTAATGTTCGATTTAATCCATAAGCACCAGCCGCAGATTGTTCTATACGGAGCGACAATAGCCGGTCGTGATTTGGCACCACGTATTGCAAGTGCCGCAAAGGCGGGACTTACAGCCGACTGCACGGATTTGCAGATAGGCGACCATCAGACGGTAAAGGACAAAAAGATCCATAAGAATCTGCTGTTTCAGATAAGGCCGGCCTTTGGCGGAAATATAATCGCAACTATCATAAATCTCGACCGCTGGCCTCAGATGGCAACGGTCCGGGAAGGCGTAATGCCCGCACCGGAGGCGGATACAACGCGCAGCGGCAAGATTATCAAAGAGAAAGTAGAAATATCTGAGCAGGAATTACCTTTGGAGATTCTCGATGAGCACAAACGCCCGAAGAAAGTAGATCTGAAGGCATCAAGAATAATCGTGGCCGGAGGGGCAGGGGTCGGCAGCAAAGACAACTTCAAACTGATATGGGATTTGGCAAACTGCCTCGGTGCAGCACCGGCGGCAACCAGAGCGGCTGTTGACCTGGGCTTTATAGACCACGACCATCAGGTGGGGCAAACGGGGACGACGGTTCGGCCGAGCTTGTATATAGCAGTCGGAATCAGCGGGGCAATTCAACACCAGGCCGGAATGTCACAGAGCCAGAAAATTGTTGCTATCAACAACGACCCGGATGCACCTATATTCAACATTGCACATTACAAAATCATCGGTGATTTAAATGAAGTTGTGCCGATGATGATGAAAACAATTAAAGAAAAGGGGATAAAAGATTAAAACTCAAAGGACAATGATAAACGGAAAAAGTTATGGCTAACTTCTATCAGGACAATAACGATATCCAATTTTTGTTCAGGCATAAGGACCTGGGCAAAACGGCGGAGGTTTGCGAGGAGGGTTTTAAGTTCGCAGACGAGTTCGATTATGCACCGGCCAACGCCAAGGAGGCCACAGAGAATTATGATATGGTGCTGGATTCGCTGGGGCAATTATGCGGTGACTTTATTGCTCCGCGGGCTGAAGATGTGGACCGCCAAGGAAATATTCTTAACGAGGATGGCTCGGTAACTCGTGCTGAGGGGATAAAGGGAGCTATTGAAAAACTCGGGCAGGCTGAGGTTATGGGTTTCACGCTGCCCCATCGGTTTGGCGGCCTGAACTTCCCAAACATTATCTATTCGATGGCTATCGAAATAGTCTCGCGAGCGGATGCGGCGCTTATGAATATATTCGGTCTGCAGGGAATCGCCGAGACAATCAATGCGTTCGCATCGGAAGAAATCAAACAGAAATATTTACCTGATTTTTCCGCAGGCAGGGTAACCGGCGCGATGGTCCTGACCGAGCCGGACGCCGGCTCGGACTTACAATCGGTAAAGCTTCACGCATTCGAGGACGACAACGGCAACTGGTTTCTGCATGGAGTAAAGCGGTTTATTACCAACGGCTGCGGCGAGGTGCTATTAGTGCTGGCACGCAGTGAGCCGGACAGAAGCGGAGGACTGGGATTGAGCTTGTTTGTATGCGGGCCGGGCCCTACGGTGCACATTCGCCGGCTAGAGGATAAATTGGGGATTCATGGCTCGCCAACGTGCGAGATATTCTTTGATAACACGCCGTGCGAGATAATCGGCGAGCGCCAGCGGGGGCTGGTGACGTACGTTATGAGCCTGATGAACGGCGCCCGTATCGGTATCGCGGCACAATCGATGGGTATTGCCGAGGCCGCTTTCCGCGTTGGGCGTGATTATGCGGCCACGAGGAAACAGTTCGCAGTAGCTATCGAGAAGCTGCCGGCCGTTCGTGATATGCTTATCGAAATGAAGATTGCCATAGAAGCAGGCCGGGCGCTTTTGTATGAAACGTCACTGGTGGTGGATTTGGAAATTGGGTATGCTAGGCAACTTGAAATAAATCCTCCGGAAGATAAGGCGGAGTCCAAGAAGCTCAAGAACGAGTCGAGAAAATACAGAAGATATGCAGCGATGCTGACGCCGATGAGCAAATATTATTGTTCCGAGATGTGCAACAGAGTTACTTACGATTCGATTCAGGTGCTCGGGGGCAGCGGGTATATGCGGGATTACCCCTGCGAACGGCACGCCCGCGATGCGAGAATTACAACTATTTACGAAGGGACAAGCCAGTTGCAGGTCGTGGCGGCGGTGCGCGGGGTCTGCAGCGGGACGGCGAAGAAATTCCTCACCGAGTTAGCCAGTCAGGATTATGACGAGAAGGTAAAAGATTTGCTCGAAATACTGGCCGAGGGGACGGAACAATTGAAAGAGGCGATTGCCTTTGTAAAAGAACAGGGCAACGAATATATGGACCTGTACGGCCGGGCGCTGGTGGATATTGCGATAGATTTGATTAACGGCTATCTGTTCTTAGGCCAGGGGAGTACGAAAGTGGATATGGAAGTTCCTGTGTTAGAAAACGGCCAGGCTAATAACGGGCAAACGGTTTCTATGAAAGAACGCAAGGCGACGATTGCACAGAGATACGTTACCAAGAACGCACCAAAGATTGCAGCTTTGGCGGAGCTGATTCGCACCGGCGATAAGTCAACATTTACCGATTACGAAACTATGGTTGGGCCTGTGCCAAACGAATGAATTGAGAATTTAGAAGTGAGAATTAAGAAGTGTAAAGTGAAATATTTAAGATGCGCATAGGTTACTCTTAAAGGTGACTTTTGCGAGATACGCTTCACGAGATACGAGATACGAAATTATGCTTAGAGCGGTTATATTTGATTTCGATGGTGTGATAACCGATTCGGAGATTTTGCATTTTCGTGCTTTTAATCAGGTGCTGGCCCAACACGGCATTGAGCTAACAAAAGATGATTACTACAAAACGTATCTGGGCTTCAATGATGCTGACTGCTATAAGCTGCTAATCAGTCAGGGACTGCTCAAAACAGACAAGCAACGAATCAAGAATCTCATAGAGGAAAAAAAGCGGATATTCGAGCAATTAGCTAAGGCCGAAGGCAAGATGATAGAGGGTGTGCGTGATTTTCTGAACATGCTCGAACAAAACAATATACCAATGGCGATATGCTCGGGAGCGCTGCTGACGGAGGTGGAAATGGTTTTGGAAGATGCCCGGCTGCGTCATTTATTCGAGGTGATAGTCTCGGGCGAGCAGGTAAAAAAAGGCAAGCCCCACCCGGAGGGATTCCTGCTGAGTTTACAAAGATTGAATGAGAACCGAAAGAATCCTATTACGGCCAAGCAGTGTATCGCGATAGAAGATTCACACTGGGGTCTGGAGGCCGCCAAGGCGGCGGGAATGCACACTATAGCCGTAACAAACTCTTACGATGCCGAACAGTTGAGCATGGCTGAGAAAATCGTTAACCGGCTGAACGATTTGAGTATGGACGATTTACAACAGCTTTGTTCTAATTAACATTCGGCGTTAAGACTTTTTTCTAATCGCTACTTCTTCAGAGTTGCAATGTGCCGGGGGCGGGGATTCGGGCTTCGACTTTGCCGGTTGTTAGATCGTATATAATCCCATCAACTTGAGCGCCGTTTAAGTAGCAAGGCTGCAATGCATCGCCTTTTATATTTATTAAAGACTTTTCGTGGTCGTAGAACAATTCGCTGCCTATGAATTCATTTTTATTTTCCTCGTCCAGGTAAGTAATTCCGCCGGTGGCAGTCATCGTTGCAAGCTCGGTTTGACCCTGGTCGGTTTCGGTAAGAAGGGCCTCTACGTGTCCGGCGGTGGCCTGAATTTGTTGGCCGTACTTTCCATCGACAACGGGGAAGTAATCGATAAGCAGCCTTTCAGAAACCGCATCGGCGATTATTCGATTTTCCCGGAGGGAATAATTCAGGGTGTCAAATTCGCGTAAAAAGGCATAACATGGTTTACGTAAACTAAATTTTCCCGCACCGGTTCCAGATTGGGTGATTTTGGAATTATCAACCTGTATTATGCCCGGGCCGGTAGCTACAAACAAGCCCCGGCCTGGGTCGTAGTCGAATTTGCGGCACTCCAGCTCGATGCCGCCGAGTGACATCTGTTTTGCCGTTTTTATAGTTCTAAGCCTGACCATTCCACCATCGGCGGTGAAATGCTCAATACCGGCGGTTAATGTAGAAGATTGGTCATTCGTATCTTTGGGTAAATCAATAGTAAGCCTCGGAGCCGAGAGTGTGTATTTTTGCTGGACATTCGGGTCTTCCCGGAGCATTGTACAGAGACAATCGCCTTCGAATATAACCTGATTCGAAGCTGCCAAAAACCGGGCATGTTCCTGAGCGGTTACTTTCGCCGGCATTATAGTTTTTTTTGCTTGAGCACTGTTTGAATCTTCTACGTAAAACGTTAGCTCCGCCGGGCCTGCGGCAAGAATGTCAGATAAAGCGGACGACTGTTGAGCCTTTTCTTCGGATAAATTTACAGTAATCTTCGGCGCAGAAAGCGTTGCATTTTTTTGTTCGGTCAAACCCGCCTGCGGCATTTCACACAGACAATCGCCCTCGAAGACGGCCTGATTCGTACCCTGGAAGAACTTGGCCCCTTCCTGAGCGGTGATTTTTACTGGTAAGGCCTTTTTGCTGGTTTCCTTAGCCGTCAAACCGTTTTGGTAAAAAGTCAGCTCAGCAGGGCCAGCGGCAACGACATCGCCGGTAGGGGCACTATAGTCAATCCTTCGACCAGCGAATGTAGCTCGTTCTTCGGCCCGGTCTAATATTTCTGCCAATCGGCCGGCAATATCCTCCGCAGTGCCGGTTTTGGCAGGACTTTCTATCGCCCTCGGAGAACCCACCGGTACAAGGAGAAAACCGTTGTCACAGGTGACAATAATATCTTCAGCTTTAACAGAGGACTCATTCGGCTCAATCCGCTGTAAATCAGGAACATCTTGTGTGTCGGCCTGCTCCGCACTTTCAGGAGTTTCCGTGGCAGACTGGTCGGATTGGCTGCTCGGGGCCTTTGACCAGAAGATGTCATTGATTGAAATTTCATCGTAAGCAAAAACAAGCTGCTCAGGACTATCAATTAGTACATTCTTGCTAAATATACATTTATAGTATTCTCCTGTTTGCTGCTCGGGTTCCGGTTGGGCCACTGTGGTCTGTGTCGGCTGTTTATCGAGCCCCATAGCAGATTCGCCCGGCTGTTGCGTTTCGGGCTGTGTTTCAGGACTCGAAAGAAAAGCCATCTGTGAGCTTTTTATACGAACACTCTCTAAATCAAATATTCTCAAATATTCAAGCCGCTCCAGCTCATCGTCATAGACAAGCTCAAGGTCGGCGCCGAGCATTTGGGCACCTTCTGAAATAAATTTGACGGGCCCGGTCGTCGAAAGCTGCGACTTTTCACTTAGAAAAGTGATGTCATCGAGATAGATACGGCTTTCTTTAATGTTGCCTGAGCCTACAGTAAGAATACGGACAACTACGTTTCCGGTAAATGTTGCGTCCTTCGGAGTTGACTTACCGACAGCGGTTTCGACCCGGACATTCCCAATATCAGCCGTGATGTAGCATTTGAAATTGCGCCGATAAATATTCATATACGGCTTTTCAATTTCCCATATATCTCTTACCTTGTGCAGAAGTTCTTCGAAGCCCCATTCAACTTCTTGATTCTTGATGAGGGTTATGTATCTGGCCTTTCGAACGGTTTCAACTCCAACCTCACCAATCATGCCAACTTTACTATCAAACCCACCGAGGTTGCTGTCAGCAACAGTGTCAACGAATTCGGCTCCAGTATCGGTATCTATCGGAGGTGTTTTGCTTACCAGTCCATAGAGCAGATATATTGCAAGTACAGCCACCAGCGAAATAAACGCTATAAAGAATTTTCTTAACTTAGAATCCATTCATTTACAAATCCGAAATTCGAATTACTTATTTTTTTACATTATGCTATAGTTTTGTGTTTTCTGCTACACTTTCTGTCAATCATTTTCTGATGGCAGGTATCTGGTCAAAAGCTGCTGCCATTTTCCGGTATTCTTCAGAATGTATTCTATTACTTCCCGTACAGCACCACTGCCGCCGGTGCGGGTGGTCACATAATCAGCATATTGCTTAACTTCATCAACCGCATTGGCAACAGTTACTCCAAATCCAACGTATCTTATAACCGGCAAATCCGTCAAATCATCTCCAATATAAGCTACCCTTTCCGGCGAAAGTCCGAGCCGCTCAAGGAATTTCTCAAGCACAGGCAGCTTATGGTGACAATCCTGAAATACGTATTCTATCTGTAATTGTTCAGCCCGGCGTTGTGTCGGCTCTGAGGCCCTGCCGCTGATTAAGGCGACCTTCAGACCCACCCTTTGCCACATTCGGATTCCATGACCATCCAGCGAATTAAAAAATTTGCTTTCGCTGCCATCGGCGTTAATTACGAGCGTTCCATCGGTCAGGACGCCGTCAACATCCATAGCCAACAATTCTATGTCCGCAAGATCTATCATAGTAATATCGATTCTCGATGCTCGATTCCCGATATCCACGGCTTTTCTACGAGCATCGAGTATTCCTTTTAACTATCCGACAACTTTTATCGTTACTATATCCTGTACATCGATTAATCCGAGGGGTCTGTTATTCGCATCAACCACCGGAAGCTCGTCAATCCTATACTTATGAAAAATAGCAGTCGCCTCGGCGGCAAGGGCGTCGGATCTTATTTTTTTGCAATCAACGGTCATAATATCACCGGTCTTGAACTTGAAAGCTTCAGAGCCGTGCTTAGTCAACAGACGGCGAAGATCGGCATCGGTGATTATCCCTGCTAATTTCCCATCTTTGCCGACAACCATCACGGCTCCGTGACGCTTTACATCGCCGGTTTTTTCGAGCAGTTGTTTTATCGAATCGGTAACCTCGGCGACAGGTAATTTTTCGCCCGGCCTGAACATCATTGATTGCTCGACGGTCATCAGCTTTGTGCCGAGCGAACCGCCGGGATGGAACCTGACATAATCCTCAACGCTGAATTTACGTGCCTTCATAACGGTAAAGGCAAGGGCGTCACCAACCGCTAACATACAAGCAGTGGAAACACTCGGAGCAACACCAAGCGGACAGGCCTCACTCATCAATCCCATACACAGCGCCACGTCGCTGTGCCGGCAGAGAGTAGAGTCGCTCTCGCCGGTTATCGCAATCAGTTTAATCTGCTGCTGCTTGACCAGATTTATCAGCCGAGTAACTTCGTCCGTTTCACCGCCATAACTCAGGACAATTACAATATCGTTTTTGCGCAACCTGCCCAGGTCTCCGTGGACAGCCTCAGCCGGATGAAGGAAGTGGCTTGGCGTGCCGGTCGAAGCCAGAGTAGCGCTAATCTTCTGCCCGATTATACCCGCCTTGCCTATGCCGCTTACTATGCAAGAACCGCTGCAGTTATAAATCATCTCGCAAGCCCGCAGAAAAGACTCGTCCACAATCGGCGTTATAGAGCTTATAGCATCTGCTTCGGCTTCAATTACTTTTCGCGCATATCCAAGGTCAAATTCCACGCTTTGGCCCCATATCAATCTATTATTGTTTCTTGACTATTTACTATTGGATTACCAGTTATCAATTATGATTATGATTTTTATAATTTTATTACGCTTCCCCTCTGGTTGTAACAGACCAAGTCGTGTTTTTCGCCGGCGTAATTGGACGCAGAATGAATAACTACACGCTTGTCATTAAGCTGTTCTACCTGCGCAATCGCCGTCCGCTTGGTATTCTGCAGATAATCAGCAACTTCCGGCGAGACAAAGAGCTCAATGCGCTTTATCTGCTCTTGCGATGCCGACAAGTGCAACAAGCGGATAATTTCGATAGCCAACGACTCATGGCTCTTAACAAAACCCGTACCGCCGCAATGCCGACATGCCAGATATGTAGCCGATTGCAGCGAAGGACGCATTCTCTGGCGTGTCATTTCCACTACGCCGAACCTGCTTATGCCCAATATCCTCGAACGAGCGCGGTCGGTCTTGACAGCAGTCCGAAAGGCCTTTTCCACAGCCTTGCGGTGTTTGGCAGTACGCATATCAATAAAATCGCAAATTATCAATCCCCCAAGGTCCCGCAGTCTAAGCTGGCGTGCAATTTCACTCGCCGCCTCTATATTGCTCTCGTAAGCGGTTTGTTCTGCGTTTTTCTGCTTGCGGAACCGCCCGCTGTTGACATCTATCGAAACCAATGCCTCAGTTTGCTCAATCACAATTGAACCGCCGCCTTTAAGCTCAACCCTGCGAGACTGGACCTTTGCAATCTCCTCCTCAATCCGATATTTGTGAAACAGGGGCACTTTGCCATCATAATATGTTACTCTTCGTTTCAAACGCGGTGCAGCAATGGAAAAAAATTCCCTGATTTTGCGAACCACGCTCTCCGAATCACATATTATGTTACTTATCTTACTGTTAAAGACATCTCTCATTGCCCTGATAACCAAATCCGATTCCTGATAAAGCTCGCCGGGGGTTTTTTCGGTCTCTATCCGTTTTTCAATAGTTCTCCACAATCGCCCCAGGTATCTCAAGTCGTTTTGTATATCCCTTTTTGAGCACCCCTGCCCGGCCGTTCTGATAATAAATCCCAGCCCTTTGGGCGGCTTACTTTCATCAAGAATCTGCCGCAGTCTCCTGCGTTCGTCCTCATCCTCAATCTTATGCGAAACACCGTGTTTTCTCATCCAGGGCATCATAACCAGATATTTACCCGGCAAAGCAAGATATGTGCTAAGGGTCGCCCCCTTAGTCTTTAAGCCTTCTTTTGTTACCTGGACGACAAGTTCCTGCCCTTTCCGAAGGCAATCCTGAATAAGCGGCCGTTCCTTTAGTGATTTCCTTCGGCCAATATGTTCAGCATGCTTACCGCCGACACTCGAAAAATATCGAGGGTGCAGGTCGCTGACGTGAAGAAAACCGTTTTTGCCTATCCCAAAGTCGATAAACGCCGCCTGGATGCCGGATTCAATATTTGCCACTTTTCCTTTATAAATATTCCCGACGTGGCTGCTCAGACTCGCTCTTTCGACGTAAAGCTCCTCAAGCGAATTGTCCTCGATTACGGCCACTCTGCACTCTTCGCTCTCGGCTACATTTATGAGCATCTCTCTTGCCATTTTCTCACCTCGTATGTCGTATATCGTATGTCGTAAAAAAACGAATTTCGTATCTTATCTTTCATATTATACTTTTTTCCATTGTACGCTTGTGCGTCTAATAGGCAACGCCAGCTTTTCCATATCCAGTTGGAGCAGCTTCAAAATTTCCTCAATCCGTATCGAACCAGCCGAGCTGATTTTGCACTCAACAATTATACTGTTCCTGTCCAATTCAATCGACTTCAAAAAACCTCTGACATCAATATTCTTGATTCTCGATTCTCGATTCTCAATTCTCGATTTTCTTTTGTCTATCTGTCGCTGGAGGTTAATACTTTCACTCGCCAACAAACGCTTAATCGCGGCCTTCAACTCCTCGTTGAGATATTCCTTCCGCACCACTAACACGTACGCAACTGAACAAGGCCGAAATGACGTATTCGCTCTAACAACATTCACCGAAAGCAGCTCACAACCCTCTGGCACTTGTGCACTTATGCTCTTATGCACTTGTGCATTTAAACTCTTGTGCTCTTGTGCTCTTGTGCTCTTACGTACCTGAAGACACAGCAGTTCATCATCCGAGGCAACCCCTACAGGCCTTGGCAGGGGCAAAGATAATCTCGGACGGGGATTGAAACCCTGGCTGTAGTGGATTTTTAGGCCCGCTCTAATGCAGGCACGCTGAAAAACCCTGAGCGTCTGGGCGTGCGAAAGAAACCTCAGGCTCCCGCCTATCCTGAATTTTATTACCAGCAAGATAGTTTCATGCGAAACTGCTATACGTGCATCTCCTTAATAGCCTTTGTATATATAACTTAGCATTATGCCCATCTAAACTCGAAAAACAAGCACTTTTTCCCTTGCAAATCCCACTACTATAGTGTAGATTTCCTATGGTGCATAATTCACAACCTTAGTAAATTCAGCAGGATTGGACAATAACTGAACAAACAGGAGGTTTATAAGATGGCAAAGATACAGATAGTTTTCTACAGCATGTACGGACACGTTCATAAATTAGCGGAAGCTGTGGCTGAAGGGGCACGAGAGGTTCCCGGAACGGAAGTAACACTTTATCAGGTTCCGGAATTGGTTGCCGATGAAGCGCTGGAAAAAATGGGGGCCAAGGCCGCCCGCGAGGCTTTTGCAGATATTCCAATCGCAAAGCCAGAGGATTTGGCCGAGGCGGATGCGATTATATTCGGGACGCCGACGCGGTTCGGAAATATGTGCGCTCAAATGCGCAACTTCCTCGACCAGACGGGCCAACTGTGGTTCCAAGGTGCCCTGGTCGGAAAAGTCGGCAGCGTTTTCGCCAGTACAGGGACTCAGCACGGCGGCCAAGAGACAACCATCACCAGCTTTCATTCGACACTGCTGCATCACGGGATGATTGTTGTCGGCGTGCCTTATGCCGAGCAGAGACTGCTTAATATGGAGGAAATAACAGGCGGAACACCTTACGGAGCAACGACTCTTGCCGGTGCCGATGGGTCTCGCCAGCCGAGCGAGAACGAGTTAGCAATTGCGAGGTTCCAGGGCAAACACGTGGCTGAGATTACGCATAAGCTCTGCGGTTGATGAGTCATCTACGTAATAATCAAAATGCTTCGGGCAGAATTTTTCTTGCGGCAGCACGGAGGTAATTTGAAATCTGCCTTTCGGAGTTCATACCAAGTACTTTTCTGGCCACGTTGTTGCAGTCTTCCAACGTTACTGAGCGAATCATCTGCTTTATCTCCGGTATCATCGGCGCAGTAAGCGAAAGCGTTCTAATCCCCATCCCCAAGAGCAGCATAATGTACTCCGGCTCAGAAGCCATCTCCCCGCAAACGCTGATGTTTATCTGAGCCTTGTGCGCATCTTGAATAACCGTCCTGATAAGCCGAAGCACCGCAGGGTCCGCCGACGAATACAACGTAGAGACTAATTCATTGCCCCTGTCAACGGCTAATGTATATTGAGTAAGGTCGTTTGTTCCGATACTGAAAAAATCTACGTCCCTTGCAAGCGAAAAAGCAGTCAAAGCCGACGATGGCGTCTCAATCATAATGCCTATCTGAATGTCCTTATTATATTCTATGGACTCTTCGCCAAGGTCTTCCATAACATCTCGCAAAATCATTTTTGTCTGCATCAGCTCCTGTAGATTTGTAATCAGCGGAAACATAATCCTGACATCACCAAGAACCGAGGCCCGTAAAATCGCACGCAATTGTGTCTTGAACATCATAAGATTCTGCAGGCAAAATCTGATGGACCTCAACCCCAAAAACGGGTTCGGCTCAGGTGCAAAACGCTTTCTTTGGGTATATTTATCCGCCCCAAGGTCCAAAGTCCTTATTATCACAGGTCTGTCCTGAAGAACACTGACAGTCTCGGCATAGGACTGATAATGCTCTTGTTCTGTTGGCTCGCTTGGCCTGTTAAGATACAGATACTCTGTACGGTACAACCCTACACCCTCGCCTCCTTTTTGCAGGACCGCGTCGGCCTCATCGTGAAATTCGATATTACCCAACAATGTGATTTTCACACCATCGCGAGTGACCGCCGGCTTTTCTCTTATCGCATCGAGTTTGTGCTCAAGCTCTGCAAACTCCTTCGAGTATTCCCGGTACTGTTGGATTGTCTGATCGTCCGGATTTACAATGACGATGCCGCGATTGCCGTCGACAATGACGGTATCCGGGCCGCTGACGGATTCGGTAAGGTCTTCGAGCGCCACTACCGCAGGGATACCTAAAGAGCGTGCAACAATAGCGGCATGGCTGGTTCGTCCACCGGCATCGCTGGCAATACCTTTGACAAACTTCCTGTCGAATCCGGCGGTCTGAATAGGGCTCAATTCGCGAGCAATAATCGTAACCTCTTCGGTCAGATGCTCGACATCCTCGCGTTTCCTGTCAAGAAGCTGTATGAGCAAACGCCTTTCAATATCGTAAATGTCCGCCGCCCGCTCACTGATATAGGCATCTTTTTCCTTGCTGAAATGTGATGCAATTTCACGAAGTATAGTTGATACGGCGTATTCCGCCGTTACCGATTCGGAGTGCACCAAATCGGTTATCTTCTTTCGCAGGCTTCTGTCGTGCAGGAAACGCATATGCACAGCAAAAATATCTTTTATCTTACTGCCCTCGCTTTTGCCGTGTGCCGCCTCAAGTTTGGTTAATTCGCGGATAGCACCTTTGAAGGCATTTCTTACACGTTGAATCTCAGTCGTCCGTTCTGAGGCTTTTATTTCGCGGCGGGGAATACGATATTCCTCTGAATCAATAATCAGTGCCTTGGCAATAGAAATGCCCGGCGAAACAGCTATCCCCTTTTTTATTTCCATATTCAATAACCAATAGTTGATAACCAGTATGGATACATACGATTCCAACAGGCGTATCGTATATCCGCCTGCGGTGGAATCAATTTCACGGTGGCGGCTCACCGAACAATTTCTCTTCCACGAGCTCTCGCAAAGCACTGATTACTTTGGCTGCGTCCGAACCTTCAGCCTTGATTTTCAGTTTGGTCCCACAAATCGCAGCGAGCATGCTCATCTGCATAATACTCTTGCCATCCACCTCAGTTTCGTTGTTACTTACGGTAATATCACTATCAAACTGGTTTGCAATATCAACAAACTGCATTGCAGGGCGCATATGAAGACCATCTGCGTTTTTTATCTCAACTTCCGTTTCGCAAACCACTTTTTCCAATGAATCCTGCTCTGCCTGCATTTTCAGACTCAGGGCCCTGTCCTTGACACCCGTAAATCTACATTACTATCACTATACTACAAAGACGAATTTTCATCAGCCTCTCTGAGAAGATCTTCAACTTGCTCGGCGCTTCGGCACTGCCTTAGAAACTTACGGAACTTCTCATGCTGCAAATGCCTGAAAATATTCTCCATCGCCTGCAAATGTCTGTCCGGCTGATCCACAGGGCTAATTAAAAGTATTATCGAATAAACCGGCTGCTTGTCGAGAGCGGAAAAATCAATACCGGCACTGCTCAGTCCTATCGCGGCGATCACATCTTTAACTGCTTTATGCTTTACGTGAGGTAAGGCAATACCTTTACCCATCCCGGTGCTTGCTTCCTTTTCTCTTTTTATCACTGCCCTGGCAAGCCCTTTAGACTTACCCTTTCCGAGCCTGCCAGCCTTACCAAGTGACGAAACAAGCTCGGTTATCGCCCCGTCCCGGTCGCGGGCCTTCAGTTCCGGAATTGTTGCCTTAAAACAGACAAAATCTGCAAATTTCATCTTATCTGCCTAAAATTATCCACAACGGCCTATCAGGCCAAATCAAAAACACATATCACAAAACCAACCTACTGTTCTGTCACAGAAAATTTGATGGTTTGTCATTGCGCGCGAAGCGAAGCAATCTCTATCATTCGATCACGTGAGATTGCCACAGTCGCATTCTGTGGTCTCACAATGACAGCTTCTCAAAGCACGCGTGACAGACCACTACGTTAGCTCTGTTAGCTCTGTCAGCTCTGCGCCGCCCGTGTGTTTATTGTCTCGTTCCTTGCTCTTTGCTCTTCTGAGCTGTCGTTCAAGCTTGTGGGCGGCCATATCAATGCAGCGGTAAGCATCTTCACCCCTTTCGGTAGCAACGAAAACCTTGCTGTGTTCGGCCCGTGCAATTATCTCCGCGCTGATATTACCGCCCTGATTGCCGTCTATAATCACTTCAACCTGATTTATACTACTGTAGTATTTGGGAAGCTTGGAAGTTTTTTCTTCCGCGTGTCTTCTGATAGCTTCCGTTATTTCAACGTGCTTACCACTGATTGTAAAAAGCAAGATTATTCTCCTTAACTGTTTTGCATAATGCTAATTTTCTTCGAAAACACAATCCATTTTTATTCCTGATTTTCCGAATCAGGCTCCGGTAAAGCAGGCGCCCCCCGCTTCTGACCCGGCGCAACAACTCCGCCGCTGACGGTAAATCTCAATGCTTCCTCTATCGTCATATCCAAATCTATGGTCTGCTTCCTCGGGACCATTATTACAAAACCGGTAAACGGTGTCGGCGAAGTGGGTATAAGAACCGTAAGAAATTCCTTTCTGACATTGTTCACGACCTTTTCGATCCCGGAGCCGGTAACAAAACCTACAGACCATATACCCTTGCGTGGATATTCAACCGCAACAACCCGTGAGAACATCTCCTTTTTTTCTTCGCGGGTGAGGAAAAAATCCGTAATCTGTTTTACATAAGGATAGACCTGTCTTAAAAACGGCGTATTCATTATGAACTTTTCGACCATTCGCCACAGGCTTCTTCCAACCACGCTGGCTAACAGCGCTCCAACAATAAAAACGATGAAAAGCGCTACAAGAAAACCCGCTGCAGACAAAGCTACACCCATCCACTTCTTATCCAGACGCTCAACAAAGGCTGCGGGAGCAAGGAATTCTATCAGCCAATTCAAACCGAAAGCTATGTGCCGGCTGATATTGTCCTGGATAAACGTGTAACCCCAGACGAATATCCCGATTGTCACAATCGTCGGCAATAGTACCGCTAATCCGCGCAAAAAGTAACTTTTAAACCGTCCCGCCATTGAATTATTATAAAAACAGCCCCTGATTATTATCAATTTATCGGTTTTTATGCAACCAAAGCCGCTTACAACACGGCTTCTTACACAGAACACCGTATATTAAGCTACCGGCTTATCATAGTCAACAAAAAAGTCTTTCGGTAAATGTGCGCCAATCAAATGTATCGCGGCCCCCGGCAGTGAAGCAAGCATCCAGACTATCCGCTGGCACAGGGCCAGTGCCAACGCCGCTTCTGCTTCGACACCGGCATAGTGGATAAAAAGGTAGGCGAGTATGCCTTCCACTACAACAGCCCCGCCTATGCTGACAGGCAGTGCCCCCAATACCCACGTCAGTGTGAAAAAAACATAGTAATATTTAAGGCTCGCGGTAATCCCAAGATTTTTCCCAAGAAACCAGAAAGCTGTTATCGTCATAATCTGAATAAAAACAGTCAGCCCAAAGGCCGCAAGGATTGTCAGGGGTTTACTGCAGTAAACAGAAACCGCATCTTTAAGCTTTTTAAACGCCCTGACGATGTGGATTCGAATATACAACCAGGCCGCTCGCAGCGAAACCCGGCCCCGCCTGTGCAACAACAGTCCACAAAAAACCGCCACCAATACTCCAAACACCCAAATAATACCTCCTTTGTGTTCAGCGAGAAACTTAAAAGGGCCGCTGCTGCCGGTAAAAGTTAGTGCATCCGCCTGACCTCTCAGGAAAAGCACGTAGAAAAAAACCGCGATTATCAATGTGCTTAACAATCCAATAATCCGGTCAACAAACACGCTCAAAACCGCTTCGAACTTTTTAGGCGTGTGTTTTGTAACGTACCAGGCACGAAGCAAATCACCCCCTACCGAACCCGGCATGAAGTTATTGTAAAAAAGACCTAAAAAAATCAGCCTGATGACAGCAAATAAATTTATAAAGATAGATTGAGTTCTGAGAAGAAGCAACCAGCGGAAGCCTATCATAACCTGGCCAATGATAAAAATAGCGAGCGCTGCAGCAAAAATCGCCAAATTCATTCGAGCAAAAATCGCCGTTAAATTGCTCCACCTCTGCCCACGAGATACCCACACTATCGCCCAAATGATCCCAACTACAACCACTAAAATACGCAGAAACAGGAAAACGTATTTACTTTTCTCAGTTTTCGCCTTGGGCATTTAAGTAGCTTGCCTTGAAAAGACTTGTTTTTACAGATAATAACCGGTAAAATTTAGCTTTGCAAGATGAAATTTGGTGAATAGTGATTGGTGAGTGTTTAACAAATTCACCATTTAACTAGATAGGAGACCAAATAGGTGGGTACAAAAGAAGACATCGAAGAAGGCGTTGAGTTTATTCCGAAATTCGATGATAAGGGTCTGATATCAGTTGTAGCGCAGGACAGCCATACGGGCCAGATATTAATGGTTGCTTATATGAATCGTCAGGCGCTTGACTTGACAATCCAAACCGGCTATGCCACATATTTTAGCAGGTCGCGACAAAAACTATGGAAGAAGGGCGAAAAGAGCGGCCACGTCCAAAAAGTAGAACAGATACTGGTCGATTGCGACCAGGACTGCCTGATTCTAAAAGTAGCAGTCGATGCCGGCCAATGCCACGTTGGTTATCGGTCCTGCTTTTACCGTGCATTGAAGAAGAACACAGACAAAAAGCTGGAATTTATCGCAGAGAAGGCCTACGACCCGAAAAAAATCTACCGAAAATGAAGCTGAATTTTTTGCCCCTGCGGCTGCGTATCTGCTTGCTATAAAGAAAGTTAGTACATATATGCTTCAGAAGACAAAAAAAAATCGGTTATTCCAGAATTTTTCCTTGTTTTCAGGGCTATAATGTGGTATCTTATTGTTTGTAAACAATAGACTTAGTGAGGAGTGGCTACAATGTTTGTCTTTCATTTTAAGTTTTTTCCCTCGTTAAATGTAATCGGAAACAGCGTTACATTTGGCAGCAACGGTGGCACATAACTATAGTCTTGGTTTTTGTTTGTGTGATAATGTCTAAAAAGAATACGTTTCGAAATTAACAACAATTATCTTTTTTCAGGAGGACTTAAACTATGAAAAGATTTAAATCAAAAGTGTTATTGGTTTGCGTGCTGGCATTACTGCTCGGCAACGCGCAGGTCGGCAATGGGGCTACGCCGGCCAATGACGACCGTCAGAATGCAAAGGCAGTCGGTAATGTAACGGACATGGCATTCGACACCACCGGGGCAACAATCGATGGTCCTGAGTTGTGTGTATCAAGCACAAACATCTGGTATTGCTATACTGCCAGTTGCGACGGTGTCGCCACTGTCAGCCTGTGCGGCAGCAGCTTCGACACCATGCTTGCCGTTTATGATGGTTGCAGCTCAACCCCGACTTCGGGCAACATGCTCAGATGCAACGATGACTTCTGTGATAGGCAATCGGAGGTCGTCTTCCCTGTAACCGCCGGCAACAAGTACCTCATTGAGGTTGGGGGGTTTAACTCACTTGAGTTCGGCCCAGGTGTGTTAAATATCACTTGCGACGGCATGGCTGCTGCGCCACCTAATGACAAGTGGTTTTCCCCACTTTTGGTCGGTAACGTATCAAATCTGGCGTTCGACACTACTTATGCTACGTTCGACGGTTCCGGCAACTGTATGACCAGCCCGAATATCTGGTACTGCTATACTGCTCCGTACACATGTAACGTTACTGTCAGCCTCTGCGGCAGTGAGTTCGACACCATGCTTGCCATCTATAACGGTTGCGGCACCTTCCCGACATTGAGCAATTTGATTGATTGCAACGACGACTTCTGCTTTCGGCAGTCTAAGATCACCTTCGCCGCGGTCGCCGGCAACCAGTACCTGATCGAGGTAGGTGGGTACAACACCGAATCCGAGACTGGCCAGGGCGTGATAAGTATCAGTTGCGACTTGGAGCCGCCTGAAGAGCTGCTTAACGATGAATGTGTTAATGCAATAGCCATCGGTAACGTAACAAACCTTCCGTTCGACACCAGCGAAGCACAATTCGACGGTCCCGGCCACTGTATGACCAGCCCAAACATCTGGTACTGTTATACTGCTCCGAGCACGGGTGACGTTACCGTCAGCCTCTGTGGCAGCGAATATGACACCAAGCTCGCCATCTATAATGGCTGCGGCTGCAACCCGACGGCGGGCAAGATGATAGAATGCAACGATGACTTCTGTGGTCGGCAGTCTGAGATCACCTTCCCCGCGATCGCCGGCAACCAGTACCTCATCGAAGTCGGGGGATGGACCGACAGCGATAAGGGTCAAGGTGTGTTGAGTGTTAGCGTCGAGGGAGGACCCGGTCCACAACCTTGGCCGCCAAACGATGACTGCCATAACGCAAAGCCGATAGGTGATGTAACGAACCAGCCTTTCGACACCTCCGAAGCAACGTTCGATGGCCCCGGCCACTGCATAAACAGCCCCAACATCTGGTACCGCTATACCGCCACGTGCACGGGTGCTGCTACTGTCAGCCTCTGTGGCAGCGGCTACGACACCAAGCTTGCCGTCTATAATGAGCCCGACTGCAATCCGTCGTCAAGTAACCTGATCGAATGCAACGACGATGCCTGCGGCTGGCAGTCCGAGATCACCTTCGATGCGACCGCCGGCAAGCACTATCTCATCGAAGTTGGCGGGTTCGGCTCCAACACCGGTGAGGGAGTGATAAGTATTAGTTGCGAGGGGACAGCCCAAGTAGAGTCTGACCTCGGCGATGCCCCGGACAGCACCAACAATTTCGGAAGTAACATGACCGCATATCCCAAGGGAGGACCTTCGGGAGTCCGTGCCCATTATCCCACCGTATATGATGACGGCAGCTCCACCGGGCCTTATGGGCCGATTCACTTGAACCCTCTGGCTGTGGCTCATCTGGGTAAAACGATTACTCATGAAACCGAAGCTGACAGCGGCCAGGACCAGGATGGTATTAACAACATTAAGCCCCAAAGCAACTCGCCGGACAACGACAAGGGTGACGATGGTGTTATCTTCCCGCTCAATATGCCACAGTGTCGCTGGACTACGCTTGACTATATTGTCAACGTTATCAACCCAGATACCAACCTTTGGGTCAATGTCTGGTGCGACTGGAATCGTGATGGTGACTGGGACGACGACATTAACACTGACGAGGCTCTTATCTGCACCAAGGGTTTTGTATCGGAGTGGGCCGTACAAAATCAGTATCTTTTCAATCTGCCAGTCGGATCAAACCAGCTCACAACACCTGCATTCCTGTCCTGGCACCCGGAAAATGATACCAAGGAAATATGGATGAGGATTACTCTTTCTGAGAAGCCCTGGACGGGCGGCAGCGATCCCAGCTCCAGAGGTAATGGCGGTTCCGGTCCACAGGATGGATACGAGATTGGCGAAACGGAAGATTACTACTTCATGCCCGATACAAGCAGGACGATATGTGAAGATTTCAACGGCGATGGTGTAATTAACCTCGAAGATTTGGCAGCTTTCACAACCGACTGGCTTGAGAGCTGTCCGAAGTAACTTTAGTAACTTTGTGGAATATCTGATTTGCACAAACAAAGGCTGTGAGTGAAAATGGCTCACAGCCTTTGTTATTTCCGTCCGCCCAGCCCCAGGATGTGCTAATAGAACTTATGTCCAACAGGTTGTTTCTTGAACTCAGCTTCGGTCGGCAGAAGTTGAAATGAATCTATCCTTTGAGCTTCGATAAATTTGTCTATCATTGATTTTTAGTGCTTGTTGTTTGTTTTTGCCTGCTCAATTGTCAACGCAGGCGGAGGCAGTTTAAGTAAGAAATACAATTTCCCAACCAGAGGTAATATAACACTCTGAAAGCCTCCGAGAAATAAGAACCCTATAAGTATCAACAATCCAAATCGGGAAAAGTTATTGTACATATTAATAGCCTGCGGAGACTTCAAGCTGGCATAGACCATTCTTGAGCCGTCCAGAGGCGGTATGGGAATGAGGTTAAAAGCGGCCAGGATAAAATTGAACAGTATGGCCAGCAGTACAAAATTACCAGGTACCGGCATCGAACGCAAATGAAGAGCATGGAAGGCAACGGCCAAAGTAAGAGCCAGCAAGATATTGGCAAGGGGCCCTGCCGCAGCAACTCTGAACATCTGCCTTTTCGTCAGGACTGAAAAGTCGACGGGCACAGGCTTTGCCCAGCCAAAACGCACCAGAAGCGGCATAATAATTGTGCCGAAGAGACTAATATGGGCCAGGGGATTCAAAGTCAGGCGTCCCATCCTCTTGGCTGTGTCATCACCATATCTGTAGGCCACCCAGGCATGGGCATATTCGTGGATAGTTAAAGAGACAAGAAAAATAGGAAGAACGAACAAATATGTCGAAATTTGGCTACTTAACATCGCACATGCTACCGCAAAAATAAGATAAATTTTTCTTCGCAAGGACGGGCTTTAAACCATCGGCTTATGTAACAATAATCTTGCCACCTCTTTAGCAAAATATGTGATGATAATATCTGCTCCTGCGCGTTTGATGGAATAAAGTATTTCCATCATTGTTGCTTCTTTGTCTACAAGCCCTGCGGTTGCGGCGGAGTTTAGCATCATATATTCGCCGGAGACGTTGTAGGCAGCGAGCGGACAATCAAAACGCTGCCGTGCTCGCGCGATTATATCAAGATAAGCCAGGGCAGGTTTTACCATCACAATATCAGCACCTTCTTCTATATCGAGCGCAATCTCGGCCATCGCCTGGTCGGCATTCGGTGGGTCCATCTGATAGCTCCTGCGGTCGCCAAAGGCGGGGGCCGATTCAGCAGCGTCTCTGAACGGCCCATAAAAAGCAGAAGCATATTTGGCAGCATACGACATAATTGCCACATTCTCAAAATCGTTTTCTTCAAGCGCTTCACGAATGTATTTAACCCTGCCATCCATCATATCCGAAGGAGCAACTATATCGGCACCGGCCTGGGCGTGCGAGAGGGCCACCTTTGCTAATAGTTCGCAGGTCGGATCGTTATTGACTTTGCCATCTTTGACCAGGCCGCAATGGCCGTGGTCGGTGTACGCACAAAGGCAAACGTCGGTAATAACCAGTAATTCAGGTGCTGCTTTTTTGATTTCTCTGATAGAGCGCTGGACAACGCCGTCTTCGGCCCAGGCCTGTGAGCCGATATCATCTTTTTTGCCCAATAGACCGAAAAGCAGCACGGCAGGTATACCAAGAGAGGCAACCTCAACAGCTTCGGCGGCAATTGTATCCGGCGAAAAGTGGAAACAATCGGCCATTGACTTGATTGGCTGTTTAAGGTCTTTGCCTTCCCGGACAAATAACGGGTAAACCAAATCATCAATGTTCAAAGTTGTCTGACGCACCAGTCTTCGCATTGAATCGCTGCTGCGCAGTCTCCGCATTCTGATTTTTGGAAAGCCCATAATTTACTCCTTCGGAGAAACTCGAAATTCGAATTTCTAAATACGAAACAATATCAAAATTCAAATGTCCAAAACCAGGATATTTATCTTCTATACGTTTGCTCTATTGCATCAATTAAGCCGTCAAGGGTGTGGTCTTCGGCTGTTAAATCAATCCTTACACTGAGCGTTTTCAGGCGTTCGGAAGTTACCGGACCAATCGATGCAACTTTGACTTTGCCTGAATTTACCAAATCGCTGCGGATTTGCTCAAAAAATGCATTTACCGAAGAAGGGCTTGCAAAAGTAAGCCAGTCAATCCGGCCTTTGCGGATTTCTTCAATTAGCCAGGTGCATTCACTTTTTTCTTCCACGGCCGTATAAACAGCTACATCCTGAACCTCGGCTCCAGCCCTGTCCAACAGCTCGACAAGCTCTTTTGAAGCAATCTTTGAGCGTAAAAGCAAGACCTTTTTGCTTCGCAAGTTTGTATAGGCGATTAATTGCTTGCCGAGCTCCTTACCGGTAAAGACACTCGGGACAAAATCCGCTTTGATGCCGAATCGGTTTAGCTTAGCTGCGGTTCCGTTACCTATTGCGGCAATTTTAGCCGAGCCGAAGACCCTGGCGTCTTTGCCTAAGCCCCGTAAAGTTTCAAAGAATATAGTTACGCCGTTGCCGCTGGTAAAGATTATCCAATCGTACTCCGTTATTTTTGCGAGCGTGCGTAAAAAGTCGTTCGTCTCCGTCAGAGGCTTGATTCTTATTGTTGTAAACTCTACCGGGTTACCGCCGCAACGAACAATCTTAGCTGCGAAATCAGCATTGCCGATAGCATCCCGCGTTATGACAATATTTTTGCCAAACAGCGGCTTTTTCATAAACCAGTTCAACTGGGTGTTACTGTCTGCGGCGGCGCCGATGATTATAATCGCCGGCGGTTCGACTTTATGTTGCTTACACTTTTCGCTTATATCACTAAGCGCAGCTTTTACAACTTTCTGCGTGGGAAAAGTGGCATTGGCGATTACGGCTGCCGGCGTATCGGCACCCCTGCCATTTTCTATAAGTCGCTTAGCAATAAAGCTTAGATTACCAATCCCCATATAGAAAACGATAGTGCCACCAAACTTGGCAAGCAGGTGCCAGTCGATATTACTATCTCGCTTGCCCTCGGCCTCTCGGCCGGTTACAAAAACCACCTGCGAGCTGTATTCTCTGTCGGTCAGCATGATGCCGGCATAGGCAGCGACGGCGATGCCAGCGGTTATGCCCGGGACTATTTCAAAATCGATGCCCTCTTCAAAAAGAACAGCAAGCTCTTCAGCAACTCTACCGAAGATACAAGGGTCGCCGCCCTTTAACCGTACAACCGTTCGGCCACCGGAGGCCTTTTCGAGCAGCAGCTTGTTAATTTCTTCCTGTGTAACCGAAGTACCGCCGGTGCGTTTGGGCACGTGGATAATCTCGGCGTCAGCGCGGGCAAACCTGAGCAAAGCAGGATTGGCTAATTTATCGTAAATTATACAGTCTGCTTTTTTAAGGACCTCAGCACCGCGGACGGTAATCAAATCCGCCCTGCCCGGGCCGGCTCCAACAAGATATACAAAACCATCATCCACAGATTTCACCGATTAAAAACAAAGATTTCTCAGAAAAAAATGGTATGCACAGCATACGCAACAAAATCATTATGTTAAGATACCAAATATGTCCGGAGAACGCTATTGATTTCGCTAACCATAGTTTTCACGGATTGGTTATTTGAACTGCAGAATGTCGAATAGAGAATATCAAATGAATTACGGGTCTAAATATTGTTGGTCATTGACCTGTGTATCCGCAGACTCCGACCCGAGGTGAGTTGACCACAGGCAGGAGCATATCCTCGCCGCACTCGTGTTCGGCAGCACACTCATCACACAGCCATCCCGCGCCCGACCAAAGACATTCGGTGCACACCTGAGCAGCCACTTTGCCGCAGGACATACAGGGAATCGAGGGAGATTCATTTCTGGCCAAAACTGCTATGGATTTGCCCTTAATTTGTTTTTGCTCTTGCGATATAACCTTAAGCGCCAGGTGCGTTGTAGAGCCGAAGTCATACTCATAGTTAAACTTCATCCCGGGACTAAGAATTTCACCCAACCTGGCCCCCATGCTTTCGTCATCAAATTCCGCCATTGGTGCCACCGAGTACGTTTTGCCCTCAATCGTAAATGCGCTCATGTGGCCGCAGCACTCCAGCCAGATTCGTCTAAGAAAACTGTCCAGAACTTCGAGCGTTGCATCAGCAGGAACCTCAAGATGCATCCAATAATCGGGTGCGTACCGACCTTCAACCATAAGATGAAAGATTTCTGCTTTCCGCGAACCACGACTGGAAGATGATTTCTCAGAATCTTTTTCTTTTTGTTTGCACGATTTGATGTGTTTGGTCATCGCCGACTTACTGAAAGTGCCGTCGCACAGATGGCACTGCCCTTTTGACATTTGCCTTGTCATTTATTGAACCTCCATTACAATATCCTATTCATCTATTTTATGAAAAGCTTATAAGCCCCAAATGAATTTGGGGATTAAATATTTTTCGATTGTAATACATTCTAAGTACAGCAATAACAAATATCAACTTTAAACAACACCGAACAAGAAACAGGCTAAACGAGTACATTTGAAAATATTCTTGAAAATAGAAGGCATCCGGGCATAATCGTGCAAGGTTTATCGATAGATATAAAGGAAAATTGATGAATAAGTTCAGACGAGCTGTATTGTGGGTTGCGCTGGCGCTGATTGTATTCCTGTTGTTTTTGTCTGTCTATGGTGCATTTATCGGCGCTGAGCGGGCACAGAGCTTTATTAACCGCCTGCCTTTGGTGGTTTACTGGATAGCTTTTACGCTTCTTTTGATAATAGCCCTTGCGGTGTTTCGTAGGTTGGTCCGCGTGCCAGGCCTGCTGCTGATGCACTTAGGCTGTGTCTTTATTCTCGCAGGGTCTATGTGGGCCTCAGAGGCCGGGCATAAACTCCAGAAAAAACTTTTCAGCATCGACAAGATTACAACAGGCCAAATGAGAATCCCTGAGGGACACTCAGACAACCGGGTTATATTAGAAAACCGCGACCAGGTGTTTCTGTTTAGCGTTAAGCTGGAGTTCCAAGCTAATTTAGACAATGGCATCATCTCAGAAGAACTGAGGCAGGAGTTCGAAGAAAACGAGTTCCCACTTTCGCAGCATGTTACCATCTCGGTTGAAGAGCCTGGCAGTACATGGTTGATAATCAATGAACTGAAAGAGTACCTTGTCAGGAAAAAAGAACTTAGTCTAAATATTTACGACCCAATAAAGGAACTGCCTTTCTTGGTTCACCTGAAGGATTTCCGCCTCGAATACTACAAACCCGGCAGTATCCTGATCTACCTGCCCGACGGCACAACCCACCGAAGACCCGCGAAAACAGGCTCCGAATACAACCTCAGCCCTGAAGTCGGTAAAGTCAAAATCGTCCGGACCTTCGAGCGATTCCGATTGAACATCGAAGACGACCGACGAGAAGCAATAGACGCACCCGACGGTGAGCCCATGCCCGCCCTGGAAGTCATCATCGAAAGACCAGACGGCTCCCAGCTCAAAAGATATGTCTTCGAGCCCTCACAAGGCTACATGTATTCCCAGGACAACTTCCAACTAAGCTACCAGAGAATCATCAGCGATTACATAAGTGAGCTCCGGATAATTAAAGATGACAAAGTCGCTGCCGAGAAAGATATCGAAGTCAATCACCCGCTGCGTTTCGGCGGCTATCATTTTTACCAGAGCTCGTACGACGACAAGGCCGGGCAGTATACAGTTCTCCAGGTCGTTTCCGATACGGGTCTCTACGTCGTGTATGCCGGCTACTGGATGCTTTGCATCGGAGTCTTCTGGCATCTGTGGCTAAGGCATATAGTTGCAAGATTGAAAACCAAAAAGCAAACAGATGGAAATTAAATATACAATTCAAGGCTTATTGATTTATGCGGCGATGGCCGCATATCTCTGTGCGTTCGTAGCGAGCCTGCTGCGCCGCGCAAAAACCGGACACATCTTATACCTGTTCGGCTTTGCGATTGCCGTTTTTTCTTTCGGTTATCGCTGGTATCACGTCCGGCACGTACCTTTGCAGAATCTCTTTGAGGTGTTCCTGTGCTTGGGTATGATTTATCCGGTCTCATTGTTTTGCCGGCGTATCCTGCGGGTAGGCGGTTACAGCGCCGACATGCTTATAGGTGCTATAGTACTTTTCCCTGCCGGCTTTATCTTCAACGCCGAGCCGCAGCAACTGCCGCCGGTCCTGCAAAGCTGGTTGTTTCTGCCTCATGTTACCTTCTATATCCTGTCATATATCTTTATGGCAAAAGCCACTTTCCAGGCCATTTTGCAACTGGCCGGTAAAGGCCCCAACCCAAACGAAAATCTCCTGCCGCCCGAGCAGGCAACTTATCGTATAATCTGCATCGGTTTTCCCCTACTGACGCTGGGGCTTGTCCTCGGCAGTTACTGGGGCAAAAAGGCCTGGGGCGATTACTGGGGCTGGGACCCAAAAGAGCTCTGGTCGCTGGCATCATGGCTGGTCTATGTCGGGTATTTTCATTTTCGCCATATGTTTGGCAAAAAGCATCCACAGATTAACAGCTTCTGGGCGATTGCAGGAATGGCGGCCATTATAATAACTCTGCTCTGGGTAAATCTCTCGAGACTCTTTTCCGGTCTGCACAGCTACGCAACCTGATGTTCGACAGATAAATAAATCAGCGGTTATTTTGTGATATAATCGAAGGGACATTTCAATTAAAGGAGACTGGACGATGCTGCAAAAAAGCAAAATTGCATTACTGCTTGTCGTACTGTCACTTGTCGTTGGATGTGAAGAAGCGGTCAAAGATGATACTTTGACAATTGCGGAAAACGGCGTGGCCAAAGCCGTCATAGTTATCGCCGAGGACGCCGGCGAGCCCGAACAACACGCCGCTACCGAATTGGCCGACTTTCTTGAGAAGATAACCGGTGCAGAATTTGAGGTAGTAATCCCCCCTGTTGTCGGCCGGTCTCGATTGCTGGTTGGGCCTAAAGCTGCTAAATTGGCGGTTCCCGACTTTTCCACTGATGGGTTAGACGCCGATGGCATAATTATCCGCAGTGTTGGGAACGACCTTATCTTAGCTGGTGGCTATCCTCGTGGGACACTCTATGCGGTTTATACCTTTCTCGAAGACGAACTTGACTGCCGCTGGTGGTCCTCGACCGAAAGCACTATACCGAATAAGCCAACGCTTAAAGTTACCAAGTTAAACGTTCGCTATGTGCCGGTGTTGGAATACCGCGAGCCGTACTGGTTTGACGCCTTTGACGGAGACTGGGCGGTGCGCAATAAATCTAATGGAAATCGTCCCCGATTAGATGAAAAACGCGGCGGCAAGCACACATACGAAGGATTTGTGCACACGTTTAATCGGTTAATCCCTCCGGACAAATATTTCAAAGACCATCCCGAATGGTTCAGCGAAATCGACGGCAAGCGCACCTATAAACGTGCTCAACTGTGCCTGACAAATGAGGAGATGCGCAAAGAGCTCCTCAAGAACCTCAAAGCACGTTTGCGTGCAAATCCAGCCGCCACTATTACTTCGGTCTCGCAGAACGATTGGCGAGGGAACTGTCAGTGCAGCCGTTGTGCCGCTATCGAAAAAGAAGAAGGCAGCCCCGCCGGTCTAATGCTGCGGTTCGTCAATTCCGTTGCGGCCGATATTGAAGATGAATTTCCTAATGTGGCCATCAGTACGTTAGCTTATCAATATACTCGCAAGCCGCCGAGAATTACAAAACCAAGGCACAATGTCATCGTCCGGCTGTGCAGTATCGAGTGCTCGTTCTGCAAGCCGCTGGCCGACGAGCGAAACAAAGAATTCCGCGATGATATCGTTGGCTGGTCGAAGATATGTAATCGGCTGTATATCTGGGACTACACGACGAATTTTCGACATCATATAATGCCGCACCCGAACCTGCGTGTATTAGGGCCGAATGTAAAGTTCTTCGCGGACCACAATGTCAAAGGTATCTTTGAGCAGGGTGCTTACACCACAAACGGCGCCGAAATGGCCGAGCTCCGTGCCTGGGTGCTGGCCAAGCTGTTGTGGGACCCAACGCGGGATGGGCAGGAGCTAATTGACGAATTCATCGCCGGCTATTACTGCCTTGCCGGCCCTTATATCAAGGCTTATTTGAAAGTTACGCATGATGCGGTCGAACTCAGCGAAGACTGGCTCGGCTGTTTCGAAAAGCACACCGCTAAATTCCTTTCCTTCGAGACGCTAAGTGAAGGCTGGGCAGATTTAAAAGCCGCTGAAGCAGCAGTCCAGAATGAGCCGGACTTGCTGTTTCGTGTGCAGGTTGCTCAACTTCCCGTAATGTACACTTTTATGATGCGCTGGGACGAGATGCGAGAAAAGGCGAAAGCCGATGGTGCTGACTGGCCTATGCCGGACTCAATCAAAACAGCCTACGAGCAGTTTATGAAAGTCGCTAAGAAAAAGAGCATCACCCGACTCGACGAATGGAATCCAGGCTTCGGGGCCCTCGATAAAGCACTTGAGCGGGCCAAGAAATAATGGCAACGGTGGGGCAAGCCCCACCCTATTCATGAAAGGCTGCCGGTTGTCAAGTAACATTTTTTCTTTTTCTTTGTCTTTTGTTTTTTCAAACAAGCTTTTGCCATGTAACAATTTATCGATACTTCCGGTTCCATAATAGAAAGGGTTGTCTGCTCAGAACCCAAGCTTTCATCACGGCAAAACTCCAAAATGCCCGTGATGTTTTTCACCTTGAACCGCAATCTTTTTCCTTTGTCTTTTTCTTTTTTCGTTCGTGCACCGGTCAAGGACTCTGTTCGGTCCACCTATTCATTTGTACACATGCTACTTACCATGCTCGCCGCTGTTTACAACTGCGACTACACGATCTCGTCCGGTGCGGGCGGCCCAAATACCAAGAGGTCTCTATGCCGTCGAGGCATGGACCATAGAAAATATGGAACGACCGGCGCCGTGATTGTAAACGTCGTCACAAGCCGATAAAGCTTATGCGACAAGGTGGTACGTAGCCACCAATAATCGCGGATTAATACCTGGCGGTAACAGAGCCG